>Ga0209694_1001507_pt1 | contig 24911 bp, 30 predicted proteins | sample GluameincwithD2O_FD_187499 | JGI IMG/M metagenome (GOLD analysis project Ga0209694, IMG submission 187499) | Mouse cecum microbial communities from Vienna, Austria - Glucosamine amended microcosms incubated with D2O (SPAdes) (version 2) | ecosystem: Host-associated > Mammals > Digestive system >... | reverse complement strand
AACGTCATTAATGGCCTCGCCTGTCTCATCATCAACAAATTTGCCTACTTTAACGTTTTGAAGTCTTGCGAAAATGGAGCGCATTGCCGTACCAATTTCCTCTGCGCTGCTTTGCGTGGTTTCTTTCATGACAGCTAAATATCCCAGCAGCTTATCCATGCTTACACCAGCCATACTTGCGCTACTGGCAGTTCTGGACATTGCAATGGCTAAGTCTGCGGACGATACAGCAGCTTGCAAGTCAATAGCGGTCAGCTTGTCAACGATCCCCGATACCTCATCAACTGCCAGTCCATAACCCTTCATTGCGCTGGTAAGGTTTTTGGTTGCATCAGCGGAATCCATCTTGCCAACCTTTGACAGCACCATTGATTGTGCAATAAGCTGTTCAACCTCGCCAATACTCTTGCCCTGTCGCAACCATTCATCGGCGGCATCGACAACTTGTGACGTTGTTGCACCTAACTCCTTTGCCAAGGCATTGTAGCTATCCACTAAACGGGACGCATCTTCATAATTCTGCCCTGTTACCATCCGCAAATCGGTCAACTGCTGATCCAGTTCGGCGGCTGTGTGAATCATCTGCTTTGCTGTGTTCTGCAAAGTACGGAATGCCTGATTTAATAGGCCAACACTTGCAACTGTCGCCGCTGATTTCTTATTGATCGAATCCAGATTATTCCCCATTTGCTGAAGTTCGCTGTTACCTTCGACATTGGGATTAATGTTGACTTTCCCAATTTGTTTTTGCAATGCGCCTGTATCAATTTTCGGCGCAACTTGCACCTGTGAAACTGCCGCTTGAACATCTTTTTTCAGCTTTGATTTATCAATGCTGCCAATCAGATTGACATTTTCTTTTAGATTTTTTAAGTCTTTTTTCAGTTGCGAACTGGTCTTAGCATAATCCAGTTTACCAGTAATCAACAAGCTAAGATTCTTTGATAATTGATTTAGCTGTGACTGGATTAGTTGCGTAGTCTGCGCTATTTGTAAGCCAAGAACAATCTCGCCATCTGCATTACTATTTGCCATATCTTACCCCCTTTTTATCGTTTTGGTAAGTTGCCGTATCTGTTGGTAAAGGCTGCATAATCTGTGGCCTGTTGTGTTAGCCTACACCCTCCCACTTGAAACGAAGATACCGCATACAATCCATCGTCCTGTAATTCTGCATCAATATTGATTAAATCCACTTCAATACTGCGAAAATCTTTGTTATCATCCAAATCAGGCAACTTGTCCTGCATTTTTGTCCATAACAGGGCATCCACCTGAAGATAGTTACGCCACTTGCCGCCCACCAGCAGCTTTGTCCAGCGACTACCAGCAGACTCCGGGATCACGCCAACCCCACACGCCCCTTCCTCATCAGCAATAGAAATGTTCTGAATGTCTGGAGCCGCTGCATTTATGGCCTCCAACGAAAAAAGGTACTTGCCGAAGCAAGCACCTTCAAACAAAAGATTTATTGTTATCTCGATCTGGCGGCTGTCAGGCTGTGCGCTGTTGACAGTATACAGGGCGGGAATTGTTAATTCCATGCTCCACCCCCCTACATATTATCCGAATCATAATCTGGCGGCAATGTAATGAAGTCCTTTATCTTCTCCCGATTTTGTTTTGTTGGATCATCAGTAAAAATATGATTTGGGTCGCCATATTGTTTAACATATTCAGCTACTTTCTCATCGTAAAATTTATAAACATCCTCATATGGAACTTCGGGCTTTCCCTCCAACCTACGACAATAGTTTATATAACACCAAATGATAAAATCTGGCGCATCACTTGGACGATATTTGAAACGTGGCAAAATACGTGTAACATCTTTTGTTCGTTCAAACTTCTGGAAGAACTCAGAAAAGCTACTTACATTCCCTTGCGTATCTATTGAATTAAGTTGTTTCAATGCCTCAGAAGCCAACTTCGACCATTTCTCAGCGTCAGCAATCCCGTCAGAACTTGTTGCAATTTCCTCTTTTGCGGCAAACCGAACATAACGCAACAAAAGATTTCTTTGACTGGTAGAAATGTTCGGATAATCTTGTTTGGTATCGTCATAAATGCGTTGCATTGTTTGATACTCTTTTGAGGTATATCCTTCACCGAACAAACGGATCATTTCTTCCGTAACAACAAAATTATCATCTGGCAAATAATAAACTAAATCATTTGTTTGCTTTCTCTTTGATGGTTTACTATCAGGATTAGAGTATGTAGTATCTTGATATTGTTTCAGTGAATTGATATTCTTGAAATACAATCCAACAGCGGTTTTTACACGCTCATATCCTGTTTTCCCCGAATATTGCTTTCCAATCTGCTTTTCGACTGCGTTCATAATTTTAGGCAAAAACGGCTTATCAACTTGCCGTAGCACTTCCTCAAAATTGTTAATGTCTAAATCACCAGTTTCAGGATCATAAGCAGCATCAATAATACACTTTCTGCAAATAGGAACTAAGCCATCTTTGTGATAACTACTTGACGATCTAAAAAATGCGGAATCCGCTTTCGGCTTTCCGCATTTCAAACAAACTTTACCGTTCTGCATTTTGCGCCTCCTTCTGCTTGCTGGCCTCAATCATCTGTTTAATCTCATCAAGTGGATATAAGCCATTCAGTTTTGCAAAATCTTCATACCAACTTGCTTTCATTTTGTTCTCAATTTGTGCTATAAGCCTATCACTAAGCGGAAGTTCCTGCCTGTTTAACTCATTAACGAATGGCCTTAAATTGACTTTGAAAAAATCAGCAAAATCCTTACGTTCAGGAGCATACAGAGCGTAACGCCTATTATCCCCTAAATCGTGTCCGTCAAAATCTGCAATATATTTTAACCGCTTTACATCATAAGCAACTACTGCTTCTTCTGGATTGTTTGTTCGCACCAAAAACACTTGTGCTGCAACGGTTACAACATCTGTGTCTTTGTTATAGCCAATCAAATAGCAGTCAATAGATTTATACATTCTGTGCTACCTCCTTTGTGTTTTGCTTTTTTGCTTTCTTACGTTTGATTTTATCCTGCCGATTCATATATTTTTGAATACCAGCGTAAATGCCCCATTGATTTATCATCCTTAATGCTCTTGTATTTATTCATATCCTCATAAATCCCCGGTGCAAAATTGAAATAGTACACTTTGAGGTTGCGATTTTCTTTGTTGGGGGCTGTATGGTGAACAACCCAACCTTCATGAGTCAAGAATAGCGCAAGTTCATAGCTGAAAATAGGTACATACTTAACATCTTTATCCATGCTTCACCTCATCATAAAGCGCACAAACGCATTTGCCACACGCTGTTTATCGTTCTGGTTTAGGCTGTGCCACTTGCCCCACAACTCGCCCATCACATCATCAAACGGGCGGTATTTGCCCTCCTGCTGCGTCTTAATATTCACGGCCTCAAGAGCCGCTGCCATCGTTGAAGTTTTATTATCCATTACAAATACCCCCTTAAACCAACTCCATAATTTCAACATCCAAATGCTTTTCAATCAGACGAATAATCTTGACGTTATTAATCTTACCATCTTTAGCGGACTTTACCGCCTTATTTGCTAATTCAGTCTTAGCATCAGGATTCAAGTTTACAAGCATTTCCTCAACTGCCGCAACATCATTGCCAAACAGCAATTTAAGATCACCACGGCTCAAATTGTTTTCAAAGAATCTTTTCAGCTTTAATTTATCTAAAACCTCATCATTCAACGGCTTGAGCCACTTTTCGGAAAAATAGCGTGGGTGCTTTACACTCATAATCCGAATTTGCTTGTATGTCATTTCTTGCGTATCTCCAACTTCCAACCATGAAAAGGTTTCAAATGTAACTGGACAAGTATAGTGAACATTGATTACAAGAGCCTGTACCATAACCTTTGTATCATCGTTCAAAATTGTATCTGCCATTTTAAATTACCTTCTTTCTGTTTTGTTATATTTATTTCATGAACTTGCCGCAAGGCAAGTGAATGACAGCGAAGGCAACTCGCCGCAAGGCGATTGTCAAGCTGCCTATACCTCCCGCCGTTATACTTTGCGGGTTACTATTAATAGCAAGCCTTGCGGCTTGCCAATGTCCTTTGCTGGCGCAAAGTCCATTGAATTTATCAATCAGTTAATTGGTTTGTGATATAATAAACCCGCCCTATACCCAATGTAGGGCAAGGCGGATTGTGCTGGATTGTTCAAATAGTTATTTGTCTGAATTGCCGCTGAAGTCAATATACCATTGATAGTCTTGCCATCTACCACCAGCGAAGGTAATTCTGGAACATAACGCCGAATATGCCAAAAAGAGCATTATGTATGATACATTGATCTCAACGGCAATTTGCCGTTGCTACTGGTTCGCTATCAAGTCAAATATTCTTCTTGCAAATCTTTAATATTGGCACGAGGGTTATCCTTTTTTTCATTGTAGAAATTAGTTAGTTTACTTATAATGTAATTTCTCTGTTTTGCTGTAAATTCTGAATCTTCCGCTAAATCTGCAAACGGCTCCATTTCATATTTTCGTGCATTTTCTTCCTTGTATACTACGTCTAAATCAAATTCCCCTTCGTCATTACAACTAAGCAACAAAATTACTTCCTCACGACAGAAAGGTTCTCTTCGTTGAATCGTTAAATTGCCCAATGCTTTCCTTGCTTTATCAATGATTTCATTCTGCGGAGTACACCGTTTTACTGTAAATTCGTTGCAATATGAAAACTCTGGATGATCTGTGTTAAACGGCCCATCCTCTTTATGAAATGATGAAAAAGGACTTTCATATCTTTTGTAAAATTCCAATGTTCCATCACCAATATTGTTTCTCAATGCATTTGTAGTAAATACCAGATATGTTACTGGTTTATACTGTTCAAGATTAACACTCATGTTTTATCCTCCTATTGATTATGTAGTTATCTGCTGGTTGCATCCATCTTCAGGCTTTGGCCTGTGGCAGTTTGTGTGTTGTCGCCGTTTTGACGTTGCGGGAGTTGGGCCATCCCCCTACGGGGGCTGTCCTTAATGATATATGATAAGGATTTTTCCCAAAAGTGCTTAATAACCTCTGTGTATCAGGGGTTTTCAGCCCTTTTTATTTGTCAGGCAAATGGCTATTACCCCCGCCTTTTTGTCAGGCAAATGGCTATACCCCCCTTGAAAAGTGCTGTATTTCAAGACTTTTCAAGCTGTCTCACTTTTTTCATCATACTGCATAATGGCCTTTGTCTTGCGTGGCCTAAAGAACATACCGTAACCCTCAACTTTCTTAAAATCCGTTCCGGCAAAAACTAAATGCGGATTGACAATCAATCCCTTTTGCTTGCCTTCTTCGGTTGTAAATTCAATGGACGCACAAAGAGCCTGTTTCCGTCCATTCCAATCAAATGCAAGCCCAAATAGGGCTTCATTGAGCCGTGAAATGTGGGAATAGTCATAATCAATAACTTCACAAAGTTCTTTCATAGTCATAATTTGCACCATATTGCTGTCTTTTTCCAACGGATTATGACAAACAACATTCCACTCTCGGTTAATGTAACTTACCAACTGCACAACATACCCGAAGTTCTTAATATATTTGGGGAGTGTCCTTTTGTATAGTTGCTGAATCGTCTTACGGTACAGTCTGATTTGATTTTTGTCCGTTGTTTGATCCCGGAAAAAGACTTCATTCATGTAAAGTCCTTCGCTGCCGTGATCCTCTATCAGTCCAGCGTTTTTACTCTCATTGTAAAACTTGTTTGCTGTGTCTCTGCTGATAAGTAGAACATCGGGCAAATCACTTTTGAGCATAGGACGATTTTTAGAGCGCATAAGTAGCTGATTGCCATATTCCATATAGGTTGATAAGTATGCCAACCGTCCAACAGTTGCGGGATTTATCTCAGTTAGTGCATTTTCAATACGCAAAAATGTAAATCCTCCATGCTTTTTTGAATTGTGTTTTACTTTTTCATTAAATTCAGTTGTTTCTTTTTGCTTTTGTCGGCGTTCCCGATCATACTCTGTGATAACAAGCGCACCTTTCGGCGCAAGGGTTTTCCCGTCTGCGATATATGCCATAGTTAAACTCCTTTTTTATTCTTCCAGTGCCGCAAAGCCTACCATGCGCCTATCATACTCATCCATAAAAGCGGTAAGGCAGTCATACTGATTTTCCGGGATTGCAAAGCGGGAGTTGCAGAAATAAGAAAGATTTCGTACAGCAATCCCCACCTTTGAAGAAAGCCACTTTTTGCTGCACCCGTACTTTTCCATAAACCTATTTGTCCGATTGATTAGATACTGCTGATCTTGAATTGTTGTTTTTGCCATAATGTCATTCCTCCTTATTTTGTAATTGTCCGATACGTGATTTTCTAAGTTTTAAATTGATTGTCCGATATGGGATTTTCCAAATGGTTTTGTAATGCAGTTTTTACCGCTTGAGTCTTTGAATGATAAGCGCTTTTGGTTTTCATACATGGAAAAGTCATAGTCAAACAGGATTTTGAATGTAGTGATTTTGTAGGCTGAAAATTGGAACTGCTTTTTCTCTTTCCCTTATGCTTTTTGTGTGACACTAAAAAATGCCGTAATATCAAGGGTTTTCCGCTTTTTGAGGCCGTTAAGGATAGGTGTTTTGCGAATTAAAACTCGCAAAATGGAGAACTATCTTTTGGTAGGCTGAAAATTGGGGCTATGTTCTTATCCCTTCTGCACACTTAGCTAAAATGCAAAACTCCTATAATACAGCACTTTTCAAAGCATTGCATTATCAAAAATGGTAGAAATAACAACCATTTTTTCAAAAATCATTATTTCTATCCGGGTATTCGGTTATCATTCTACATATGCGCCCCTCAAAACCCCATCCTATAAACCTCGATACGATTTTCCAGCAAGGTCAGCGCAAAAAAGAAAGCCGCTCCAACTGTTTATAAGTCAGAGCGGTAAACCAGTTTTTCCAATTAGGACTTTGACAAAATAAACGCCTCAACCTCACTTAATGTAAAAGTAATTTCTTCCCCATTCAGCAAATATTTTTCAGTTATTAATTCTCCATTTCTGTGTATAGTTACCGCCCTCCATTTCACTTTCCGCTTATTGCCTATCAGCCGAATACAATAGCAAGATGATCTATAATATTCCGTTTCTCCACAACCAAAAGTATCTGATTCAATTTCAAGCGCATATCCCATTTTGCTAAGTGCCTTAATCGCTTTTTCTTTGCGCTTTTCTAAGTTCGGTTCACGGTTGAACAAAAAGCCTGTCTGATCATTGTACCAACAACCTTGCTTTTCCACAATTTCAAAGTCCATATCCATGTAAAACTGCTCTACCTGTTCCAACGTCAAATCAAACTTTTGCCCCGCTATAATTTCACCTGTGTCCAGCTTGACGATCTGATACAGTCCCCGGTCATCCGCTGTTTTGGCTATTTTCCGGGATTTATGCAAATCATACCCAAGCCGCTGCAAGTGCCTTCTGGCCTTGCGTTTCCGGGCTGCTGGATTGTCGGGATCATTACTCAATCGCTTTATGTGCCGTTCCTCTTTCAATCTGGCCTGTTCAGCTGCGGCTTCTGCAAGCTGGCGGTCATGTTCAGGTTTCCAGCGGCAATAGGTCAGCAAATCATTATAGTATTCTTCCAACTGCTTCCAGTTCTTGAAAAGCTGCTTTGTTTGCTCCTGTACTGCTGGATCACTCGACCAAACAACAATTTCTTCGGTTGCAAACTTTGCATTTAGGGTATAAGGCGGCTCGGCATGATAAAGGATTGTTTGTAATCGTCTTTCATACCGTGGATGATTTTTCCCGTACAATTTACGCATATATTGGTATATTTCTGTAAGTATTTCCCAATATTTCCTTTTATCCCGACTTACAATGTAAAGGGAATACTCATTCCGATAGATTGTATCTGTATATAGGTTTTCCAAGCAAATAGGCACATATGGTTTCCATTCATTTACAGACTGTTCCACTTTCTCCCCCCATTCTAAATCACATTCAATTTATCAATGTATTCTTCAAACTTTTTCCGTTTGATCTGCGCCCTTGTTCCATTCCAGAGGACAAAATCAGCATCAGGATTTTCATTTACAAGCCTATAAAGTCTATCCCTTCCAATTCTGAAGTAGGCTGCTGCCTCATCTATGGATAATGTGTATTTTTCCCAAAAGGGTATGTCCATCGTTTTATCTCCTATTCCACTCCACACTCCACATAGGGAAGCCCGTTTCCCTCTAAAAACTCTGCTACAATGTCCTGCCCTGTCAGGGCTTTTCCAATGTGATTCATCGTGGTTATGTAGGCTTCTGCCCTGTCACTAAGGTAATTATTCAGGTCACGGATCGCAGTAGCTATATCAGTATCTTCCTCCATATCGGCTTTGTGGCTATCCATGTAGGCCGCTAACCCTTTCCGCTGCCGTTCCAATTCGTTAATCTCCGCTTGCTGGATCGTTTCAATCAGTTTGTTAAGCTGCTGTCTGGCCTTTGTACTCATTATGTAATTTCTCCTTTTCCGCATTATATTAAAACGTCAAATTTCCAACTTTGTAAATATGAATATCACCTAAACTTCACAATCTGAAATTATTACAGCCTCCAATCTTCCAATTTTGAAATTGTCCTGATTTGCTTTTGTTCGGTTTTGCGAAAAATTTTCCGAACAAAACCCTTGACTTTGAAGAAAAACCATGTTACAATACTGTAGAAGGGGTAATTTAACCTTTTTGTAGACGTGCTTAGTAATATTATATGTTTTTTGGCTTGATTTGTCAAGCCTGTTTTGTTGTTTTCAGGGCAACGGTATTTTCTGATAAGCCTATGAAAAAAGACTCGATGTGGTTTCCGTTGCTTTGATCCGCCTTGACTTTTCCAGTCAGGGCGGTTTTATTATGACATAGAGAAAGAGGGCTTTATACCCTCCTTCCCCTGTCATGGCTTCGGCTCCCTGTTCAAAACAGCGGGATATTGCTTTCTTCCTCCACGGCTTTCAGCATTGCCCGGATTATGTCGCTCTCCGCTTCACTGAAGGACACGTCAAAATAGAATGTCTTTTCCGTCAAAACCGTTTCGCTCTCCAAACTGTAAAGGCCGATAACCACGGGATCAAAGTAGCCTGTTTTATTGCTGGCGGCTTTAATGTAGATTGTCCGGCAATGCTGGCGGCTCTGCGGCTTGCCGTCAAGATTAGAATTGACAAACGATTTAATTTTCCCGTTGTCCTTGCCGCTGATCTGTCCGGCTTTCCCGAAGTCCAACACAACAAGCACTTCCCCGGCCTCTGTCAAGCCGCTCCTGTGCCAGTCAATCAAGCTGGCGGGATCGTCAAGGCTCCCCGCTGCTGTGCCCCTGTGTGCAAGTCCGGCCTTGTTTTCCCCGGTCACTGTGTAGGCCGTCCCGCTGGCAGTCAAGAAAGTAAAGGTATTTTCCCCGGCTGCGGCAATGTCTACAACTGTATTATCAGTGTAAAAGCCTGTTGCACACTGGCGGTTAAATACTACAAAATTCCCCATATGGGTATTGATCCCGGTTGCATTGAATGTCTGCGGCTCCTTGCCCTCTGCCTCTGCGGTCACGGTCAGCCAATTATAGCGGCTCATACCCTCCACGGCTGCGGTCAGGTTGTTAATGATAGTTGCGTTCATTGTTCAGCACTCCTTATTATGTAATGTGGCCCGTCTCATCAGTGACGGTAGGCCGTCCCCGTAAGACTCCCCACAATGGGGGAGTTTCGACAATTTCAGAAATGGCGAAAAAGTTCAGCGTTTCGGGCTGTAATGGCGTACAATCTGCCAGTTTCCCGGCCTTGAAGAAGTCCGCCGTTTATACCATAAATGCCAGTGCTAACGCCTACACGCTCTAACGGCTCTTTGATCTCTGCCTTGCCGTTTGTTATGTCCTCTGCTGCTCCTATCCGGCATAACTCCCGAAGGGCTTTCTGTGTGTATTTACGCATTGTAGCCGCCTCCCTTCGTCAGTTCCCGAAACAGTAGCGCCGTGATCCGCTCTTCGGCCTGTTCCTCTGTAAACCTTGCTTTTTCGCTGTCAGTTTCGTTCAGCCAGTCAGCCAACAAATCAACAGCAGACACATTATAATAGTACAGGGTATTAAAGGCCGTGGGGAGTCCTTGCGCCCAATCCCGGAACATTTCAAAGCTGCTTTTGTACCTGATCCCGGCTTTCTCATTGTGGCAAGCCTCCATAACAAGGCGGCAAGCGGTTTTATAATCGGGGGCTTCCTCAAGTCCAAAATAGTCAAGATCAACACTTTCCACGATATAAGCCCGGATATTGTCAAGGGCTTGTTTGCAGTTAGAACGTAACATTTTTTATCGCTCCTTTTGATATTCAGTATTGAAAAATGGAGCGGTCAGGGATATAATAGATATATGTAACCGCTCCTTTTGTCGGGTTGCTGGTTGCTTTGCCCTTCTTAAAGTTGCCGCTTTAGGAAGGGCTTTCCTTTAGGCCAGCACGAAACGGCGGGAAACACTGGCCTTCGTGTATCGTGCTGCAATGTCAGGCAGTTCCTTTTTAATAGCCGCCGTGTCAATTCTGTTACTTGTAACGGGCTTCCATGTGGCCTTCCAGTCTGCCCCGGTCAGCGTGTCAACGTTCCGGGCTGTCATTTCAGCTTTGATTGTGTCCGTGATCCCGTCAATCTCTGCTTGCAGTTCTTCAGCCATGCGGCGTAGTTCCCGCAACTCTTTAATCTTGCTATCAAGTTCAATCGTTCCCATTGTGTTGATCTCCTTTATATAATGTTGTCCGTGTCGGCTCCCTTGCCGTATTGGTTCGGTAGGTTGACCGATACTAAACTCTAAGCGGTAGTAACCCCGCTGCGGGGCTTTGCGTTGTCCCCTGCTGTGATTATAGTATAGTGCATACTTAAACAGTATGCAAGATGGAATATTGTACAAAGAAGCAATCTATATTTTGTTCATTTTGCATACTTGTTAAGTATGCTTGCTTGCGATATAATGAACTATCTTATATTTAAGGGAGGTTTTCAGCATGGGCGGCAGAACGTCAAATGAAAGTAAAGCAAAATACAACGCCAAAGCATATGACCGCATTAATATAGCTGTCCCTAAAGGGCAAAAGGAAATTATAAAAACACGTGCGGAGGCCAGCGGACAAAGCATAAACGCATATATCAATACTGCGATTGAAGAAAAATTAAAGCGGGATCAATAATTCCGCTATCATCAATCTAAACAGGGCGGTTCCCGCTGCCCTGTTTAATACCCAAATTAGCCTATCAAAAACCATCGTTATTGAGAATATTTGAAGCATTGGCCTAAAGGCCCCATTTCAGCCGATATTTTTTATCAAAACTTTGTTCAAATTCAAATTATCATAAATTGCCGTTATTGAAAAAGGAGGCTTATAAAATGGCAGAACAAACTTACGGTTATGCCAGAGTATCAACGCAAGATCAAGAACTTGCAAGACAACTTGACGCATTGAAGCAATACGGAGTTAGGAAAATTTACTGTGAAAAAATGACAGGAACAAAAACACATAGGCCAGAACTGGAAAATCTAAAGGATCATTTAGATAGTGGTGATACGGTAGTAGTTGAATCTCTTTCCCGTTTAGGTCGATCCACCAAAGATTTACTAAATCTAATTGAGGAATGGAATAATCAGGGCGTTAAGCTGGTAAGTCTGAAAGAAAAAATTGATACCACTACACCAACAGGAAAGCTATTGACAACCGTCCTATCTGCTATTAGCCAGTTTGAGCGGGATATAACAGTACAACGCACAAACGAAGGGTTACAAGCTGCAAGAGCCAGAGGGCGCAAAGGTGGAAGGCCAAAGGCAAGCCGAACAAAGGTTGAAAAGGCCGTGAAGCTATACCATGCACAAACCCATTCCATCAAGGAAATTACCGCTATTTGTGGCATTAGTCAGGCCACGCTATACAGAGCATTAGCAGCAGAAAAGGCCAGCCAGTAAACAGGAGAATCAATAGCCGATCCCCTCTCCCCCGTAGTGTCAAAGCTACGGGGGTTACTTTACATTCTGGAGGCTTTTTGTTTTCTGTATTTGGGTAAAGTACACCTGCTCAACATATACAGCTATTTTTTATTTAAATTTTCAGAACTCAATAGACACGATACTATAACTGTGGTACAATTAAAAATATAATTCTAAAAGGAGGGACTATAATGGACGATAGAATTGTCATTCCAATCACGGATCAAAATTATTTGGAACTTATAAGAGAACTTGAAAATTTACTGGATCAAATTATGGCTACAAATGAGCGATCTCTAATTCGATATTGCAAATATGTCGAAACTATACCTACAGAATACTACCGCTCTTCCTTTATACTTATTTGGAGAGAAGCAATCGAACTTGTTGATTCTATAAAATCATTGGTGGCATTATCAAGCTGCAATACGATTCCAATACTTTTAAGGAGCCTGTTTGAGTTAAATCTTGGAATTGCTTTTATCTGCTCAGATGAAAATAAAATTAAGCAACGTGCATTAGCATATGGCGGGATAAGCCTTATACGGAGAATAGAAAACTATAAGAAGTTTGATCCAACCAACTTGGAATATATGGAATTCAGGGATTGCATCGGCATTGACATTGTTTCTAAATTTGACAAGGACTTTGATTATAAAGGTGCTACGGACAATCTCAGTTCAATATTTGAAAAGTATCCTGCTTATAAAGAGTTCAAGGAAGAATATGATCGTATATTCGAGCAAAAGAAGCAGTGCGGAAGAAAGCAAGTTCGCCCGGAATGGTACGAACTTTTTGATGGTAAGTCCTCGATCTTTAGTTTAGCAGAAATGTTAGGAATGAAAAAATATTATATTACGCTTTATGACCAATTTTCCTTAAAAGGCCATGGAAATAACGCAATGTCCGCCTGGGAGCCATCTGCCTTAAAAAATCCGAAAGTACCAAATTTGAAGGAACTTGCAAGCAGTATTGATTTGACATTAACTTTTATTACAGGCATTGCTACTGATATTTTAAAAGCTGAGTTTTCAGCCGAATATCAATATTATGGAAGAAAACATTTACAACTTCGCAAACAGATTGAAAAATTTTCTGAAGTACTTAACAACATTTCGTTCCAAACAGAGCAGATAATTCCTAAATAGAAACTATTAATCAAGCCCCAAATGCTAAGCGGCACATTCTCATTTAAAACCGCCACATTTATTTGCAAAATCTCAAATTCTCTGTTTACTTCCTAACTGCAATATGCTATAATTAGTGTATCATCTTAAAGGAGGATTTACGTTATGAGCGAAGAAACAAAAAAGCGTGTTCGCCGTTCTGCTGAAGAAATTGCTGCTGAAATTGATGATAAGATTGCCGCCCACAAGGACGCAATCAAGAAGCTGGAGCAGCGCAAAGCAGAAGTCCTTGCTCCTAAAAAGCCCCGCATGACCAGAGCGCAAAAGATGAAACTGGTACTTGACAAAGCTAAAGAAGCTGGTATGTCTGTAGATGAAATCGCTGAAAAACTTGGTGTAACTTTTGAATGATATTTTGAGTGGGACGTGTTAGCGCACGTCCTGTTCTTATACGAAATTTCTTTGCGCCGGGGAGCTTGCTGGATAGGATCAGAGAGTAAAGGCCAGACTCGTTGATTATGATCATTTTTTGCATACCACCGGGGGTCATCAATTCCGTGACCCCTTTATCCTCTGGGTCAACGTGGTTGGCAATGGCATTGGAAAGAGATTTGCCCTTGCCATATCCCAGAGCCGCAGCCACATCTTTCCCCACCAACCACGGCATATAAACAAAAAGTGGGTACAGCCTTAAAGCTATACCCACAATTATTCTTCTTCAGCAATTTCTAACTTATCAAGTGCAAATTCCACACATTTCAGGATTAGTTCATTCCGTGTGCGCCCTGTTTTGCCGCCTATGCTGTCCAGCCGCTTCACCATCTCGACAGGCATACGGCATGAGACAACCGTATTTTCGCCATATGTTCTTTTAGGCCGAATGATAAACTTGTCCTCTGCCATAACTACCACCTTTGTAAACTCATAGATATATTGTAGCCTAAAAATTGTAGTTTTTATATACTACAAAGGTTTACAAACAGCCTGAATTGATGTATAATGCGAATACCTACACAATTCGACTTTGGGAGGGTCATAATTATGGCTTTGGTCAAATGCCCCGAATGCGGGAAAGAAAGCATCTCTGACGCTGCTGCAACCTGTCCTTCTTGTGGATATGGGATAAAAGAGCATTTTGATTTGATTAGGCAAAAAGAGACGTTCGATGAAGAGAAACGGAAAAAGCAAGAAAGATTGCAAAATGAACTTGAGAAAGAATTAGAAAAGATTGATGTTATGCCCCGTCCATACAAACCATCATTGAGCAGTTTTCTTTTTGATAAAACAAATTGGCCTGTCTTGCTTTTCGGCTTTTTTGCGTTAATCTGGTTATTGCTTGCTGTGTTATATATTTTAATTGGTGAAGCTGAAGGTATTATCTGTCTTTTTGTCGGTGGCTTTTTTGGCGTATTCACATATGTAAATGGAAAAAACATAAAAGCAGACTATGATCGTGCATTAGACAAATATGAAAATTGGGATAGGTATAAGGAACGTTTAAAAAATGACACTGTTGAACGTTATGAAAAATGGATAAGTGACCTCAAAAAGCAAAAGTTTGAAGTACAGAAAAGTAGCGTTCCTGTTGAAACTGTACCTACACCACAATCTACGCATATCTTTAAATGTCCTAAATGTGGTTCTATCAATGTAAAAAGGATTTCAAATACTTCAAGGGCAATTTCTGTGGAATTAATGGGACTGGCAAGTTCAAAAATCGGAAAACAATATGAATGTAAGGATTGTAAACATATGTGGTAATTTTAGGGCAACCGCCGATCTCTCGGCGGCTGTCCCTTTTTATGTCAGCAATACAAGGCCAACACGCCATTGATTAGTTGCTCCAGTTGCCCACGGCTGATAACTGCATCAGGCGTAAAGTCTGCGCTATCCTCGATCCATCCAAGGGCCACGGCGGTTTGTATTGCTCCTTGCGCCCAGCCGCTATACTGGATATGCTGCAATGCGTATTCCTGCGGCTCCATAAATCTTGATAAGATAGTAAGTACCTGCGCCCATGTAACTATGCCATTGGGATCATACCTGTCACCGCCCACGCCATTGACAATCCTTGCTGCTTGTATCACCTTCACATATTGAGCATACCACACATCAGCGGCAACATCGGCAAAGACTACCTGTGCATTCCCATATAGGGCAATAGACTCATCATCCAACAGACGATAAATGATAGTTGCCAACTGCGCCCGTGTCAACGGATCATCCTCGTGGAGTAGGCCATCCCCATAACCAAGCAACACAACTGTTCTTGATGTATCAATTACGGCTCCATTACAAGCAAGCTGTGGTTTAGCTGGAGCGGGAGTATCGGGCTGTGTCTGTGGCTTGCTGTCCCCTGTTGGCTTCGTGCTTGTGGAGGGCCTTGTGGGACGCTGTGAAGGTCTGTAATCTACTGGAGGGGTATAATCATTACCACCGTCAGCGGGTTCCTGCGGCTGCTGTGGCGTGTCTGGTATAGTGTCTGCGGGATCGTCCGTGGCATTATCCTTCGGTGGTTCTATAGGCTGTTCCGGGGGTTGCTCTGGCTTCTGCGGTATATCTTGATCTGTATTATCAGGGTTTTCGGCGGGATTGTCTTTGTCCTCACCTTCTGGCGACTGTTCTGGTGAAAAGTATTCTGCGGCTTCTTCCTCTGTTAAATATGTTAATCTTGCTATACCTGTATAGTCCATTAATGGTAAAGCCAACTTTTCACCTGTGGTTTCCTCATAAAATCCTTCATCCGCAGACTGCTCATCCGTAATAGTAAGCACTCCACGGGAATATATATCATTTCCTTCGACAACATCAAATTCGTTTTTCCCAATATTTCTTCTGATTATGCTACTGGAAATAGTCAACGATCCATCATTATAAATTGCACCACCTAAACCAGATGAATTATCAACAATCTCTGTGTTATTGATTGTTAAATGACCAGAATTATTTATTGCACCACCAGCAAACAATGTATGTGTTCCAGTAAAAAAGCAGTTTTCTATGTTTACTGTTGCCGCTGAACTTATGCTCAATGTTGTACTTTCTTCATTTAAGAATTCGCAATTTTTAAATTCAACATTGCCTGAAAATATGTTTATAAGAAATGTACTATTAAATACATCATTGTTTCCATTTCTAATAAATTGACAGCCATTAATTTTCACATTGCAAACTTTGTTACTTCCACTCTCTATTAAAGCAAAAGTTAAATTACTACAATCTGAAAATAGCTTTAATCCAGACAATTCACACTCCCCGCTAATGGAGAAAAAACAATCACTATCTGCAATTCCTTTTATTGTTATGTCTTTCTTACAAATCAGCGACACATTATCCAGAATGATTTTCTTTGATAAGATAATTGTATCTCCATCCTCTGCAACATCAATAGCCGTTTGCAATTCCTCCAGTGTAGCAACAACGACAGGCTCTTGCTCCTGCTGGATAGATTGATCCGTAGCAGGATCGCCCTCCGCTGCATAGGCAGGGATCACCAGCATCAATGCCATAAGTACAATCAAGATTGCTTTCTTCATCGTTTCAATACCTCCAATTCCTTGTTCTTTTCGGTCATAGCCGTAACTAATTGATTAATCATTGCAGCTTCGGCGGCTGTTAGGCCAGATAGATCAACAGGGCTACTATTTGTACGCCCCAGCAGATAATCAGTGGTAACATTGAAAACATCTGCCAACCGTACAAGTGTTGTATATGAGGGCTGGCGCATACCAGTCTCATACATAGAGATAGACGATTTTTCAACATTCACCAACCTTGCAACCTGATCCTGCCGCAAATGATTCTCTGTCCGCAATGCTTTCAATCTTTCGCCCAACTCGATAATCATTCGTTGCGTTCACCTCCACGCAACAATGATAGAATACCAGATTTTGCTTGACAGTTGGTGAATTGCGCTTGACAGGCTGTGAATCCGTAAAAAAATAGCCGCATAACCCCAATAGAGGCTATACGGCTGTAATGGCACTTTGATAAATGCGCAAAAAAGTTGTGAATTTGTCAAAATTCCATCAAAAAAGAGTGTTGGCGGCTCTTTTGTAATCCACTTCATGTTGATTGTATTGGTGAGGGCCTTCGGCTGGCCAAGGATAAAATGAATGAAAAAAATGTCTACTATATGAACCCTGCTTTTGACAAATGAACACAAAGAGAGCGGCGGATATTCCGCCGCTCTTTTTTGCCGCTCACTCCAACAGCGCCGCAAATTCATCCTCTGTCAGAATCGCTATCCCCAAATCCTGCGCCTTTTTCAGCTTGCTTCCAGCCGCCTCTCCCGCTACCACATAAGTGGTTCGCTTCGAAACGGCCCCCGCAACTTTTCCTCCCCGTTCCTCAATCAAGCCCTGAGCGGTTTTTCGTTCAAAGCGCGACAGTGTTCCAGTGAGAACGAACGTCATTCCGGAAAAGCGCTCATCCACCAGCTTCGAAGTGCTCTTCATGTTGACGCCGGCAGCTTTGAGCCGCGCAATCAAGTCCTGCGCCTGGGGAGAGGCAAGGTAATCCACAATATACTGAGCGGTCACCCCGCCTACATCGTTGATTTCCGTAAGTTCCTCTAATGTGGCAGAGGAAAGCGCCTCCATCGTCCCGAAATGAAACGCCAGAACCTTCGCCGCCTTCTCCCCTACCTGCCGGATTCCCAGCCCATAAACCAGTCTGGATAAATCATTCTCCTTGGAATGGTCAATCGCTTTCATTAGATTCTCAGCAGATTTCTTCCCCATGCGCTCCAGTTTCGCTACCTTCTCCTCCTGAAGCGCGTAAAGGTCCGCCGCATTGGAAACCATTCCGCTGTCAATCAACTGCTGCACCACGGCGGGGCCGCAGCCGTCAATATCCATCGCGTTTCGGCTGGCAAAATGAGTCAGATTCCGCAGGAGCTGCGCGGGACACTCCGCTCCGGTGCAGCGAATCGCAGCTCCGTCCTCATCCCGGCGCACCGGAGCGCCGCAGACTGGACACGCCGAAGGAAGAAAATACGGCTCCGTACCCGTAGGCCGCTTTTGCATATCCACCTCCACAACTTCAGGAATGATCTCCCCCGCCTTTTGCACGAGGACGGTATCTCCAATTCGGATATCTTTTTCTGTGATATAATCCTGATTGTGAAGCGTAGCGTTGGTAACGGTTGTCCCTGCTAGACGGACAGGCTCCAGCACTGCTTTCGGCGTCAGCACGCCAGTGCGGCCCACCTGAATCACAATGTCCCGTACGCGGGAGGGTTTTTTCTCCGGCGGGTACTTGAAGGCCACCGCCCACTTCGGACATTTCGCCGTACTGCCTAGTCTTAAGCGATCAGGCAAGGAGTTTACCTTTACGACAGCTCCGTCAATATCAAAGGGAAACTGCATCCTCTCTTCGTTGATTCGCTCAATTTCAGATTGGCACGCGGCGGTTCCGATAAGGGTCTTATGGGGAATCACCCGGAAACGCTGAGAGGCCAGATAGTCCAATGTCTCCTGGTGGGAGACGAATTCCTTTCCCTCCGCCAGCTGCAAATTGAAGACCTGAATATCCAGTTTCCGCTCTGCGCAGATTTTCGGGTCCAACTGCCGCAGGGATCCGGCGGCGGCGTTCCTGGGATTCGCCAGAAGCGGTTTTCCCTGAAGTTCACGCTGGACATTTAATTCCTCAAAAACCGTTCTGGACATATAGACCTCGCCCCGGACAATGAGTCGGGACAGCTTGTCCGGCAGCGTCAAGGGGATGGAACGAATGGTCTTCAGATTTTCGGTCACGTCCTCCCCTGTCCGGCCATCTCCTCGAGTCGCGCCCCGGACAAAGATGCCATCCCGATACTCCAGCGCCACAGACAGTCCATCCACCTTGGGTTCAATGGAAAAGATGGTATCCTCCCCCAGGGCCTCGTCCATTCGATGGCAGAACTCCGCCACTTCTTCTCCGCTGAATACGTCCTGCAAACTCTCTAAGGGAACCTCATGCGTGTAAGGTGCAAAACCTTCCAACGTCTTCCCGCCGATGCGTTGCGTGGGGGAGTCCGGCATAATCTCTTCCGGGTGCTGCGCCTCCAGTTCCTCCAGACGGCGGTTGAGCATGTCGTACTCATAGTCGCTGATGATAGGCTCATCCAGCACGTAATAGCGGTAGCCATGCTCGTTCAGCGTGTCCCGCAGCTGCTTGATCTCTTCACGGTAATCCATGAGGTCCTCCTGTCAGTTCAAGATATAATCCTTCGCGTCGCTCACATAGTTCTCAGGGGTGGAGCTGAAATAGGTGTAGGTATCCGGCACAGACCCCACAATCACGGTTTCCGCCACGGTGACAGCATTGGAAACCGTCGTTGCGGCAGAAAAACCAGGCAGTAAAATGCTGACGGCCACGTCAATGTTCAGCACAATCTGGTGCTTGGTCTGGTTGATGCCCGCTGAGGTAAACTCGTTTTCAAACCGGGCGGAGGAGGAACCCACCGACTCCATCCGCACAGAGATTCTTGGCCCCCGCCCGGCCAGTAACACTGAGCCGGTCAGACTTCCAAGCGGAATGGAAAGCTCTCTGGCGGATACCTGATCAATGCGGGCAAGAATGATGTCCAGAATTTTGGACTGGAGACGGTTAAAAGCCGCCATGTTGCTGTAAATAGCCGTGATTCGGCCGTCTTTGTCCTTCTCAAAGGTTATCAAATCGCTGTAGCTGATATTGCCGCTTTCAATGGCCTCGTCCACCGCTTCGGAGACAATGCGGTTAACCGTGTTGGACACTCTGGTCGTGGCCAGGCTTGTCAGCAAAGGCCTCATCTGGGTTGTGGCAAACAGCATAAGCGTCAGAAGCAGCGCCACAGTGGAAAAAGCCAGCACGCTCCAGAGTGTCCGGCGGGTGATGCGCCGCCGGTAGTAAAAGAAGTTCACAAAATCACCCCAGAGCATTGTATGCTCCGGAAGCTTGCCCTATCGCTTTTCAGGCAGCTGGTTGACGATCTCCTTGAACACCCGCCCCCGTTCCATGAAGTTCGCGAATCGGTCAAAGGAGGTGCTGGCAGGGGACAACATCACCACATCGCCCTCCGCCGCCCGGCTCCGGGCCAAGGAAACCGCCTGGTGATAGTCTTCCACATCCACAATTTCCAAGTCATCGTAATTCTCCGCCCGCTCCACGGAAGCCCGGATCACTCCGGCAGTCGCCCCGCAGAGAATCAGCAGCTTTACATGCGCGTTGACCACTGGGCCAAGGCTTTCATAGGAAATGCCCTTGTCCTTCCCCCCAGCAATGAGAATGATCTTTTCCGGGAAAGAGTTCAATCCCGCAATGGTCCGGCTGGGGCTGGAGGCGATGGAGTCGTTGTAATACCGTACTCCGTCCAGTTCACGCACCAGCTCAATCCGGTGCTCCACGCCGCCGAAGTCTCCCGCGAAATCACGGATCACGTCATCCGGAACCAGCCCGTCTACGGCGGCAACAGCCGCCATGTAATTCTCCACATTGTGAACCCCAGGGAGCTTGATCCCGGCCAGAGGAAGCACCTGGCGGCGTCCGGTTTCGTTGGACATCCAGATTGCCGGTCCCGTCCCGTCCGTGTCCGGAGCGAGATACGCCCCCCGCTCCACGCTCCCCCGGCGGCTGAAGGTCCGAAGACTCCCGTTCTCCCGGCCCATAAAGGAACAGGTGACTTCGTTATCCGCGTTAAAGACAGCAATATCTTCTGCCGCCTGATGTGTAAAGATATTTTCCTTTGCAGCAATATACTCCGCGTAGTCCTTATGAACATCCAGATGATTGGGCGCCAGATTGGTGATGACGGCAATGTGTGGACTTTGATTCATCGTCATCAGCTGGAAGGAACTCAGCTCTAAAACGGCCATATCCCCTTTCCGGATACCTCCGGTCTCCGCCAGCAGCGGATGACCGATGTTTCCACCCAGGTGGACCGTCCGCCCCGCTGCTCGAAGCAGTTCGGCGATGATGGTGGTGGTGGTGGTCTTGCCGTCGCTGCCAGTGACGGCGATGATCGGGCAGGGACAGACTTCGAAGAAGACCTCCATCTCGCTGGTCAGCATACTCCCCCGCCCAACGGCGGCGGTGAGTTCCGGCAGATCGGGCCGCATTCCCGGGGTACGGAAAATTACGTCCTCTGTCAAGTTCTTCAAGTAGTCCAGCCCCAGGCGGAGGCGGCAGCCCTTCTTCTCCAGTTCCTCCGCCAGGACGCCCAGGGCGGCCCGGTCCTTTTTATCGCAGGCGGTCACCGCCACGCCCCGGGAGAGCAGCAGTTCCACCAGCGGCCGGTTGGAGATTCCAATCCCAATAACGGCCACGGTTTTGTTCTGTAAAGAGGACAGATATTCCTCAAATTTCACCCAAATCGCTCCTTATCCTCCCCGTCCGCAGGCGGGGTCATTGCTTTTGCCTGAGGGTTTCTCCGGCGGCGAATTCATCTCTTGGCTATTTTACCACGTTGAACCCCTTCCGGCAAGACTTGCCACCGCAGAAAATTTGTGATATTCTGTCAAACAAAGCAAAAAAGGAGGGCCTGACATGGACCCGCAGCTTTTCCATGTTGGCGAATTTCATCAAAAATCTTGACTTCTCTGCGCATTTCCTGTAAAATATTCCCGCGAGGAAAACAGACAGCCGCGTGGGCAGGCCGAAAGGCCGTTCATGAGGAAAGTCCGGGCTCCACAGGGCAAGGATAACGGGTAACGCCCGCCGAAGGCGACTTCAGGAAAAGTGCAACAGAGATATACCGCTGGTTCGGTTCCGCCGTTCCAGTAAGGGTGGAAAGGTGCGGTAAGAGCGCACCCGACGGCTGGAAACTGTCCGTCGCTGTAAACTCTATCCGGAGCAACACCGGTATGGGAGCATATAGGCTGGCCCGGCCGCTCCCGGGGTGGCTGGAGCGCGCTGGCAACAGCGCGCCTAGATAGATGGCTGTCAAATACAGAACCCGGCTTATAGTTTTGCTCGCAAACATATGGTCCCGGCTGCGGAACACGCGGCCGGGACCTGTTTTTCTTCATTCCCTGTCATGCGGGTGATCCTGGCCGTCTCCTCCTGCGGTGGTATAGGAAGGCAAACAGAAGTCCCGCCGTCAGGGCGGCGGCGGACGCCGCCATCAGAATCAGAGCGTCTTTGTTTGCTCCAGCCGTACCTGGATTTTGGCCGGGGAAACTGCCGGGGAAGTGTTCGGAGTTTTGGGAAGCCCGCTCTGCCGGAGGAGGCTGTTCCAATCCCTTGGAAGCCGTGGGCGCGGGCATTTCCCTGCCGCCGCCTTCCCCCGGCGAAGGAGGTCCATGCTCTCTTCCCTGGTCCATAGTACCCATATCGGACAGCGTGATGGAAGAGGCGTCAATCAAGCTGGCAGAATCAAGAGACTGCTCCTCCTCCGTGGAGGGAATCGTCCCCTCCAGTTGCCCGCTGACGCTCTCAGAGCGCAGACGGCAGAAGGTTCGAAGGGTTTCCACGCCAATCTCAAACTCTTCATACGTGTAAAACCAGGTGGGATCTTTCTCCACGTATTCCGCAATGATGTCCGCCGCGCCGTCGATCAATCCGGCGCAGTCCACCGTATCCAGGAACTCCTGAAAATACTGGTGGTACAGCTCCGTATATTCCGAGTTGTCAAATATCCAATCGACCATGGGGCGGCTGTCGCCGCCGGAAACGGGGGAATCAATGGGGGCGTTGACCTGACTGGAGGCGCTGCCGCCTTGAAAGGTACCATAGGCAAGATTGTAATCCCAGGGAATCATGGAGAGGCGGCCGTCTTTTTCATGGAGATAGTAGTTGTGGACCATGGAGCCGGTGTAGCTGTCTCCATTGCAGACAAAATTATGAACCACAAAATAGCGGAGGACTTCATCGATGTCCAGAACGTCCTTCAGTCGGTCGTTCTCGCTGAGGGCCTTCAGCGAGGCAATCAGCCGGGTCTGATCCGCCTTGCTGACAGCGGTTTTGGCATTTTGAAAAATGTTGGAATAGCTGTCCGGGTCGTCGTCAATGTACCGCAGCTTCACATCGTCGCTGCCCATACCGCCTCCGGGACCGCCTTCGAATCCGCCGGGCTCGCCATCGTTCCGGCGTCCGCCTCCGGGAATGTCGTCTTGCCTGCCGGGGAAGTCTTGAGCACCAGGGAAGTCTTGACCGCCGGGCTGGGCAGGAAGGGCATTGTCCCCTGCCGCGAAATCTTCCATACGGAACTCCCGCCCATTACCCCGGCCGCCGCCGAAGCTCATGCTGTCCGGTTTATAAAGCTGGCCGGAATCCGTTCCATAATTGCGCCGGAGAAACGCATCCTCCACGCCCTCCACCGCAAGATACAGCCCCCAGTCCTCCCCGTTGACGGTGATATATACATAGCTGCAAAGGGGCGCGTCTACACCAAAGGCGCTCATCATTCGGTAAGTCAGGTAATCTTTCATACAGGTGGTATCCTGAATGAGGTTATTCAGACTGAGCTTATCCAGGCCATAGTAAGTTCTGGCGCTGTCGTAGTGATCAAACTCCAGTTTGAAGCTGTAGCGGTCGCTGTCCATGGCGGAAACCATGCTTAAAGAAGTATTTCCCTTGGCGCGAATGCCAGTGTTTTTGTACGCTTCGCCGTCGATCACCACGGCGCACTGAGCATATTCCTCGTTTTCACAAGTCTCGAGGAAGCTGTCCCAATCCTCCATCACAATGTCGATGGTGTGGACCCGGTCCGTGCTGAAAAGACGGGTCTCATAGCCCATAGCGGAAGCGACGGGCTGGAGCCCCAAACTCCCGCCGGACAGGAAGGCCGCCGTCAGCAGCAGGCACAGCGCCAGAATGACCGCGCAGAGTTTGTCAATGTGCTTGTGCGTGGACATTAAGCCCCTCCTTTATCCCATATAATCTCCGTTGTAGCTGACCAGTACCGCGCTGCGAACGCCGGGAAGGTCCGCCAGCGCGTTGACAAAGCCGGTGTCCTCATCTTTCAACCGGACTTCCAGATTCAGCTCAACCGCATCCTTCTGCACCGTCTTACTTTTTACCACACAGCGCCGGGTCCGCTGGCGGAGAAAGTCCGCCGCCCGTGCTTCGCTTTCGTGACTGTCGCACTGAAGAACCACAAGATAGGGGTCGCAGCGGGATTTTCGATTCACAAACACCAACAGCATCAAGCCGGTCGCCAGGCTGCCGAACACCGCCAGAGGAATCAGACCCGCCGCCAGAACGACGCCCACGGCAATGGCCCAAAACAAGAAGGCAATATCCAGAGGCTCTTTAATCGCCGTGCGGAAGCGCACAATGGACAGAGCGCCCACCATGCCCAGAGACAGCACCACATTGCTGGTGACCGCCAGAATAATCATGGTGGTAATCATGGTCAGGGCGACCAGGGTTACTCCAAAGCTGGAGGAGTACATAACGCCGGTGAAGGTTTTCTTATAGACCAGAAAGATAAAAATACCCAGGCCGAAGGCCAGAGTCAGGGCTAGGCCCATGTCCAGAAGGCTGACGCTGGAGACGTTCTCCAGAAAGCTGGATTTGAAGATGTCCTGAAAAGTCATAATTTTGATTCCTTTCTTGTTTATCCATAAATGCGGGAAGCGGCGTATTTGGAAAAGGAGGAGGTATGCCGCCCGGGAAGCTGCACTGCGTCCCGGATGACATCCGGAAGAAATTCGTCCCACTTCACCTCCAAAATGATGGGCGCATCTCCGGCGGGAATCGTAACACAGGCGGGATTCAGAAAATCCACAGCGCCCAATCCGGTGCGAATACCGGAATCCAGCGTTACCCGTACGTTTCCGGCCGGAAACACAAAGGCGTCCCGCGTGTAATCCACAATGGTTTTGGGCCGGATGCCATTGGATT
>Ga0209694_1001505_pt1 | contig 24918 bp, 20 predicted proteins | sample GluameincwithD2O_FD_187499 | JGI IMG/M metagenome (GOLD analysis project Ga0209694, IMG submission 187499) | Mouse cecum microbial communities from Vienna, Austria - Glucosamine amended microcosms incubated with D2O (SPAdes) (version 2) | ecosystem: Host-associated > Mammals > Digestive system >... | reverse complement strand
CAAATTGTAACTACATAAAATGTAATTACGCTTTGTGTAGTAGTGGGTGCTGTCGATTAGTGTTGTGCAGGGTGACTGGATGGTGATGTGTGGCATAATGCGATGGCTTTTAAATATTTTTGGAGTGAGGGTGTGGTGGTTGAGAGTGGGTTGGTTGAGGGCGGTGGTGTCGGTATCGCAAAGTTACGACATGAAATATGGCAGAATGGTGCGATAATGTCGCGCAGGATGTCGTTTGTGACAAAGTTCTTTTTTTGCGGTTAGGGAAAAAAGAGCTAAATTTGTGGGAAATTGTATATATCGGTCAATGATTAATTTCCGAAAACTCTCCATATATTCCATCCTGGCTTTGTCGGGACTGAGTGCGGGAGCTGCATATCCGCTTGATTATGAGGTGTCGCTGACGGCAGGAGCGGGTAGCGGTGATTTCGCACCACATTATATTTCGACTATGCGTGGAGGCCGTTTTTCCAGTGCCTCCAATATCCAGGCCGAAGCATCGGTGTGGCGTCCGCTCGACATGGCAGGCCGATGGGGCTATGGCTTCGGTCTTGACTTGATCGGCGGCCATGCGTCGGCTGTGGATTATGAGCGGTATGACGCGGCCGGTGAGGTGTGGCTCAGACACCCGATGCGTCCGTCATCGACACGTATCCAGCAGCTTTACGGCATAGCGCGTTACCGCTCGGTGTTTCTCTCGGCCGGTATGCGCGAGCATAGCTCGGCTCTTCTCAATCAGCGGCTTACGAGCGGTGACCTTGTGGAGAGCGGCAATGCCCGTCCGATACCCGAGGTCAGGGCAGGATTTGTCGATTTTCAGGACATCCCCTTTACCAACGGATGGGTGCAGATACAGGGCGAGGTAGCCTATGGCAAGATGCTTGACGATGACTGGTGGCGCGACCATTACAATTATTATAATGAGAATCTTTCGCAGGGTCAGTATTACAGCTACAAGCGGTGTTATTTCCGCACACGACCCTCTGAAAGACTGTCTGTAACAGTGGGCATGCAGGCCGCCGGAGAGTTTGGCGGTTATACCGACTTTTACAATCACGGCAGAGTGTGGCGTCATGAGGACCGCTCGGCCGGAGTCAAGACACTCCTGCGCATGCTTCTCCCGATAGGTGAAGGTGGTGAGAGCTTCTATGTGGGCAATCATCTCGGGTCGTGGGATCTCAGGGCCCGTTATCGTCTCGACGGCGGTCATGAGTTGGCCGGATATTTCTCCTGGCCTTTCGAGGACGGGTCGGGCATAGGCAAGCAGAATGGCTGGGACGGCCTGTGGGGCATAGAGTATAAAGCTCCCGGCAAAGGCGGAGTCATCTCGGGTGCTGTAATCGAATATCTCGACTTTACCAATCAGAGCGGACCCATACATTTCAATCCGGCCGACTGGGCAGGTACCACCATCACCGGCCACACATCGGGGTCGGATGACTATTATAATAATGTGTCGTATAATTCTTATGCCTATTACGGGCAGTCGATAGGTACTCCGGCACTTATGGCACCTATCTATAATCTTGACGGGTGCAATAAATTTTTGGCCAACGCCATGCGCGGATTTCATGTCGGGATCGAGGGCTCGATAGCTCCCGGAGTGGATTATCTGGTCAAAGGGGGCTACCGCAAGGCGTGGGGCAGCGGATATTTCATGCTGCCTGCTCCGATACATCTCTCGTCGGTGATGGCCGAGGTGACCTGGAGTCCAGCCCGTGTAAAGGGGCTGTCGGTCAACGCGCAGGTTGAGGTGGACCGCGGCAATATGCCGTCGAATGCTTTCGGCGCGATGGTTTCGGTAAAATATCACGGACTCTTAAACTTATAGCCGGATGCGAAGATTATATAATATAACATGTGTTTTGCTACTGATTGCCGTGACATTGCCTGCAATCACCGGGTGTACGCGTATGGACGGTGACATAGGCCATCTTTTCGGACGGTGGAACGTCACATCGCTCACCGCCGACGGTGAGGAGGTGTCACTCTACAGCGACGGCACCGCTGCCGACGATGTGTTGCTCTACACATGGTCGTTTCAGGGAGACCTCGCGTGGATACTCACCCTGTATCCTTATAACGACTATAAGACAGCCAAGGGCATGTGGTCGCGCACCGACACGCAACTGACTCTCGATTTCTCCCACTCCGACAATGACGGAGACGAGTTTTATACTCCGCCACAGCCTCTGCATCTTGAGGAAGTGACGACTCTTAATATTGAATCACTCTCATCGTCGGCCATGACCCTATGGTATGTGTCGGACGATGATATAAGATATGAATATCATCTCACAAAAGCATATTGATATGATGAAAGATAAAGTGCTTGTGACCGGGGCCGACGGCTTCATAGGGTCTCATCTCGTGGAGGCTCTTCTCGCCGCAGGCTATAAAGTAAGGGCATTGAGCCAATATAATTCCTTTAACAACTGGGGCTGGCTCGAAGGTATGGACAATCCCGATCTCGAGGTTGTCACCGGCGATGTGCGTGACCCCAATCTGTGTCGCGAGATTGTCAGAGATTGTGTGACAGTCTATCATCTTGCAGCTCTGATAGCCATCCCTTACAGTTACGTGGCTCCCGACAGCTATGTCGACACCAATATAAAAGGCACGCTCAACATCTGCCAGGCATGTCGCGATGCCGGAGTCGGCCGTCTTGTGGTGACCTCCACGAGCGAGGTCTACGGCACAGCTCGTTATGTGCCCATCGACGAGAAGCATCCCAAGCAGCCGCAGTCGCCTTACAGTGCCACCAAGATAGGTGCTGACGCCATAGCGTTGAGTTTTCACAACGCCTTTGACCTGCCTGTTGTTATAGCGCGTCCGTTCAATACCTATGGTCCGCGTCAGAGCGCGAGAGCTATCATCCCCTCGATTATCGCGCAGATAGCCTCAGGAAAACGCGAGATTATGGTGGGCGACCTTACGCCTACACGTGACTTTAATTTTGTCACCGATACGGCCGCAGGTTTCATCGCTCTCGGCAATGCCGACGGAGTGGTGGGTCGTGAGATAAACATAGCTACTGGCACTGAAGTGACCATGCGCGAGACACTTGAGACAATAGCCGATATAATGGGTGAGGATGTGACATATGTCACTGATCCGGCCCGTCTGCGTCCGGCCGGAAGTGAAGTGTTCCGCCTGTGTGGCGACAACAGTCTCATCACGTCGCTCACAGATTGGCGTCCGCGTCATGATCTGCGCTCAGGTCTCGCACTTACCATAGACTGGTTTACCCGTCCCGAAAACCTTGTCGGATATAAGGCCGGGATTTATAACTTATAGTTTAGAGAGTTTAGGCTTTTGACCATAAATATAATAACCGAGAATGAAAGAGTCCCTGTCACAGTCATTGGAGCAGCGTCTGCAGTTGAGGCTATCGCCTATGCAGATGCGTCTCGTGCGTATGCTCGAGATGACCGAGCCTGAGATAGAGGAAGAGGTGCGCCGCGAGGTGGACGACAATCCGGCTCTCGAGGTAGTCGACACACCTGCCGCAGGCGAAGAGCCGGCCGAGGCGTATGGCGAGTCGGCTGAACAGATGCAACTGGCTGACTATCGCGACGAGGACGACATACCCCCCTACAGACTCGAAGCCAACAACCGCAGTGCCGATGATGTGCGTTTTGAGCCTGTGGCTGTAGCCGCGGGCGAGTCGCTCATGGAGTCGCTCATGTCGCAGCTTGCCGAGACCGACCTCTCGCAGCGTCAGTTGGCGATAGCCCGCTATATCGTCGGCAATATCGACGATAACGGCTACATGACGCGTACACTCCCGCAGATAGACGACGATCTGGCCATAGATGCCGGCATAGAGGTGGACATGGCTGAAATCAAGGATATATTCGCACGCATCCGTTCGCTTGATCCTGCCGGGGTGGGTGCCTATGACCTGCGTGACTGTCTGTCTCTTCAGTTGCGGCGCATGCCCGACTCCGAGGCTGTCAGGACGGCCAGAGAGATTGTCGACAATTATTTTGACGTCTTCTCGCTGCGTCATTTCGACCGTCTCGCATCGCTGCTCGGCATTTCGCGCGAGTCGCTCCGTGAGGCCGATGAAGTGATACGCTCGCTCGACCCCAAGCCCGCGAGCCGTTTCGGAGAGAGTGATGCCGATGACCGTGCGCGTCACATTGTGCCCGATTTTTATGTCGAGGTCGACCGTAACGACCGCATCACTGTGTCGATGCCGGGAAATCTGCCCGAACTTGCCATCGAGCGTAGTTTTGATGTGGACGACGAGAGAAGCGTTGCGGACACCGGCGAGACAAGCATGCGCAAGCGTGAGGCACTGTCGTTTATCTCAAGCAAGCGTCGCGATGCGTCGGATTTCATCGAACTGCTGCGTCTGCGTCGCGTCACGCTCATGAAGGTAATGGAGGCCATAGCCCGCTGGCAGCGCGAGTTTTTCCTGAGCGAAGACGAGAGCCGTCTGCGCCCTATGGTGCTCAAGGATATAGCCGGAGCCATCGGCATGGACATTTCGGTGGTATCGAGAGCCACGGCCGGCAAATATGTAGCCACGCAGGGTGGAGTGTATCCGCTGAAATTTTTCTTCAACGAGCGTGTGAGCGAGGATGAAGATGCCTCGTCGCGCGAAATCCTTTCGGCTCTGCGTGTGTTAATACAAGAGGAGGCTCCGTCATCGCCACTGAGTGACGATGCCCTCACAGCCAGACTCACGGAGATGGGCTATAACATAGCCCGCCGCACGGTGGCCAAATATCGCGAACGGCTCGGTATCCCTGTGGCCCGTCTGCGCAAGAAACTGTAAGTATAAACATAATAATCAAAAGAGCACTGAATGAAACGCATATCACAACTGCTGTCTTTACTTTTCTCGCCCCTGCTTGTGCCTACCTACGGCATGATGCTGGCATCGTTTCTGTCGGTGCTGGCCATATTGCCCCACCGAGTGCTGTGGACCACGGTGGCCATAACATTTGTCATCACCTGTGTTCTCCCGCTTACGGTGATACTCGCGCTCTATAAGTCGGGTATGGTCAAAGATCCCGGGCTCAACGAGCGAGGCGATCGTTTCATACCCTACGGTGTAGCCATGCTGTGTTATCTCGGATGTGCGTTTTTTCTGTATCGTGCGGCCGCCCCTGCATGGTTGTCGCTGTTTTATGTGGGAGGCGCGGCTGCCATAGCGGTCAATACGCTGGTCAATCTCAAGTGGAAGATTTCGGCCCATGCGGCCGCAGTGAGCGGACTTGTCGCCATGCTGTTTAGACTTGCGGCTACCCATCAGGCCATTTATGATATGAACGTATGGATTTCGTGTGGCGTCGTATTGGCCGGCATGGTCATGACCTCACGTGTATATCTCGGCCGCCACACTCTGCTCCAGGTGCTCGCCGGAGCGGCCAACGGATTTCTGTGCGTGTGGCTCATATCAGGAATATAATCACAATTACAATCATTATACATTTCCATCAAAACAATAATGAAACCGATAGTAAGTATTATCATGGGAAGCACAAGTGACCTTCCCATACTGAAAAAGGCAGCCGATTTTCTCAACGAGATGCAGGTGCCCTTTGAGATGAATGCTCTTTCGGCTCACCGCACCCCGCGTGAGGTCGAGGAGTTTGCCACCGGCGCGCAGGCCCGCGGCATAAAGGTGATAATCGCCGCAGCCGGCATGGCCGCCGCTCTTCCGGGAGTGATTGCCGCCATGACTCCGCTGCCTGTGATCGGTATACCCATCAACTCGACTCTCAGCGGTATGGACGCCCTCTATTCAATTGTGCAGATGCCTCCGGGCATATCGGTGGCTACCGTTGGCATTAATGCCGGCATGAACGCTGCGGTTACAGCTGTGCAGATACTCGCGCTTGCTGACCCCGACCTCGCCGCCCGATATGATGCTTATCGCGCTACCCTGTCGAAGAAAATCGTCAAGGCCAACGAGGCACTGAAGGATGTTGTCTATGAGTATAAAGTTTAGAGTTTAGACGTGAACAATACATTTCACCAGCAGCGTCGTCGGGCGTGGCCTGTAAGGGTGGGGCAGGTGACTATCGGAGGCGATGCGCCAGTAGTGGTGCAGTCGATGACCACCACTTCCACCAACGACACGCCTGGCTCAGCCGCTCAGATAAAACGTATAGCCGATGCCGGAGGCAGTATAGTGCGCCTCACCACCCAGGGTGTGCGCGAGGCTGAGAATCTTACGCCTATCAAGGAGGCTTTGTCGGATCTCGGGGTGTCGGTGCCGCTTGTGGCTGATGTGCATTTCAATCCTCGGGCAGCCTTTGCGGCGGCCACGCGAGTAGAGAAGGTGCGCATCAATCCGGGCAATTTTGTCGACCCGGGCCGCACGTTCAAGAAGATAGAGTTTACCGACGAGGAGTATGCCGCCGAACTCGGCAAGATACGCGACGCTCTCGTGCCGCTTATCGATCTTTGCAAGCAGCATCACACAGCCTTGCGAATCGGTGTCAATCACGGGTCGTTGTCTGACCGCATCATGAGCCGTTATGGTGACACTCCGGCCGGTATGGTGGAGAGTGCGATGGAATTTCTGCGCGTGTGTCTGAGCGAGGATTTCCGCGATGTTGTTATTTCCATCAAGGCCTCCAATGTGCTTGTCATGACCGAGACGGTGCGCCGTCTGGTCAAAGCCATGGATGCCGAGGATATGCACTTCCCACTACATCTCGGTGTCACCGAAGCCGGTGACGGTGAGGACGGTCGCATCAAGTCGGCTGTCGGTATAGGTTCGCTCCTGATGGACGGCATAGGCGACACCATACGCGTGTCGCTCAGCGAGGAGCCCGAGTGTGAGATACCTGTGGCATGTGCCATCATCAGTCATGTCGATGATGCCGTCGGCGAGGCTGAGGGATTGAAGGCATGTGGCTATCCCGACGGAGTGGATGAATGCGCTCCGTGTCGTCGTGATTCGGCATGGCGCGGACTTCTTCCGCAGATCGCTGGTCTTGACGAACTGCCGGATGCCGACGGTCATATCCTTGTGTTTAACCTTGATGATGACGATTTGGATAAGGCCCTTGACGAGATTGCGGCCGACAGGAATGCCATGGTTGTTGTTGTGGCTTTGCAGCCCGACCGCGCGCTTCGCACCAAATCGTTTGTCAACGCTATGGCATGTCGCGGTCTGACCAATCCAGTGGTTGTGTCGTTCACCTACGATACCGACGACTTTGAGGCTCTTACCATCGCTGCGGCAGTCGACTTCGGCTATCTGCTGCTGTCAGGTATCGCCGACGGCATAGCCATTGATTCTACGGCAGACAATATAGACCGTGAGATGCTCAACCGCCTCGCGCTAAATATACTCCAGGCCACACGCCACCGTATCTCCAAGACCGAGTTTATCTCCTGTCCCGGATGTGGCCGCACGCTCTACGACCTCCAGTCGACATTGCGTGAGATAAAGGCCGCCACATCTCATCTCAAGGGTCTGAAGATAGGAGTCATGGGGTGTATAGTCAACGGCCCCGGAGAGATGGCTGACGCCGACTATGGTTATGTCGGAGCCGCGCCCGGTCATATAAGTCTCTACAAGGGTAAGGAGTGTGTGGTGAAAAACATTCCGGCCTCCGAAGCCCTGCCCCGCCTCATCGCACTCATAAAGGAGAACGGTGACTGGCAGGACGAGCAGCCGTGACACATTGCGTAGGCGAGTTGAACCTCTTATAACCTCATAACCTTCAATTTTGAAAAAATTGAACAAATACATGCAGCGCGCCCTCGAGCTGGCGCGTCACGGCGAGCTTGATGCCTCGCCCAATCCAATGGTCGGTGCCGTCATCGTAGCTCCCGATGGCAGCATCATAGGCGAAGGGTGGCACCGCCGTCACGGCGAGGGACATGCCGAGGTCAATGCCATCGCTTCGGTGGCTGATCAGTCCATGCTCCGTGACTCCACCATGTATGTCACCCTCGAGCCGTGCTCACATTATGGCAAGACTCCGCCGTGTGCCTCGCTCATCATAGAGAAGGGCATCCCGCGAGTGGTCGTTGGGTGTCTCGATCCGTATGAAAAAGTGGCCGGACGCGGTGTCAATATGCTCCGCGAAGCCAGTGTCGAGGTGGAGACCGGGTGTATGGAGGCGGAGTGTGTTGCTCTGAACAGGAAGTTCATGACCGCCCATCGTCTGCGCCGCCCGTATGTCACGCTCAAGTGGGCCGAAAGTGCCGACGGATATATCGACGGCCACATATCCACTCCCGTGACCTCAATGCTTGTGCATAAACTGAGAGCCACCCACGACGCGATACTTGTCGGGAGCGGCACGGTGCTTGCTGACAGTCCGCGGCTCGATACACGTTTATTTGCCGGTCGTTCGCCCCTGCGAGTCATTCTCGACCGCAGGGGACGCACCGGTGGGTGTGCGGATGACCATACGGTCGTGTATTCCTCCTACAGTTCACTGATCGAGGTGCTCTCTGACCTCTATTCGCGAGGAGTGACGAGTGTGCTTGTCGAGGGGGGCGCACAAGTGTTGCGTTCGTTCATGGACTTGGGTCTGTGGGATGCCATACGCATAGAACGCGCTCCTATATATATAGGTGGTGAGGTCAAGGCTCCCGCACTGAGTCCCGACTGCCGTGTGGCAGACACACTGATTATTGATAACAATACTATAATACATATAGAAAAATGACGATTATACCCGCGCGTCCACAGGACGCTATGCTCATCGGAGCCTCGGTGGTGGATGCCATCGGTGAGGAGATAGCCGCCAATCTTGCCGGCGAGAATCATACTGTCAATGATGTCATAGATATGTTTGTGACGCTTGCCGCACGCGAGGACAGCCAGTACAGTTATCGCAACGCACTTGTGGCCGTTGACGATGACGGCACTCCGGTGGGAGTATGTGTAGGATATGACGGAGCGAAGCTTCATGAACTGCGCCGCCCGTTTTTCGATACTGTCACCGAAAAACTCGGTCATCATTTCGAAGGAGTGGAGGATGAGTGTGAGCCGGAAGAGTTTTATCTCGATACGCTTGCAGTGCTTCCTGCCCATCGAGGCCGTGGGATAGCCTCGGAGTTGCTTAAAGCCATGATAGAGCGGGCCCGCGAGTGTGGAAAACCCGCCGGGCTGCTTGTCGACAAGGACAATCCCAGAGCACGCCGACTCTATGAGCGTGTGGGGTTTGTGCAGGTGGGTGAGCGTCCGTTTATACACGTCCTCATGGACCATATGCAATATCCCGATTGATTCATTGACGACAAACATGCATCCGTCTACCCGACTTCCCGAAATCACTACCTCGCGCGGGCTTTTGGCACTCTCGCCGGTGGCCGTATTTCTGTGTCTGTATCTCGTAGTGTCGATAGCCATAGGCGACTTCTACAAAATGCCCCTGTCGGTGGCCCTTCTTGTGGCCTCGGTGTGGAGTATCGTCATCTATCGTCGCGGCGGCACACTGGTGGAGCGCATCGAAACCTTCTCGCGCTCGGCCGGCCATGCCAACATACTTTATATGATATGGATATTTATCCTTGCCGGAGCCTTTGCCGCTCTGGCCAAGGAGATAGGAGCCATTGACGCCACTGTCAATTTCACACTCCGTTTCTTTCCGTCTCAGTTCATAGTCCCCGCACTCTTTGTGGCCTCGTGCTTTATCTCGCTTTCCATCGGCACATCGGTCGGCACCGTCGTGGCCCTTACGCCGCTTGCCGTAGAGATGGCCAATGCAAGCGGGGCATGTCTGCCGTTCTATGTGGCCGTAGTGCTCGGCGGTGCGTTTTTCGGTGACAACCTGTCGTTTATCTCCGATACAACGATTGCCGCCACACGTTCGCAGGGATGCCAGATGGCCGACAAGTTCAAGGCCAACCTGTGGATATGTGTCCCCGCCGCCATCATCACACTGCTTGTGTATGTGGTGATGAGTCTCGGTACGCCTGAGGTATCTGTTGGCGATGACGCCAACCCTGTGATGATACTGCCATATATAGTGGTGCTTGTGGCTGCCGTGATGGGAGTAAATGTCACGGTGGTGCTGTCGCTGGGCATAATCACAGCTTTGGCACTCGGACTGTTTTATGGACACGATATCATCAGCCTGTTCGGCTACATGGGCACAGGTATAGACTCGATGGGCGATCTGATTATCGTCACGCTGCTTGCGGCCGGTATGCTCGGAGTGATAAAGGCCGCCGGAGGCATACAGTATCTGCTGCGTGTGCTCACCTCGCGCGTGTCTGGACTGCGGGGCGCGCAGGTGTGTATAGCCATTCTTGTAGCCATAGTCAATCTGTGCACGGCCAACAATACCGTTGCCATCATCACGGTCGGCGGCATATCGCGCGAGATAGGCGAGCGTTACGGAGTGGATCCACGCAAAAACGCATCGCTGCTCGACTCGTGTGCCTGTATCGTGCAGTGTCTCATCCCTTACGGAGCGCAGACCCTCCTGGCCTCCTCGCTGGCCGGGATAGCTCCCGCTGCTCCATTCGTCTATCTCTACTATCCTTGGGCGTTGGCTCTGATGGTAGTGTTGTCGATAGTATTTCTTTTCCCTCACCGTCTGCACAGGATGGTGTGATGCGTCGATACAATTTTATGCCGTAAACTGCGTTTAGATAGTATGTCAGAACATGTGCATAAAATAAGGTCAAAACGCCTTGTCACATATATAATAATACTGCTGTCGGCTGTCGGTACGATAGCTGCTCAGGTGAGGATACACGGAAAGATAACCGATGCGCAGGGCGAGCCGATAGAGTTTGCCACCGTGCGTATCGGCGGTACGGCTATCGGTGTCACTTCGGGTCTGGAGGGTGAATATACACTATCGTGTGCCAAGGCCGACACAATCACCGTCTACTATTCATGTATAGGCTATCGCGAGGAGAAACGCAAGCTCATCGATCCCGAGGCCGATGTCACTCTCAATGTGAGACTACAGCTCGACACGGAGCTGCTTCAGCAGGTAGAGGTGACCGAACTTAAGAAACAGACCGGCTCGGTGGCTACAATCGACGCCTCACAGCTCAAGCGTTCGCCCGACGTTTCGGGCGGCAGTGTCGAGTCGCTGCTCACGACACTCGCCGGAGTGACCGGTTCAAACGAGCTGTCGTCGCAATACTCCGTGAGAGGTGGGTCCTATGATGAAAATTCCGTGTATATAAACGGTGTCGAGATTTACCGTCCGCAACTGGTGTCGTCGGGCCAGCAGGAGGGGCTGAGTATTATCAACCCCGACCTTGTGGGAGCTATCGGATTTTCCACCGGCGGCTATCCGGCCGAGTATGGCGATAAGATGTCGTCGGTACTCGACATCACCTACCGTACGCCAGAGGCCTTTGAGGGTTCGCTGTCGGCAAGTCTCATGGGTGGTTCGCTTGCCATAGGGCAGGGGAGCAAACGGTTCAGTCAACTGCATGGTATCAGATACAAGTCAAACTCATCGCTTTTAGGGTCGACCGACACCAAGGGAGAGTATGACCCGCGCTATTTCGACTATCAGACTTCGATGACATATCGGTTTTCCGATCGGCTTTCGGCATCACTGCTCGGTAATATAGCTATAAACAGTTATCTCTTTACGCCTGTCAACCGTACTACTACATTCGGCACATCATCCGATGCCAAACAGTTTACCGTCTATTTCGACGGACATGAAAAAGACCGCTTCGAGACCTACTTCGGAGCCCTTTCGCTCGACTATCGCCTTAACCGCGGGACAGCCCTTCAGCTTCTCGCCTCGGGTTATCTCACCAATGAGCTCGTGGCTTATGACATATCGGGCGAATATTGGCTCGACCAGGCCGGTACCTCCGACGTCGGCGGGGAGCTGGGTGTCGGACGCTATCGCGAGCATGCACGCAACCGCCTCAAAGCCTCCGTCATGGCTCTCGCTATCAAAGGAAGCACAGCCCTTAACAGCCGCCATACACTCACCTACGGGCTGAGTGTGCAGAGCGAAAAGATTATGGACCGCAGCCGCGAGTGGGAGCTGCGCGACTCGGCAGGATATTCGCTCCCGTTGATGCCCGACGAGGTGAGGGTCATATATAATCTCGACTCACGCCATGACCTCACGTCGACACGTGTGGCGGCCTTTGTGCAGGACGCGTGGAAATTCTCCACTCCGGCCGGATTTGTGACGGTCAATGCCGGAGTGCGTCTTAGCTACTGGAGTTTCAACAAGGAGACGCTTGTCAGTCCGCGAGCATCGGTCGGCTTTATCCCTGAGCGCGCTCCCGGATGGGCGTTGAGATTTGCGACGGGACTTTATTACCAGACACCGTTCTACAAAGAATACCGTATGCCTGTGACTGATGCCGACGGCAACCAGACCATAGTGCTCAACGAGGAGATCAAGTCGCAGCGCAGTATCCATTTCATAGCCGGGACAGACTATACATTCCGTGCTCTCAATCGTCCGTTCAAGCTCTCGGGTGAGGTCTATTACAAAGCCATGTCAGACCTCGTGCCCTATGAAATCGACAACCTCAAACTCGTCTACTCGGGCCGTAACGAATCGTCGGGCTATGCGACCGGCGTAGACTTCAAGCTCTTCGGACAGTTTGTGCCAGGCAGTGACTCGTGGGTGAGTTTCTCGCTCATGAAGACATCCGAGACGCTGCACGGGGTCAAAGTGCCGCGTCCGACCGACAGAGGCTACTCATTCGGTCTGTACTTTACCGATTATTTCCCAAAGATACCGCGGCTCAAGTTCTCGCTGCGCGGCATATTCATGCAGGGACTCCCCTCGACCGCCCCACGCAGCTCGCGGGATGTCGATTATTTCCGCATGCCACCCTACAAGCGTGTTGACGCCGGGGTACAGTATGCTCTGCTCCCTGCTCTCAAGGAGGGCGAGACGCGCAGCGGCATAGGCCGATGGCTCAAAAGCGTATGGGTCGGAGCCGATGTGTTTAACCTTCTCGACATCTCCAACGTGGCCTCCTATTATTGGGTCACAGATGTCAACGACATACAGTATGCCGTGCCCAATTATCTGACACGCCGCCAGTTTAACATCCGACTTAATATTGAGTTTTAAACGTTATAAAAGAAATACGGTGTAAGGCCATACGTTTTGTGACTTTGGGAGACTTTTGGAGCGAAAAAAAGTGAAAAAGTTGTGAGAAAGTTTGGTAGAGTGGGGGATAATTGCTAATTTTGCGCCCGGAAAAGTGCCTTTGAGCGCACTTTCTTAAAAATCAAATAACTAATCATTCACCAAAATGAATCATTACGAAACCGTTTTCATTTTAACTCCCGTTTTGTCTGACCAGCAGATGAAGGAAGCGGTAGAAAAGTTCGAGAAGGTGCTCACCGACAACGGAGCAACTATCGTAAATGAAGAAATCTGGGGTCTTCGCAAACTTGCTTATCCCATCCAGAAGAAATCTACCGGCTTCTACTCTTTCGTGGAGTTTGATGGCGATTCCACTCTCGTGAAGAAACTCGAGACCGCCTTCCGCCGCGACGAGCGCGTGCTCCGATTCCTCGTATTCCGCAACGACAAGTATGCCGCAGAATATGCAGAGAAGCGTCGCAACCGCACAAAATCAACCACACCTGTCAACGAAGAAGTAAAGGAGAACTAAATCATGGCACAAGCATCAGAAATCCGCTACCTCACTCCCCTTTCGGTAGACGTAAAGAAGAAGAAATATTGCCGTTTCAAGAGAAGCGGTATCAAGTATATCGACTACAAGGATCCTGAATTTCTCAAGAAGTTCCTTAACGAGCAGGGCAAGCTCCTTCCCCGTCGTATCACCGGAACTTCTCTCAAGTTCCAGCGTCGTGTGGCTCAGGCTGTTAAGCGTGCCCGTCACCTCGCCCTCCTCCCCTACGTTACCGACTTGATGAAATAACTTTAAAAGCTAATCAGGAATTATGAAGATCATTCTTAAAGAAGACGTCAACGGCCTTGGCTACAAGGACGATGTAGTCGAAGTAAAGAGCGGATATGGCCGCAACTACCTTATCCCCACCGGCAAAGCCGTGATCGCATCTGAGTCGGCTCTTAAAGTTCTTGCCGAGAATCAGCGTCAGCGCGCCCATAAGCTCGAGCGCATCAAGGCAGAGGCAGAGGCCGCAGCAGCCGCCCTCGAAGGTGTTAAGCTCACCATCGGTGCCAAGACATCGTCGACCGGCACTATCTTCGGCTCGGTTAACGCTATCCAGATTGCCGAGGCTCTTGAGAAACTCGGTCACAACATTGACCGCAAGGTCATCAGCCTTGAGGCTGTGAAGGAAGTAGGCAACTACACCGCTACCATCCGTCTGCACCGTGACGTGACCGTAGAGGTTCCCTTCGAAGTTGTAGCAGAATAATTATCCCGAGGAATATTAATCCGAAAGGACTCCAATACCGAGGTGTGTCAAACCAGAGTTTGACGCACCTCGTTGTCTGTAATGCAGACGAGTGATATGTTTTGGTCTGATAGGTATGCGAATTTTATGTCGAGGAGGTCAGGTTTATTAAGTCTGGGAGTGTTGTGGGCTGTCGCGGCGTGGGCTGCCGAGGAGCCCGCTGACAGCGTCATGAGCGAGAAGTTACAGGAGGTTGTTGTCATTAACAATTCGGCCCGTCATCGCATCGGCAGTATGCGGCTGGGAGCTGAGCAACTTGAATTGTCAAAGTTGACCCGGCTACCTTCTTTCGGAGGCGAGGCTGATGTGATAAAGTCGATAACGCTGTTGCCCGGCGTGAGGAGCGAAGGAGAAGGCGGTGGCGGATTTGAGGTCAGAGGAGGTAACGCTTATCAGAATCTCGTGATGCTTGACGGCATTTCGTTATATAATCCTTCGCATGTGATGGGAATATTCTCTACATTCAACGATGCGGCCCTGGGCGGGGCTACGCTTTATAAGGGAGCGATGCCGGCCATGTATGGCGAGGCCACATCTTCGGTACTCGACATGTCTCTTGCTGCCGGAGATATGGAGGAATTTCACGGCTTAGCCTCGATAGGCATACTTGCCGCAAAGATAAAGGCCGAGGGACCGATTGTGAGAGACAAGCTGTCATTTGCCGTCACAGCCCGTCGCTCGTATGTGGATGCATTTCTCGAAATGGTGCCCGAGTATCGTGGGACGGTGATGAATTTCTATGACGTCACGGCCAAGGTGCGTTACCGTCCTTCGCCGGCCCATCTGGTGGACGCATCGTTTTTTATAAGCCGTGATAATATGGCTGTGTCGGAGCTTATGGGCATGTATTGGGGCAACCTTGGCGGCTCGCTCAACTGGACGGCCATGGCCGGTGATAATCTGTCGTTCAAAACCTCTGTCGCACTGACCCGTTTCAATCCCGAAATGGGAGTGGACATAATGGACATGAGCGAGACGATGTGGACTTATATCCATAACTATTCGATTAACGAGAGGATGAGATGGCAACCCGATGACAATCATGCGATGGAGCTGGGCCTGCGGTCGGAACTGCTCAGAGTGAAGTCAGCCGAATGGATAATCAATGCGGCGAGGGAAAGGGAAATACGCTCGCTGTGGGAAAATTCGGTGTGGGTCGATTATTCCGGCTCGTTTGGCGGGAAGATAGATGTAACGGCCGGTTTACGTCTGAATGTCGCCTCGGCCTTGTCGGCAGACCGTTTTCATGAGTTTATGAGCACCGGCACTGTTACCGGTCAGTTTGATGGCAAGACTTATATCGAGGCCGAACCGCGTGTCAATATCAAATACAATATCACCCCGCAACATAATGTGAAAGCCGGAGCCGGAATCTCGACTCAGAATCTGCACGCCATACGCTCGAGCAGCACATCATTTCCGTTTGACCGCTACGCGCTGACCTCGGCATGCGTAAGGCCCGAAAGGTCGCGGCAGTATGGCATAGGTTACAGCGGCATGACCGTGGACGGAGCTTTTGACTGGTCGGCCGAGGGTTATTATCGAAGCATATCCAATGTCTATGACTTTAAGGACGGCAGCAGCGCGTTCTCCGACATAGCGTTGGAGAGCATTATACTCGGAGGACGTGGGCGCAGCTATGGCACGGAGTTCATGTTGCGCAAGAATGCGGGACGTCTGACCGGTTGGGTGGCCTACACACTCTCCCGCACGCAGACCAGGATTGCCGGTATCAATGACGGGCAGTGGTATAACGCCACCAATGACCGCCGGCATGATTTTTCGATAACGGCAATATACCGGCTGACCGACCGTTGGAGCCTGTCAGGGTCATGGATTTACCTGTCGGGACAGCCGCTTACAGCCCCTGATGTGAAATATGAGATAGGCGGGGTGACCTGTTATTACTATTCACGCAGAAACGCTTATATGACTCCGCCGACCCATCGTCTTGACTTGTCGGCCACGTATACGCATATAGGCAGGAAGTTTACATATGAATGGGCTTTCGGTATCTATAATGCATATTGCAGGTATAATCCGTTTGTAGTGTATTTTGAGGATGATCCGTCCAAGCCTTCTGGCACACGTGCGGTGCAACAGTCTATGTATGGTATCGTTCCTTCAGTGTCATATATGTTAAAATTCTGATAGATATGAGACTATATAATATTTTACTGTCGATAGGCTTGATAGCGGTCCTCGTTTCGTGTGAGAAGGAGCTCGACATCAGTTATCACAACATCGACCCGCTTCCTGTTATAGAGGCTGAACTCACTCCCGACGGCGCGAGAGTGAGCATAACCTTGACCACACCGATGGGGGAGCCGATGGGCCGTACGCGTCTTACGGATGCTGTCGTGACTCTGACTGACCTGACTGACGGAGCGACATATGACCTCCATGCTGATGCCGACGGTTATTTTGTCAATACGACGTCGGGAATAGCCGGGCATGATTACCGGTTGACGGTCGAGCGGAAGGGGTGCCGTTATGAAGCTGTGGCGACAATGTATCCGGCGACTCAAATCGAGAGTATCGAGTTTAACTGGATCAAGATGCCCTATGATTATGTGGCGGTGTTTCAGGGGCGTTTTTATGACAATGCTTCGAATGACGGAGACTGTTACTGGATAAAACTTTACCGTAACGGCGAAATATATATGTGGGGAGAGACGGACGACCGCAGTGCCGTCGACGGAATATGCACATGTGCTGTTATGACCACGCGCAGGGATACTGACGAAGAGGATGATGAGGATGTATTGTATGACGGAGATGTGATTACTTTTACCGTCATGCATATTTCAGGAGAGATGCATGATTATCTTGAGGCTTTGCAGAACAACAGCAACGGTCCGGCTATGTTTAGCGGAGACAAGTGTCTCGGTTACTTTATGGCCTCGTCTCCTGTCTCGGATTACATGGAGTTTCATCCTGACGAAATACCTGAATACGGTCGGTCAAAAAAATAATTTACAACAGGTGCTGCGATTAAAGTCACAGCACCTGATTTTTTTTATGCGGTCAGACTGTCTTGGTTTGTGTCGTGAGGTTGTGGGAACGGCTGTGTGGAAAATGTCTAAAATTTACCTGTTTTTAAAGAAAAATGTAATTTTTCTTGCGTATTTAATTGCAAAGCTCTACATTTGTGGCGAGATAAATAAATTTTAAGAGTTGGTCGGATTGTTGCGGCAATCCATCAATAGGTTTCACACATTAAATTCATGACAGGTCATGAAAGTTTTAGGTAAGAAGGTAAATTTAGGTTGGCTCCTTGTTTTGGCGAGTCTTCTTGTAATGAGTTTTGTAGGATTGCGTACCGATGCACAGGGGGGACAGTTTGACTTGTCGGGTGACCATTTGTGGGCCAATGTGGCGTGGATGATTACTGCCACGATATTTGTGCTTATGATGACGCCGGGACTGTCATTCTTTTATGGTGGTATGGTTCGTAAGAAAAATGTCATCTCGACCATGTTGCAGAGTTTCATTGTGATGGGATTTGTGAGTGTGATATGGGTGGTGTTTGGTTTCGGGCTTGCTTTTGGTGACGATATAGCCCATGTGATCGGTAACCCCATGGATTTCATAATGATGAAAAACGTCGGAGTCAGAAATATCACCGACCCGTCATCGGAAATGTCTCAGATAGGATTGGTGACTACCACCATACCACTGGCACTCTTTGCATTGTTTCAGATGAAATTTGCCATCATCACGCCGTCGCTCATCACGGGAGCATTTGCCGAGAGAGTGCATTTCTCGGGTTATCTGCTGTTTATGATACTCTGGACAGTGGTGGTGTATTGTCCGCTCGCCCACTGTACATGGCATCCTGAGGGTCTTTTTGGCATGATGCATGTCCATGACTATGCCGGTGGTATCGTAGTGCATGCCGCATCGGGAGTGGCCGCTCTTGCCGGAGCGATGTTTTTAGGCAAGCGCAGAGACGCAGGAGCGGAAAACAAACCGGCCAATGTGCCGTTTGTGCTTCTTGGGGCAGCTCTCCTGTGGTTAGGCTGGTTTGGCTTTAACGGAGGCTCTTCACTTGCGGCCGACGGCATAGCCATATCGGCATTTTTAAATACCAATACTGCCGCAGCCGTGGCTATGGTGGGGTGGATAGCCCTTGATGCCATGCGCGGACGCAAACCTTCGGCGATGGGTGCAGCCATAGGAGCAGTGGTCGGACTGGTGGCTATCACCCCTTGTGCCGGCTGGGTCACAACAGGCCAGAGCATATTTATTGCGTTCTTTATCACTGTATGCTGCAACATGGCTGTGTCATGGAAAAGCTACAGCCGAGTGCTTGACGATGCTCTCGATGTATTCCCGACTCACGGGCTCGGCGGTATCATCGGCACGGTGCTCACAGGTGTATTTGCCTATGACTATTTTGCAGCCTCTGACCCCGACATGATTTCGCGTGGTGAGTTTTTTCTCAACCACATCATTGTACTCGGCATGGTGTTTGTCTACACTTTCAGCGTGAGCTATATGCTCTATTGGCTGACCGATAAGATGATACCCATGCGTGTGAGCAAGTGGAACGAGCAAGTCGGGCTTGATGCATCGCAGCACAATGAGGAATATGAGTCGGGAGCCTCGACCGAACTGCCTACGGAGGCCGACTGGTTCAGAGGAGTTGAAGAGAATTGAAAAAATCAGAAGTTATAAGATAATGCAGACACACCACAATCAGACACGTGGACTTTACGATTCCCGCTTTGAGCACGATGCGTGCGGCGTGGGATTACTTGTCAATGTAAAAGGTATCAAAAGCCACCGATTGGTGGAGCAGGGCTTGCAGGTGCTCGAACATATGGTGCACCGCGGAGCCGAAGGGGCCGACCCGAAGACTGGCGACGGTGCGGGTATAATGGTACAGGTGCCCCATGAGTTTATATTGCTTCAGGGTATCCCTGTCCCAGAAAAGGGACGTTATGGCACGGGACTCGTGTTTATGCCCAAGGATGAGGAGTCGCAGGCCATGATACTTGATGTGATAGAGCGCGAGGCCCTGCAGCTCGGACTCAAACTTATGGCTGTGCGCGATGTGCCTACCAATAACGAGCAACTCGGCTCGGTGGCCCGTTCGGCCGAACCGGCCATCAGGCAGATTTTCGTTTCGGACGAGGAGACAAACGACCCGATAGAGATACGTCTCTATCTTCTGCGCAAGGCTGTGGAGAAAAAAATAGCGGCCTCGGGCGATATTGCCGGCAAAGAAGAGTTTTACATAGTGTCGCTCTCATCGCGTATCATAGTCTACAAGGGTATGCTTTCGAGTCTACAGCTCAGATATTATTATCCCGACCTCATGAATCCGCGTTTCACGACGGCAATGGCACTCGTGCATTCGCGCTTCTCGACCAACACTTTTCCGACGTGGTCGCTGGCCCAGCCGTTCCGTATGCTCGGACATAACGGTGAAATCAACACCATACAGGGCAACCGACTGTGGATGAAAGCCCGTGAGGCTGTGCTCAACGACGCGCCGTTCGGAGGCCGCGACATGACTCCGATAGTGCAGCCGGGCATGAGCGACTCGGCATCACTCGACAATGTGCTTGAGTATTTCGTCATGGCCGGAATGTCGCTTCCTCATGCTCTGGCCATGCTTGTGCCGGAGTCGTTCAATGACAAGAACCCCATCTCGCCTGAACTCAAGGCTTTCTATGAGTATCATTCCTGTCTGATGGAGGCCTGGGACGGTCCGGCGGCTCTGCTGTTCAGCGATGGTCGCTATGCCGGCGGCATGCTCGACCGTAACGGTCTGCGTCCGGCGCGCTATCTTATCACCAAAAACGACACGGTAGTGCTCGCCTCGGAGACAGGCGTGTTGCCATTTGACCCCTCGGAGATACGCGAAAAGGGGCGTCTGCGTCCGGGCAAGATGATGATGGTCGACATGCAGGAGGGCAAGATATATTATGATGACGAGCTGAAGGAACAGCTTGCGTCACGTTTCCCTTATCGCGACTGGCTGTCACGCAACCGCATCAGCCTCGACTCCATCACTTCGGGACGTAAAGTGGCTGACAGTGTAGACGATTTCGCCCGACTCAAAAGGGTGTTTTTCTACAATCGCGAGGAGGTCGAGAAGATCATGACCCCGATGGCGGCCGATGGCAAGGAACCGGTCAACTCGATGGGAAAGGACACGCCTATCGCCGTGCTCTCGGAGTTGCCGCAGCTTATGTATACCTACTTCCGCCAGCATTTCGCGCAGGTGACCAATCCTCCTATTGACCCGCTGCGCGAGGAGCTGGTGATGAGTCTTGACAGTTATATCGGAGCCGTGAAGTTCTCGTTGACCGAACTGTCGCCCGACCTCTGCAAGATGGTGCTGCTCAAACGTCCTATAATTACCAACCGCGAGCTTGACCTGCTGTGCAATCTGCGCTATAAGGGCTTTATCACACGCAAACTCTCCATGACATTTCCGGTCAGCGAGGGTGCCGAGGGGATGGCCCGAGGGATTGAAAGACTGTGTGAGGATGCCGAGAAGGCTGTCGACGAGGGGTGCAATTATGTGATATTGTCAGACCGCGGTGTGGATGCCGACAATGCTCCGATACCGGCTCTGCTCGCCACCTCGGCCGTGCATCATCATCTCATAGACAAGAAGAAGCGTGTCCAGACCGCTCTCGTGATAGAGACAGCCGATGCCCGCGAGGTGATGCACTTCGCGCTGCTTGTCGGATATGGTGCTTCGGCCATCAATCCTTATCTGGCGTTTGCCGTGATTGACGATCTGGTGAAGCGTAAAGAGATACAGCTCGATTTTTCCACAGCATGCCATAATTTCATCAAGGCTGTCGACAAAGGGCTACTTAAAGTGATGTCAAAAATGGGTATCTCGACGCTTACATCCTACAAAGGCGCGCAACTATTCGAGGCGATAGGTCTCTCTGACGCATTGTGCCGTAAATATTTCGGTGATACTGTGTCGAAGGTCGGGGGGATCGGTCTCGAGGCGATGACACGCGACATACTTATGGCGCATGCCGAGGCGTATGGCACGGACTTTGACACGCAGGCTCCGCTCCCGTTTATCGGCCAGTATTCGTTCAGAAAGGATGGCGAGGAGCATGCCTGGAATCCTGAGACCATAGCCACTCTACAGCTTGCCACGCGTCTGGGCTCGTACAAGAAATTCAAGGAGTATACCGCTCTTGTCGACAATAAGCCGGCTCCGATATTTATCCGAGACTTCCTCGAGTTGCGTCCCGGCACGCCGATACATGTCGATGAGGTAGAGCCGGAGGAGAATATCATGCGCCGTTTTGTTACGGGAGCCATGTCGTTCGGTTCTATCAGCCGTGAGGCCCACGAGGCGTTGGCTATAGCCATGAATACCATCGGAGCCCGTTCCAACACCGGAGAGGGAGGCGAGGATGCTGCCCGTTTCGTTACGAGAGAGGACGGCACATCGGCACGTTCGGCTATCAAACAGGTGGCATCCGGACGTTTTGGCGTAACGGCCGAGTATCTTGTCAATGCTGATGAGATACAAATTAAAATAGCGCAGGGAGCCAAGCCCGGTGAGGGCGGCCAGTTGCCGGGATTCAAGGTTGACAAGATTATCGCCAAGACCCGTCATTCGATACCCGGACTTACACTCATTTCTCCCCCTCCTCATCATGACATCTATTCAATCGAAGACCTGGCCCAACTGATTTTTGACCTCAAGAATGTGAATCCGCAAGCCAAGGTGAGCGTCAAACTCGTCTCGGAGAGCGGTGTCGGGACCATCGCCGCCGGTGTGGCAAAGGCCAAGAGCGACCTGATAACCATCAGTGGCAGCGACGGCGGTACGGGTGCTTCGCCGGCAAGTTCCATACGCTATGCCGGTGTGCCGGTGGAGATAGGCCTGGCCGAGACTCAACAGACTCTTGTGATAAACAATCTGCGCGGACAGGTGAAACTCCAGGCCGACGGTCAGCTCAAGACCGGTCGTGATGTCCTCATCATGGCGATGCTTGGAGCCGAGGAATATGGATTTGCCACAAGTGCTCTGATAGTGCTCGGATGTGTCATGATGCGCAAATGTCACATGAACACATGTCCCGTAGGCGTGGCTACGCAAAATGAAGAGCTGCGCAAGCGTTTCATCGGGCGTTCGGAGTATGTGGTCAACTTCTTCCGCTTCCTTGCCCGCGACATACGCGAGACGATGGCCTCGCTCGGTGTGCGCAGACTGGATGATGTGATTGGTCGTGCCGATATGCTCTGTGTCAACGACAGGATGCGCGCCGCGCTGGCTCCGGGTCTCGATTTCAGCAAGATACTTTATATACCCGAGGAGGCTGCCGACAATGCTATAATAAATATTACAGAGCAGAAGCATGAGATCGAGCATGTGCTTGACCGCGAGATTATATCGCGCTCTTTCCCAGCACTGTCATCCGGCATGCCGGTTGAACTGGAGTTTCTCATCTGCAATACCGATCGCTCGGTCGGAGCGATGCTTTCGGGAGATGTGGCCAAGAAGTATGGCGAGAACGGACTGTCAGACGATACGATACGCTGTACATTCAAGGGTTCGGCCGGACAGAGCTTCGGAGCGTTTCTGGCGCATGGTGTCTCGTTCAGGCTTGAAGGCGATGCCAACGACTATGTAGGCAAGGGGCTTTCGGGCGGCAAGATTGTGATAGTCCCACCCGTCGGGTCGGCCTTTGCTCCTGAGGATAATATAATTGCCGGAAATACGCTGCTCTACGGAGCCACATCGGGCGAGATTTATATCAACGGTCGGGTAGGGGAGCGATTCTGCGTGCGCAACTCGGGTGCCACTGCCGTGGTGGAGGGTGTAGGCGACCATTGCTGCGAGTATATGACCGGTGGCAGGGTAGTTGTGCTTGGCACGACCGGACGAAACTTTGCGGCCGGTATGAGTGGCGGCATTGCTTATGTATGGAATCCTAATGGCGACTTTGACTATTTCTGCAATATGGAGCTTGTGGAACTCTCGCTGATTGAAAATGTATCGGACAACCGCGAGTTGCACCGTCTGGTATCGGCCCACTACAAGCATACCCGCTCGCCCCTGGCTGCGAGGATGCTTGACGACTGGGATACATACGTGGGCCAATTCCTTAAAGTGATTCCCATAGAGTATAAAAAGGTGCTCGAAGCTGAGAGGAAGAGTTAAAAAACAGTATTATAAAAAGTAGATTAAGAAAAAATGGGAAACCCCAAGGCTTTTCTGAATATATCGCGCAAAGAGGGCGGTTATCGTCCGAAAGAAGAGCGCGTGAAGGATTATAACGAGGTGGAGATGCGCCTTAATGCCGTGGAACGTCGCGAACAGGCGTCGCGCTGCATGGAGTGTGGTGTGCCTTTTTGCCACTGGAGCTGTCCGCTCGGCAACCGTCAGCCAGAATGGCAGGACCGTCTCTATAAGGATGACATTGAGGGGGCATATGCGCTTCTGTCGATGACCGATGACTTTCCTGAATTTACAGGGCGCGTGTGTCCGGCTTTGTGTGAGAAGGGTTGTGTGCTCAACAAGCAGCATGAAGCTGTGACAGTGCGTGAAAATGAGCTTGCCATCGTGGAGCGGGCGTTTGCCGAAGGGCGTGTGAAGCCTCAGCCTCCGACTCAGCGTACGGGCAAACGGGTGGCAGTGATAGGCTCCGGACCTGCCGGACTCGCATGTGCCAATCAGCTCAACCGTCGCGGACACAGTGTGACCGTCTTTGAGAAGAATGAGGCTCCCGGGGGATTGCTCCGGTTTGGTATCCCTGACTTTAAACTCGACAAAAGCGTCATTGACCGTCGTGTAGCACTGATGGAGGCCGAGGGGGTAGAGTTTCGATGCGGTGTGAATGTAGGCCGTGACATCAAGGCAACACAACTGCTCGAGGACTATGACGCCGTGTGTCTGGCTATCGGGGCTGAAGAGCCGCGTGACCTTAGAGTCGAGGGGCGCGAACTCAAGGGTGTGCACTTCGCCCTTGAACTGCTCCGGCAGCAAAACCGCGTCAATGCCGGCCGTAAGTTTACCGAAAAAGAACGTGTGACAGCCAAAGGGAAAAATGTCCTTGTGATAGGCGGTGGCGACACAGGCAGTGACTGTGTGGGCACATCGCATCGACAGGGAGCCATCTCGGTAACGCAGATAGAGATAATGCCCAAACCTCCGGTAGATGATAATCCCGACACGCCGTGGCCCTACTGGCCTGTGGTGCTTAAGACCTCAAGCAGCCATGAGGAGGGGTGTGACCGTCGTTGGCTTCTTGATACTCGCCGTTTCATCCCGGATGACAAGGGGTGTGTAAGCGAAGTTGAGGTTGAAGAGGTAGAGTGGGAAAAAGATTCTTCTAACGGCCGTATGAATCTTGTGCACACTGGGCGTAAGTCGACAATCAAAGCCGAACTCGTGCTTCTGGCTATGGGATTCACCAATCCGCTCGCTGAAGGTCTGCTTGACCAGCTCGGTGTCGAAAAGGATGCGCGCGGCAATGTAAAGGTTGATCCGTTGACGCACGCCACCGATGTGGATAAAGTTTTTGCAGCAGGTGATGTGGCATCAGGAGCATCTCTCGTTGTAAGATGCATCGCAGCCGGCCGTG
>Ga0209694_1001502_pt1 | contig 24968 bp, 20 predicted proteins | sample GluameincwithD2O_FD_187499 | JGI IMG/M metagenome (GOLD analysis project Ga0209694, IMG submission 187499) | Mouse cecum microbial communities from Vienna, Austria - Glucosamine amended microcosms incubated with D2O (SPAdes) (version 2) | ecosystem: Host-associated > Mammals > Digestive system >... | reverse complement strand
CTTTTCAGTGCGTTCAAAAACTGACTTGAGCGGAAAAACACATCATAAAACAGGATTGAATCAGATAAAAAGCATAGAAAAAGGGGCTGTAAATCTCGCTGATGAAAAATCAGTCGAAATTTAACAGCCCCTTTGCAGTTCATATTGTTTTTTACTTCAGATCATCCATATGGGAAAGTGCTTCCGCAAAGCCCTGTGGGTCATTGAGGATATTATCATTTTCCATTAAGGAAAAATCATCAGCTGGTTCTGGAAGTTCTGGAGCCTCTTCAACTACAGGCATCGAATTCTGAACAATCTTGTCGAATTCTTCATCTTCACTCTTTGCTTCTTCAACTCGAGCCAAACGTTTTGCCCTTAACTGAGCTGCTTTTTCAGCAACCAGCAGGTTCTGAGGACGGTCGCCCTTGCATCCGGTTCCAGCAGGAATCAATTTACCAATGATAACATTTTCCTTCAGACCGATCAGATGATCAACTTTACCCTTGATTGTTGCATCGGTAAGAACCTTTGTGGTTTCCTGGAAGGATGCAGCAGATAAGAAGGAATCAGTTTCAACAGAAGACTTGGAAATACCAAGCAGAACCGGTTTGAAGGTTGCAGGAGTTTTACCGGAAAGTAAAGCATCCTTGTTAATCTTCGTAATGTTATTCAGGGAAAGCTGAACTCCAACATTCAGATCAGTATCTCCCGGATCGGTTACGATAACTTTCTTCATCATCTGGCGAATCATAACTTCAAGGTGTTTATCGGAAATTTCGATACCCTGAGACTGATAAACCTTCTTAACTTCTTTCAGAATATAGTTCTGAACTTCATTAACACCGGCAACGGCAAGAAGTTCCTTCGGATCGAGTGGTCCTTCTGTCATTGGCTGACCGGCTTCAATTTCAGCACCAACAGTTACCCATGGACGTAATGTCTGATTGGCATTGATCTTATGGGAAACAGATTCAGTGTCGTTTGTAACAATAATTTCCTGACGCAGAGTACCATCGATACGTTCGATCGATGTAATCTGACCAGAAATCTGAGCAATGACGGCAACACCTTTTGGATGACGGGCTTCGAACAGCTCTTCAACACGAGGAAGACCCTGAGTGATGTCTCCACCATCACCACCGGCAACACCACCGGTATGGAAGGTACGCATGGTCAGCTGAGTACCAGGTTCACCGATTGACTGGGCAGCCATTGTACCAACAGCTTCACCGACTTCAACATCACGTCCAGTCGCCATGTTCTTGCCATAGCACATACGGCAGATACCGTTAGTGGATTTGCAGGTAAATGGTGAACGGATCAGCATCTGAGTAATGCCGGCATCGACAATCTTATGAGCCAGATCTTCAGTTATATATTTATCCGATTCAATGATCAGTTCATTGGTCTTCGGATCGTAAACATCTTCTTTGGAGTAACGTCCAACCAGACGATCATAGAGAGGTTCAATGATCGTATCGGTTTTACGGTCTACCAGGTCTTCTACCAGGAATCCCTTATCTGTTCCACAGTCGTCTTCCTTAATGATGACATCCTGTGCTACGTCAACCAGACGACGAGTCAGGTATCCAGATTCAGCCGTCTTCAGCGCGGTATCGGTCAGACCTTTACGCACACCATGGGTAGAAATAAAGAACTCGGACACATTAAGTCCTTCACGGAAGCAGGAATAGATCGGTACTTCGATGATGGATGGAACATATTCACCAGCACGGGATTTACCTTTAGCAGGTCGAGCCATCAGACCACGCATTCCAGCCAGCTGGGTAAAGTTGGAAGTATTACCACGTGCACCGGAAGTCGCCATCATGTTGATTGGGTTCTTACGAGGCAGATTGCTCATCAGCTCTTCAACGATATCGTCCTTGACATCAGCCCACAGCTTGTTGAGGTGGCGTTCCCATTCTTCCATGGTAAGCATTCCTTTTTGCTGAAGGCGTTTAAGCTGGTCAGCCTTTTCACGGCCGTAAGCCACGTGTTCTTCCTTGTTTGGAGCCACTTCGATATCAGAAAGCGCAACGGTAATACCAGCTACAGTGGAATACTTGAATCCAAGAGATTTGATCTGGTCAAGAATTTCAGCTGTATCGTCTACCGGATAACGTTTGAAGACTTCGGCAATAACTTTTCCGAGGTCTTTTTTCTTAACGGCTTCGGTAATTTCAAGACCTGCGATTTTTTCCTTGATGTCTTCACCTGGAGCAGCGAAGTATTTATCAGGAGTGGCTTCGAAGTTCGCTGCAGATACCTCATTGATAAATGGGAAATCCTCTGGGAACATCGAGTTGAAGATGATTTTTCCTGGTGTAGTAATCAGGTAATCATTTTCATGTTCTTCCTTGAAGGAAGATTTCTTCAGACCAGATACAGGCAGAGCAATATGGGAATGCAGGTGTACCTGATTTGTATTGTAAGCAAGCATAACCTCATCCACATCAGCGTAGACAGTACCTTCTGCATTGGCATAGCGTTCCCATGCAGCAGCTTCTTTTTCTTCGCCGACTTTGCGGTAGCGTTCTGCTTCTTCAAGAAGTTCCTGTTTGGTTTCTTCCATCGTCAGATAGAAGTTACCCATAACCATGTCCTGACCTGGAGTAACGATTGGTTTTCCATCCTTAGGTCCAAGAATGTTATGAGAACCAAGCATCATAACGAGTGCTTCCGCACGTGCTTCTTCACCAAGAGGTACGTGAATGGCCATCTGGTCACCATCGAAGTCTGCGTTGAAGGCAGTACATACCAATGGGTGCAGACGCATGGCTCTTCCTTCTACCAGTTTAGGCAGGAAGGCCTGAATACCTAATCGGTGCAGCGTAGGCGCACGGTTTAACAGAACTGGATAACCATCGATGACCTTTTCAACGATATCCCAGATTCGAGGATCACGGCGTTCAATCATCTTTTCAGCGTTCTTCGGATTGCTTACCAGATGCTGATTCACGATTTCGTTAATAACAAATGGCTTAAACAGGTTGATAGCCATTTCACGCGGAATACCGCACTGGTACATCTTCAGATCTGGTCCTACTGCGATTACAGAACGTCCGGAGAAGTCAACACGTTTACCAAGAAGGTTCTGACGGAAACGTCCCTGTTTACCTTTCAAAGAATGAGAAAGGGATTTAAGAGCACGTCCACCAGCACCCGTGATTGGTTTGGAACGGCGTCCATTATCGATCAGAGCATCAACCGCTTCCTGAAGCATACGTTTTTCGTTCTGAACGATGATATTTGGAGTTCCCAGATCGAGCAGCTTGCGCAGACGATTATTACGGGTAATGACACGACGATAAAGGTCATTTAAATCAGAGGTTGCAAAGCGTCCGCCATCCAGCTGAAGCATTGGACGCAGATCAGGTGGTATAACTGGAATATTTGTCAGAATCATCCATTCAGGTTTGTTGTCGGAATGACGGAATGAATTGATTGTATCCAGACGCTTGATCAGCTTTTTGCGTTTTTCACCCGTCGCTTTTTCAAGAGCCTTCTGAACATCGTCATATTCCTTTTCCAGATCGATATCCTGAAGCAGTTTTAAAACGGCTTCAGCTCCGGTCTGGGCTTTGAACGCACCAGGACCATAGGTTGCCTGAGCTTCGCGGAATTCCTTTTCGGAAAGAACCTGCTTGTACTGCAGATCAGTATCCATAGGATCTGTGACGATATAGCTGACGAAATAAACAACTTCTTCAAGCTGTTTTGGTGTGATATCAAGCAGTAAGGCCATACGGCTTGGAATACCGCGTAGATACCAGATATGAGCGACCGGAGCCGCAAGGGAGATATGTCCCATACGCTCACGGCGTACGCTCGATTTTGTGATTTCGACTCCGCATCGGTCGCAGACTACACCTTTAAAGCGGACTTTTTTATATTTTCCGCAGGCGCATTCCCAGTCCTTTGTCGGTCCGAAAATTCTTTCACAGAATAAACCGTCTTTTTCCGCTTTCTGAGAGCGGTAGTTGATTGTTTCAGGTTTAGTTACTTCTCCATGAGACCATTTCAGAATGGTTTCCGGAGAGGCAAGGCTTACCTGAATTGAGGCAAAGTTGTTTACGCTCAAAATTAAGCCTCCTGTTCTTCATCTACAATGGAGAATCCTCCATTGTTCAGGTCGTCTTCGAGGTCGTTTTCAAGCTGTTCCGATGCTGGAACTTCCTGCTCTTCCTCTGTATGTTCATGAGCCTCAACGGTGATGATTCCCTCATCATCGTCATCGGTATTGATATCTACTTCGTTGTTGTTTTCATCAAGCAGACGCACGTCAATAGCAAGACCCTGCAGTTCGTGCATCAGTACTCTGAAGGATTCTGGAACACCTGGTTCTGGAATATCCTTGCCTTTAATGATGGCTTCATAGGTCTTGATACGTCCCTGAATGTCGTCAGACTTGATGGTCAGGATTTCCTGAAGGGTATGGGAAGCTCCATAAGCTTCAAGAGCCCAGACTTCCATTTCACCAAATCTCTGTCCACCGTTCTGAGCTTTACCACCAAGCGGCTGCTGAGTAACCATGGAATATGGACCAGTTGCACGGGCATGCAGTTTATCGTCAACCATGTGAGCCAGCTTGATCATGTACATGACACCAACAGAAATACGTTCATCAAATGGCAGACCCGTCTGACCATCATAAAGAACCTGTTTTCCATCGACTGTCATCTGTGCTTCTTTCATGACATCAGCCAGATCTTCGTTGGAAAGACCATCGAATACTGGAGTCGCAAACTTCTGGTTGAGCTTCTTGGCTGCATAACCAAGATGGATTTCAAGAATCTGTCCGATATTCATACGGGAAGGCACACCAAATGGATTCAGAATGATATCGATTGGCGTTCCATCCGCCATAAACGGCATGTCTTCAAGCGGCAGAATCTTGGAGATAACACCTTTGTTACCATGACGTCCGGACATCTTATCCCCTTCAGAAATCTTACGTTTCTGGGCGATATAAACTTTAATGCGTTCGTTGACTCCTGGTGGAAGGTCGCTTCCATCGCCGCGTTTGAATGTGCGGATGGAATGAACGATACCAGCACCACCATGAGGTACTTTCAGGGAGTTGTCGCGTACTTCTCTGGATTTTTCACCAAAGATCGCAAGCAGAAGTTTTTCTTCCGGAGAAACTTCACTCTGTCCTTTTGGAGTGACTTTACCAACCAGAATATCGCCTTCGCGAACTTCCGCACCAACCATGATGACGCCATTGGCATCCAGTTTCTTCACTGCATTTTCACCCACGTTTGGAATGTCACGAGTGATTTCTTCTGGTCCAAGCTTGGTATCGCGGCAATCGATGTCATATTCCTCAAGGTGAATGGAAGTGTACACATCATCAGCAACCATACGTTCAGACATGATGATGGCATCTTCATAGTTGTATCCATACCAGGTCATGTAGGCGATGGTTACGTTCTGTCCTAATGCAAGTTCACCATTTTCCATGGATGGCCCATCCGCAAGGATGTCTCCCTTTTCAACCTTTTCGCCAACTTTAACAATTGGACGCTGGTTAATACAGGTCGAAGCATTTGAACGGCTGAATTTACGCAGCTGGTAAGTATGGTTAACGCCTTTGGAATCTGTATTTACAATTCGCAGTGAATCGACGTAAGTAATTTCCCCGTCTTCACGGGCAACGATACCGACACCGGAGTCCTTGGCGATCTTATATTCAATACCAGTTCCTACATATGGAGAATGCGGAACTAAAAGTGGTACAGCCTGACGCTGCATGTTGGCACCCATCAGGGCACGGGAAGCATCGTCGTTTTCGAGGAACGGAACGCAGGCAGTCGCAACCGATACGATCTGTTTTGGACTGACGTCAGCGAGCTCTACATCTTCTCTTGCTGCGATGATGGTATCGCCATTCTTTCTGGCAACGACACGTTCATTAATCAGACGGCCGTTGCGGACTTCGTTGGCCTGAGCAATAACGTAATCGGCTTCTTCATCTGCAGAAAGGTATACCGCTTCTTCAGATACGGTTCCATCCGGATTAACCGGACGATATGGAGTCTGAATAAATCCATACTGGTTGATCTTGGCATATGTTGTCAGGTTAGAGATCAGACCGATGTTTGGACCTTCAGGGGTTTCAATTGGACAAATTCTTCCATAGTGAGAAGAATGTACGTCACGAACTTCAAATCCGGCGCGTTCTCTGGAAAGACCACCAGGTCCTAATGCAGAAATACGGCGTTTATTGGTTAATTCAGCTAATGGGTTCTGCTGGTCCATAAACTGTGACAGCTGCGAAGAAGAGAAGAATTCCTTGATCGCTGCAGTCAGCGGACGAATGTTCGTTAATTTTCTTGGAGTGATATTGTCCTTTTCCTGAATGGACATTCTTTCCTTAACAACGCGTTCCATACGGGATAAACCGATACGGAACTGGTTCTGAATCAATTCACCTACGGCGCGGATTCGACGGTTGCCAAGCATATCGATATCATCGGTTTCTCCGATTCCATCCATAACGTTCAGGTCATAGGAGAAGAAAGCATAAATATCAGGAATGGTTACTGTGTATTTGTTGGCAAATGGATCGTTACCAATAATGTGGATCAGATTTCCATTGCGGTCTTCTACATCAATTTCCTGAACAGCCGCACCAATCAGCCAGGCATAAACATCCTGTTTCTGACTTTCGCCCTTGATTTCAAAGATGGCTGCATCATCAAGACGTTCTGGAGCCACCCCTGGTTCATAGCGGTTAACAATTGGTTCCTGCATTTCTTCGGAAATGATGTCAGCTCCGGCATCATTGGTCAGGCGTCCTAAAGCAAACAGACGCTGTCCATAATTCAGAACCGGATCAATATTTTCTTCCGTCAGCAATACAGGTTTAGCAATCAGACCGGCATAGATTTTGACCGGTTTGCCAAAACGATAAATTTCAGCCACATCCTGATCAGAAAGCACCTGTCCTGCTTCGTAAAGAACTCCATTGATTTCGATGTCATCCGCAAGAATACGGCCGATTAATCCGGAATTGTAGGATGCCGGAATTTCGACGATATCTTCTTCATGGAATTCAGAACGGAACGGGAACGGATTCATGTATCCGCCCTTGCTAAGAACTTCCTTTAAAGCGTTTCTTTCATCACGCGTAATGTGTGTACCCTTCTTCATAAACAGATTGCCGTTGACATCAAGAATGTCATGGGCTAAGTTTGTATTCATGGTACGCGCAACCGCATTCAGCTTTTTGCCTAATTTGTAGCGTCCAGCCTTCGTTAAGTCGTAGCGGCGGTGATCAAAGAATTTAGCCTGCATCAGTGAAATGGATCCATCCAGTGTTGGAATTTCATCACTGCGCTGGTTTTCATAGAAGGAAAGCAGAGCTTCTTCTGTGGTTTTTACTTTGTCATTGAGCAGAGTATTCTCAATTTCTTCGTATTTTCCAAAGAAGGAATTATAGAGGGTCAGGTAAAGGTCCATGTATTCACGGCCTTCTGGATCCTGCATTACATCATTCCAGGTTTTGCCCATAGCTTTCAGGAATGTTTCAAGCGGTTTTACATCACGAGAATCTTCGCCTTTTTCAATTCCGAAGCTCATTCCAAGAGCTTTGAAAAGGATTGAGAAAAGCACTTTTCTTCTGCGGTCAATGGAAACATTAAAGGTACGTCCTAGTGAGTTCTTCTTTTGCTCCGTATTGAATTCAAGCCAGGTTCCCCGGCTTGGGATCAGTTCAGAATCATAGTTCTGCTTACCTGTTTTTACATCGAAGCTTTCAGAAAAATAAACTCCGGGGGAACGGACGATCTGGCTGACGATTACACGTTCAGCTCCGTTGATAATAAATGTACCGGTATCGGTCATCAGCGGGAAATCACCCAGGAACACATCCTCGTTTCTCGTAATGACTTCACCATTGTCGTTAGTTATTTCAAGTTCCATCTGAGCATACAGAGGCGCAGCATAGTTGCATTCTCTGTACATGGACTGTTCGGCGTCGTATTTCGGTTTTTCAAAGGTGTATCCTTTGAAATTCAGTTTGATATCCTTGTTATAGTTTTCGATTGGGAAAATCTCATCGAAGACTTCCTGGATCCCCTTGGCTTTGAACCAGTCAAATGAATCGGTCTGGATTTCTACCAGGTTTGGGAGTTCCAAATTTCCGGACACTTTTGAATAATCCCGTCGGACAGCTTTCTTGCCTTCAGGGACAATTTTATAAGATTTGTTATTCTCCACTTCGCGCCTTCCTTTCGTATCTAGGGTCCACAAACAGTCTTTCTTTAGACTATCATGCAATTTACAATAATATAAGATTAAAATCCATATGTCAAACTCGAATCAAATTGGCATAAGTCATCCATATTCTAGACTAGACATTTTCAGGGTTATTCTTTTTTGCTCATTTTGTCGTTGACATTTCATTTTTTTCCTTTTCTGTGACCACTCTTGCTTCAGAGAGTTCATTTTCCAGTTTTTTTTGCATTTCCTGTACGTTCATTTCTGTTATTCTCGTAGGTTCTGTAAATGGCAGATTGAATGGTTCAGACTTTGTTTAAACTTTTCGCTATGGTCTGTTGTTCTCTTGCTGCTCACTAATGAATAATTTCCTTTTACAAGTAAACAAAAGGTTTCAGTAAGAAGCCACATCTTTGGCTATCGCTGCAACTGCAGCGGCTTACCGAAACCTTCATATGTATGAATCGTTGAATTTTTTCTGTATGAAAATTATCCGAAATGTTTATCAGCAGCTTTTTTGGAAACAGGAAACCTGAGTGATTCAGTCTGTTTTTTTTTATTGCGAAACTATGCGTCTGTTTCTTCGAAACCACATGGAAGGAAGAAAAAGAAGCAGAATCGGCAAGAGCTCCAAACGTCCAGCCAGCATATCAAAACAGAAAACCAGTTTGGCAAATGGCGAAAAGTCTGCGAAGCTGCCCATCGGACCCACTTCACCAAGTCCAGGACCTATATTGTTTAGTGTCGCGGCCACAGAAGTAAAATTCGTCACCAGATCTTTTCCATCCAAAGCAATCAGAATCAGGCTGAATACAAAAATGGATATATAGATCGCCAGAAATACATTGACACTTCGCACAATTTCATGCGCGATGGGTTTTCCATCCATACGGACTTTTTTGACTGAACGAGGATGAACCAGAGTCGAAAACTCTTTTTTAACTCCTTTCAGGATGATATTAATTCTTGATACCTTAAAACCGCCGCCTGTCGATCCAGCACACGCTCCGCATATCATTAACAAAACCAGAATAATCTGGGCAATCGGTGTCCAGAGGTTGAAATCAACAGTAGCATATCCGGTGGTTGTAATGATCGAAGAGACGGTAAAGAAAACATGATGAATCGCCAGAAACAGATCTGGAAACAGACTCTGAACAGAAATGACGATCGCTGTGGTCGCTGCAAGAATGATTCCAATGTAGCTGACTACTTCTTCCATTCGAAAAGCCTGTTTTCTTTTTCCTCTTAATAAGAGAACATAAAAATTAAAGTTGATTCCAAACAGAAGCATGAAAACCGCAATAATTCCGGTCTGCAGCAGGGTGTAAGAATCAAAGCCATCCGAACGAACCGCAAATCCACCCGTTCCAGCCGTTCCCATCGTCAGAGTAATCGCATCAAAGGCATTCATTCCGGCCAGAAGCAGAAGCACAAGCTGAATCAGTGTCATTCCGATATAGATTCGGTAAAGCGTCTTTGCGGTATCTCTAACCTTGGGCACGATTTTGGATACATCCGGACCAGGTGATTCAGCGGCCATCAGATTCATAAAACTTCCACCCGCAGAAGGCAAAAGCGAGAGAATGAAAACAATAACGCCCATTCCCCCAACCCAATGCGTAAAGGATCTCCACATCCGATTGGCATAGGAAAGCTTGCTGACATTCGTTAAAATCGTGCTGCCGGTTGTCGTAAATCCTGAGACTGTTTCAAAAAATGCATCAACATACTTTGGAATCTCCCCAGAAATAAAAAACGGCAAAGCGCCTAAAAGCGACATGACAATCCAGCTCAGGGCCACGGCAATCATTCCTTCTTTGGCCCGGATCTTTCGATTCTTACCCGAAATAATCACCAGGACAGCCCCAATCGTCGTACAGATCAAAGTCGTCAGCAAATAGACCACAGCTATACTGCCCTCTTTGTAAATCAGAGCAGTAATTAGTGGGACAAGCATGAATGCGGCCTCAAACAGGCAGACGACACCGAGTACATAAGCCAGGACAAGATAATTCATAATACATCCTCATCAAGCACATCATCCAACGTGCAAAGGCCAGTATGGGTGGTAATGAAGATCACGCTGTCTCCTACTCGAATTTCATCTGTTCCTCGCGGCAGAATCGCTTTGCCATCGCGGACGATTAAAGCTGCCAGGGTATCGCTTCTCGTCTTTAAATTCATCAATGGTATATTGGTCGCTCTTGATTTTTCTCTGATATAAAACTCCAGGGCTTCTGCCCGATCCTGAGCCAGACGATGCACGGTTTCCACGTTGGATCCCATTCCACCTTCCGCTGCCCGTACATAACGGATAATTGTTTCTGAGGTCAGCTTTTTGGGGTTGATGATCGTATCAAGATCCAAAGCATTGATCACATCATCAAATGAGATTCGATTGATCTTCGTAATGGTCTTGATTGGCATAATCGAGCGGATATATAAAGAAAGAATGATGTTTTCTTCATCAATACCGGTCAACGAGACAAATGCGTCCATGTTTTCAAGACCTTCATCCGCCAACATTTCCCGATCGGAACCATTTCCTTCGATAATCGTAGCATTTGGAAAGAAAGTGGCCATTTTTTCGCAGGTTGCCCGATTATTATCGACCAGCGTCAGATTGATGTTTGTCTTCTCGAGCATTTTGGCCAGATAAAACGCCAGTTTTCCGGCTCCAATAACCATGACGTTATGGACGTTATTCGATTTGATCCCAATTTTTTTAAAAAACTGCATTCTCTTTTTCGGCTGTCCGGTAATAGAGATCAGATCTTTTTCATGCAGTATAAATTCTCCATCTGGAATAAAAAGATCGTCCTTTCTTTCGACCATACAGATCAGAATATCGCTTTTCAGTTTATGGGGAATATCCTTAATGGCCATTCCTTCCAGGACAGACCCTTTTGGAATTTTCAGTTTATAAATCTCAGAAGCATCCGATGAAAAAGTTTCTGCAGAAACAGTCGGGGGAAGCGAAATGGCCTTAAATACTTCTCTGGCTGCTGCAAGTTCCGGATTGATGATGACCGAAACTCCCAGGTCACTTTGAAGATCCATGATCGTTTCTGAATATTCCGGTGAGCGAACCCTGGCAATCGTCTGGATATTTTCACAAAGTTTTCTGGCCAGCAGACAACACAGCAGGTTTAATTCATCATTCCCAGTTACCGCAATAAACAGATCCGTCTGATCGATACCGCCTTCCTGTAAAAGGCTGTGATCCATTCCTGATCCGACCAGCCCCATCACATCGTATTCCCCAACAATTCCCTTGGCCCGATCCGCTCGATTATCAATCACAGTGACTTCATGTTCTTCCCGACTCAATTCCCGAACCAGCGAAGTTCCTACCTTCCCACAGCCAATAATCATAATCTTCATAATTAATGACCCCTTCTCTTCTATGGTTATTCTTTAATTCAGATGTCACGGTTTGCGGCATCGAGCATCTCGATGGCCATATCGAGCAGTCTTTCTGGAAACTCTGGCTGTCTGAGCATATTCCAGCAGGTCATGACCGCCTCGGCATATTTGGGCTCAGTTTTCATACGCTCCGGATTGGCAGCCTGTATTAAGGATTCAAGAACTTTGCGCTTATCAAAATAAGCCTGTTCTTTTTTCATTTCATCAAGCAGTTCTTTCAGAGTCCAGGACTGGTTTGCAAGAGTTTGAACCGCAATAAACAGATCATCAAATCCATTTTTATCCAGCAGATCCGGAATCTTTTCAAGCCGCTCTCTATGCATATCCGTCACATAGATTAAGGCGGGATTGCCATGCTTTTTATTCGGATAAACCTTCTTGCTTAAAGATGAAGCTACAGCATTCTGGACTGGACTTTCAGTCACCTGATCATCAGGAGCTTTTAAGAGTTCATCAATCGTATGGTCGAGCATTGATTCTGAGATCCATCGAATCTTCTGATCCTTGAATAAACTTTCTATTTTTTTTCTTTCCTTAGGATCCCTGAAATGACTTCCTTCGTAAATAAGTATCATAAAGCCCTCTTTTCTATTTCATATGAGTTTCTTCATTTGAGTTTCTCACATTCTGTCATCATGGAATTTGTAAGAAATATGTCAAGGATGTCGGCTGAACAGGATTTATCATAGCGCGAAATCTGTTAATATCATGGCATAGGTTTGCAGGCGTTAGCCGAATGCTTGATAAAACCATTGTATTTTCATGATTTTAATCATTTTAAGAGGAGGATTTGATTTGTGAAAAAGAAAACATCAAACCGTTCTGTATTGCCATCCAAAAAACGTCGGTTATTTTCTCTGATTTTTTCTCTTATTATAATGGTGCCGGCCATTATTATGACGGGATGTTCAGGCAAACCCGCACAAAAAGCAGAGATTGACCGAGTTTTTACGGCAATCAATCATCTGACTGAAGCAAAGACGCTCGAAGCGAAAGGCTCATTCGATATCACCGCTTTTGGTAAAGGCGATATTACCGTATGGATTGATAACGAAAACCAGTTTCAGATGGCCATTCAGGCTGATGACTCCAATGATCTTGGCTTCTATCTCAAAGATGGGAAAACCTATCTGAACTACTTTGGTACAAAGTCTCAGTCTGTCGCAGAAAACATCGGCATCGATCCAGATGTTCCTATGGACTTCTATAATCCACTGCTTGATATGTCAGCTGAAGAACGTGACGAGATCTTCAATGCCGTCAGTGTAAGCGGAGATACCTATACCCTTGATATTAATAAACATGCAATGGCTACCGTCCTTGACAATTTTGGCGGAGTCGGCGTAAAGCAGGCCAGTCTGGCAGTCACACTGGATGGCGATCAGGTAAAGCAAATGGTCTTCAAAGCGGATGTGCGCTCGCCGCTTTTACCCGGAAACAACCTGAAGATGTTTATTTCACTTGAAGTTGTTTCCATGAACCAGCCGCTTGATATTCCATGGCCTACAGATCTTGACAGCTACAAGACAGAAGAAGCTGAATAGATCCACCAAACATGACAATCTGATTTATCCAATTTTTGTCCCGGGATATCGGGGCTTTTTTTATGGTTTGACTCATTTTACCGCCATTTATTCATGAGCGAATTTCATGTTCATAGAATTGTTCTTTTTTCAAATACAGATCACAAAAATTTTTTTCAAATCATCGACAGAAGAATCTTATAATGAAAGTGCTTAATTGAATACCAGAGATCAGGTAGTTACTGCCTGATTGTAGCAGCTGGCCCATTCAGGCAGTGAGACTCAAATAAAAATTTTACCATTTAATCGAGGAAAAGAAACATGCAGACTATTAAAGAACTTTATAAGATCGGCCCAGGTCCTTCAAGTTCACATACCTTTGGACCAATGAAAGCCAGTCAGGACGTATTAGCTAAACATCCTGATGCGGATCATTTTAAAATCCGACTGATGGGATCGCTTGCCCTGACTGGAAAAGGCCACCTGACTGACAAAATCATTAAGAAAACTCTTCGTCCAAAAGAAATAGAAATTGAATTTGATTTCAATTCCCGTCCAGAACACCCCAATACGATGACGATCGAAGCTTTTAAGGATGGAAAATCATTGGGCATTCACGAATACATATCGATTGGCGGAGGGAAAATCATCATCGATCAGAACAAACCTGCTGATGCCAGGGAAATCTATCCTCATACTACGCTTGATGACATTCAGGCTTATTGCCGAAAGAATCATCTTCGACTGGATGAATACGTAAGCAGTATTGAAGATAAGGACTTTGATGCCTATATGACTAAAATTTATAAGGCAATGATTCAATCTGTCCGTAAAGGACTCTCCAAGACCGGAACTTTACCTGGTTCGCTCAAGCTTGACCGCATTGCCTATGCACTTTATGAATCAGCTCTCTCCTGTGATGTTGAAAGTGACAAAAATGCCCTGCTTTTACAATCATATGCTTATGCAGCCAGTGAACAGAATGCTTCTGGAGGAATCGTTGTGACCGCTCCTACCATGGGCAGCTGCGGTGTTATGCCTGCCCTTGTCTACCATTACTCGGAAGATCTCCATTATCCTAAGCGAATCATTCTGAATGCCTTAAAGACTGCAGGTTTGATTGGGGCCTTAATTCAGGAAAACGCAACTATTTCCGGTGCCAAGGCTGGCTGCCAGGCTGAAGTTGGGGCTGCCTGCGCCATGGGTGCTGCTTTTGCCGCCAGCTGTCAGCGTTTAAGCAACGAACAGGTTGAATGCGCAGCTGAAATCGGGCTTGAACACCATCTTGGACTGACCTGCGATCCTGTGGGCGGCTATGTTATGATTCCCTGCATCGAACGAAATGCAGTTGCAGTCACCCGGTCCGTTGATGCGGCCAGACTGGCTAAATACATCCGCAATGTGAAGAAAAATCGTGTCTCTTTTGATATGGTTGTTAAGACGATGAATCTGACGGGTAAAAAACTTCCTATGGAATTAAAGGAAACCTCGCTTGATGGTCTTGCCGTCGTTGTCCCGGCTGAAGAAGCCAGAAAGAAACTCGCTAAATAGTCTTTTTAAAATTTCAGATCACTGACAAAAAACCGATGCCTTCGATCATAGACCAGGAGCATCGGTTCTTTTTATTTGTTTTTGAGGTTATCATTCTGGGAATAGATTAACTCCAGGTTATTCCCATTCAATGACGCTGTAGCCAGATTTTTTCAACGCCTCAATTAAGGCCTCATCCACCGGCTGAACGGTGCGGATTAAAATCTTGGCAACATCACTTGAATAGCCATATACAGAGAGATTGCGGATCGAAATCCCTGCCTGCGCAAACAGGGAAGCAATTTTTTCGAGCACGCCAACCTGTTCGTTTGCATTCAATAAAATTCGGCTTCCTTTTGAAGACCACCCAAGCATTTCAAGAAACGCTTTAAAAATGTCATTTTGCGTTAAGATTCCTGTGACCTTCTTGTCATCATTAACGACCGGAAGACATCCAATATCATTTTTGAGAAGTTTTTCTGTGGCCTGTTCCATCAGATCATTCTCATTCACATATACTGGATGTTTTACCATCACTGTCTTTACTTCTGTTTTGGATAACAGGTAATTCAGCTCATAAATACTTAATGAAGTTGCCGTATTGTCAGCAGCAATCATTCCTTCGGTAATTAGTCCAACCAGGCGATTATGAGAATCTACAACGGGAACGCGATGAATTTTGTGGAATTTCATCAGGTCAATTACAGCTGAAATTTTCTCAGCCGGATCCACTGTAAATGGATCTTTTGTCATAAAGTCTTTGACGCGAAACATGTTTTAACCTGTCCGTCAATCTTCGAACTCTGCAGTTCGAAGATTTCGGACTTCTCCTTTTCTTTTGGCTCTTTAAACAACCATTTTAATTGAATAATAATTCTTCAGAAATCAGAAATCATCGTGATCATTTCTTCAATCCATTCAATCAAATAGGAAATAAGCCGCTCAAATTCTCTTCTTGATTCAGATTACGCTGATATGTACAGATCAATTCCGATTGATCTAGGCTCTAAGCTCCACCAAGATAAGCTTCCTGAACGGCTTTGGAGCTGGCCAGTTCACTGGCTGGACCTTCAAGAGCTACATTTCCTGTTTCCATAACATAGGCATAGTCTGCGATCTGCAAAGCCATTCTCGCATTCTGTTCAACAAGCAGAATGGTTGTTCCAGCTTCATTGATGTCTTTGATAATCGAAAAAATTTCCTTGACCAGAATTGGAGCAAGCCCCATGGAAGGCTCATCTAGCAAAAGCAGTTTGGGTTTAGCCATCAGCGCTCTGCCCATCGCCAGCATCTGCTGTTCTCCGCCGGACAGAGTGGAAGCATCCTGATTTTTTCTTTTTTCAAGAATTGGAAACCTTTCATAAATCTTCTTGAGATCTTCGTTAATTCCCTGCTTATCCTTTCGAAGATAAGCACCCATCATGAGATTTTCATAAACGGAAAGGCCTGGAAAAACATGACGTCCTTCAGGCACCTGAACCAGACCGGAACTGACGATTTTCCGGGGCGAAACTTTATAGATGGAATCATCTTCAAAGACGACTTCTCCACCGCTCTTTTTGACGATTCCACTGATTGCCTGAAGCAGTGAAGTCTTCCCAGCGCCATTGGCACCGATCAAGGACACAATCTGTCCAGGTTCAACTTTCAGGGAAACTCCTTTTAAAGCCTCTATGGCTCCATAATGGACATGAAGATCCTTAACGTCGAGCATCGCCATCAGATTTCCTCCCCAAGATATGCGCTGATTACGAATTCATTGTTCTGAATTTCTTCAGGAGATCCTGAAGCGATCAGCTTTCCATAATTTAAAACATAAATCCGTTCACACACATTCATAACCAGCGACATGTCATGTTCGATCAGAATTACTGTCAGATTGTACTTCTTGCGAAGATGATCAATCAGATCCGTCAGTTCAGCTGTTTCCTGTGGGTTCATACCAGCTGCTGGTTCGTCAAGAAACAGGATCTTTGGTTCGGTTGCCAGAGCCCGGGCAATCTCCAGACGACGCTGCTCACCATAGGGCAGATTATCTGCTGCTTCAAAGCGTTTTTTATAAAGTCCAACATCCTTCAGGTATTCTTCAGCCTTTTCTTCAACCCAGCGCTCCGCATTATAAAACTTTGCGGTTCTTAACAGGGCTGAAGGGACTCCATAACCGACATTTTTCTGCATGGCGGTTTTGACATTATCGAGAACACTCATACTCTTGAAAAGACGGATGTTCTGAAAAGTTCTTGCTAAACCAAGTTCTGTAATCTTGTAAGGAGCAAGACCACCGATCTGTTTTTTTCCCTGTGTGGTTTCAAGTTCAATCAAACCTTCACTTGGCGTATATACTCCTGTCAGCAGGTTAAAGAGCGTTGTCTTACCGGCCCCATTCGGTCCGATCAGGCCGATGAGCTCCCCTTCATTAATTGACATGTTAATTCCGGAGACTGCAGCCAAACCGCCAAAGTTTTTGGATAGTGAACTTACTTTGAGTAACTCAGCCATAATACCTTCTCCTTGATCCCTTATTGGATGCACGGGCTTTCCATTTTTCCAGAAGTTTTTCGAGTGAGAATTCCCAGGTTCCAAGAATTCCCTGTGGACGGAAAATCATCATTAATACCAGGGCCGCACCATAAATGATCATTCGAAGATCGGTAAACTGCTGCAGATACATATTGAGCAATCCAATCAGAATAGCCGCAATGACAGAAGCAGACATACTGCCCATACCACCAAAAACCACCATAACGAGAATATCAATTGAACGGTTGAAGGTGAACTGTCCTGGAGTCAGTACGTAGAAGTAGTTTGCCATGATGGCTCCAGCCAAGGACGCAAGAATAGCTCCAACTACGAAGGCAATAACCTTAAAGCGGGTTGTATTAATTCCCATGGCCTCAGCAGCGATTTCGTCATCATTGATTGCAATACAGGCTCGTCCGGGAGCACTTTTAACAAAGCTTGTACAAATCATGATTGCAAGAATCATGCAGAAGAAGAAAATCGGCCATGTCGTCAGCTGCGGAATCCCCGTAAGGCCGGCTGCCCCATTCGTAATCTTCATGTTCTGAATGCAGATACGAATAATCTCAGAAAAACCTAATGTGGCGATCGCCAGATAGTCCCCTTTCAGCCGCAGGGTTGGAATGGAGACGATTAAGGCAGCAACCGTTGAAATCACAAAGCCCACAAGAATTCCTAACAGCATTCCCCAGTAATTGGGAATCATCTTGGTAATGATTCCGGCGCTGTAAGCTCCAATTGCCATGAATCCAGCATGGCCTAAAGAGAACTGACCACAGATTCCGACGATCAGGTTTAAGGAGACCGCCAGAATAATATTGATGCATATATTGAAAATTACGGACTGATAATAGCTGTTGATGATTCCCATCTGCATCAGAAGGGTCATCAGGGCAAAAAGAACCAGGACAAGAACAGTCCAGATTATGTTGGTTCTGCTCAACAAATTCTTCGACATGGCTTATACCTTTTCCTTTTCTGCTTTTCCAAATAATCCAGCCGGGCGGATAATCAAAACAAGAATCAGAATTCCATAGACAATCGCATCCCGATACATCGAGTTTCCATAGGCGGTTACCAGGGTTTCACAGATTCCGATAAAGAGTCCTCCGACCATGGCGCCAGGAATCGATCCAATTCCACCAAATACTGCTGCAACAAATGCCTTTAATCCAGGAACCATCCCCATCAGCGGAGTGGCTGAATTGTAATAGATTCCGACAAGAATTCCAGCGGCTCCAGCCAAAGCCGAACCCAGGAAGAATGTAAACGAAATGGTGTTATCTACTGAAATTCCCATCAGCTTGGCCGCGTTTTCGTCAGCTGAGACCGCACGCATAGCCCGCCCGATTTTTGTTTTCTGAATGATCAGAGTCAGAAGCACACATAAAACCAGAGTGACTGAGAATATGACAAACTGCAGATAAGTGATGGTGATCGGTCCAAAAGTCCACGACTGGTTTGGCAGGAGTGGTGGATAGGTTCGAACTGACGTACCCATGAAAAACTGTGTTGTGTACTCGATGACGTAGCTGACACCGATCGCGGTGATTAAAGCGGTAATCCTTGGAGCTTTGCGCAAAGGCTTGTACGCAATGCGTTCAATTAAAACTCCAAGCAGTCCGCAGACCACCATACAAACAAGCAGCGCAGGCAAAAAGCTCAACCCAAAATAGGTCGTTACCCAATAGGCGGTATAGGCACCAATCATATATACATCGCCATGAGCGAAGTTAATCAGCTTGATGATGCCATAAACCATGGTGTATCCCAGAGCCACCAGCGCGTAAATGCTGCCCAGTGAAAGTCCATTGACCAGCTGCTGAAGAAATTGATCCATATATAAATGTTTCCTTTCGTGAATTGATCAGAATTTCCTTTCTTGGCGTTCAGTAAAACCGGAGTGATTTGCATAAAACAGCGCCGGGTTGACTGAAAAAGAACAAAAGCAGAGGATGGACTCCTCTGCTCAGTTTTCGAATCCGAATCAGTCTACTTTCTGTTCTGTCGTATTAGCCTGTTCTCCATCAACGAGTTCAACAATCAGGATGGACTTGTTAGGAGTATGAGTATCCTTGTCAAAAGTGAAGGATCCGGTAATACCGCTGAAGTTAGCGTTCTCGATTTCCTTGTTTAAAGCAGCTCCATCTTCGCCAGTTGCTTCCAGAGAGCTTAACAGCAGGTTTGTCGCATCGTAGGAAAGAGCGGCAAACATTCCCGGTTCTTCGCCATATTCAGCCTGATAATCATCGATGAATTTTTTCAGTTCATCGCTTGGATCTGCTGAAGTATAAGCAGTGGTATAGAAGATGTCGTTTGCATTGTCCTTGCCAATCTGATTACGGAAGTCTGCGGAGTCAAATCCATCAGCACCTGTGATTGGTACAGATACGCCATCTGCTTTCAGCTGATTTACGATCTGAGCACTTTCGTTGTAATAACCTGCAATGTAGATGCAGTCATAATCAAGAGATTTAATGCGGGTAACATAACTTGAGAAGTCTTTATCTCCGGCACCAAATTCAACAGTATCTACAATTTCTCCGCCAAGTTCAGTAAATTTCGTTTTGAATGCATCAGCAAGGCCGCGTCCATAGTCAGAGTTGGCATTGAAGATTACAACTTTTTTAGCTCCAAGAGTCTCATAGTCATAGACAGCCATACCAGCTCCCTGAACAGAGTCTTCGAAACATACGCGCCATGCGTATTCATAAGGAGTTCCATCCGCTTTCATCATGGCGTTCACCTGGGTAGCTGATGGTGAAATGACAGGAGTTGCTTTCTGAGAAGCAAAGTCATAAGTAGCAATGGAAGCTCCGGAAGTCGCTGGACCTACTACGCCCACAACACCGTCCTGCTCAACCAGGCGAGTGATTGCAGTGATGGATTCCTGAGTATCTCCCTTGTCATCAATTTCAACACCTTCAACAGTGAATGGTTTATCTTCGCGTTCATTGAAGTGTTTGATTGCAATTTTGGCACCGTTCAGTTCCTTGATTCCATAGTCGGACAGTTCACCGGTCAGCTCAAAGTTCAGACCGATTTTTACAGTATCAGAAACCTTGTTTCCAGAAGCCTGTTCAGTGTTCGTTTCTGAGCCAGCATTACTGTCGGCAGCATCAGAACTCGAATCAGCAGGAGCACTTGAGCAGCCTGCGAGCATAGCAGCCGAGAGTAAAACCGCTGCTGATTTCTTTGTCACATCGAAATTCATTTCTCATTTCCTCTTTCTATTTCGAATTCTTAATTCCTTAACAAATTATATTCATGATCTTAAACACATTTTCCCATAATAACAATCCGAAATTGAAAATTTTCGAAAGAGTAGGAAAAGTTTTCAGAAAAAAAGGCAATTCCCTTTCAGGAGATTGCCTTTATGAATGAGGTAAATGCTTACATTTGCACTCAGTCATTCCACTTGCCAATGGCATTTTTATTGTTATTAATCCGCTCCAGATTAAATAAACAGGCCGATCAGTCCGATACATGCCTGCAGCATCCAGCCAAGCATGGTCTGTCTCATCATCACCAATGGTCTGCTGAGAACACCCGTTGCGATTAACAGAATAAATAACAGCGTCGTCCATTGCGAGCCTGCCATCATCCGGTAATATTCACGATCCGGTAGAAAAGACCAGAAGATCTTAGCTCCATCGAGCGGTGGAATCGGAATCAGGTTAAAGATTCCAAATCCAATCGAGATCACCGCTGTATTCATCAGGACAGCTGCTATGAAGACTCCAAATCCGCTGCTGACAAAAGCCGGAGCAAAAAATGACAACAGGGTATAGATCAGCAAAAAGACAAAAGCCAGAAGAAAGTTAGCGACTGGACCTGCAAAAGAAGTCCAGATAATCCCTGTCTTCTGATCCTTGTAATAGGATGGATCAATCGGAACCGGTTTAGCCCATCCAAATCCAAAGAGCATCAGGCATAAAAGACCTGTCCAATCGATATGAGCCAGAGGATTCAGAGAAAGCCGTCCTCTGATTTTTGCGGTTGGATCTCCAAGCCATGCCGAAACCAGTCCATGAGCCATTTCATGGACGGACATGGATAAAACGACCGCAATCACTGTGACCAGAATACTCAGCAGATCCATTCGCATCAGCGATGAAATCATACGTTAAACCTGAAATGCATCACATCGCCATCCTGAACGACGTAATCTTTTCCTTCAAGACGCATTTTCCCAGCTTCCTTAATCGCCTGTTCGCTTTCCAGTTCATCCATGTCTTCGAAGCGGTAAACTTCAGCCCGGATAAATCCTCTCTGAAAGTCTGTGTGAATGACTCCAGCGCATTCTGGCGCCTTCATTCCATTATGGAAAGTCCAGGCGCGGCATTCATCTTCTCCTGCCGTCAGGAAGGTAGATAATCCAAGAATGTGATAGGCGGTCGTAATCAAGGCATCGAGTCCCGAATGAGGAAGACCAAGATCATCGAGGAAGGCATCCTTTTCTTCCTTATCCAGAGAAGCCAGATCTTCTTCAATCTTGGCACAGACTGGAACGATTTCTGCTCCTTCTTCTTTGGCTTTGGCAGCCAGCGCCTGATAATGTCTGGAAGATTCTGGATCAGAAATACCTTCTTCATCCAGATTGGCCACATAGATGACCGGCTTTGCGGTTAACAAATTGTACTGATTCATCAGCAGTTTTTCATCATCATTCAGTTCTAATGAACGAGCCGGCTTTTCAGATTCAAGATGCGGCTTGAGCTTCATCAGCAAATCGTATTCCTGCCTGATCTCCTTATCCTTGCTTGACTGAGCTTTACGGGCCACCTTACCAATTCGGTTTTCTACGGTTGAAAGGTCAGCCAGAATCAGTTCGAGATTGATAATCTCGGCATCACGAACCGGGTCAACACTGTTTTCCACATGAGTGATGTTTGCATCTTCAAAGCAGCGGACAACGTGACAGATTGCATCCGTCAGCCGAATGTTTGAAAGAAACTGGTTTCCCAGCCCTTCGCCTTTGGAAGCACCTTTTACCAGACCGGCGATGTCTGTAAATTCAAAGGTGGTATAGATTGTTTTTTTCGGATTAAAAATTTCTCTGAGACGATCAATTCTTTTGTCCGGCACTTCAACAACTCCGACATTTGGAGCAATGGTGGCAAATGGATAGTTTGCCGCCTCAACTTGCGATTTGGTAATCGCATTAAACAGGGTGGACTTACCAACGTTTGGAAGTCCAACAATACCTGCGGTTAAAGCCATAATTTAATTCTCCTCTACTGATTCAGCTTTTTTGACGATCCGTTTGATCTTACGGTCAAAATCCTGACGGCTCATCAGAATGCTGGTTTGACATCCCTGGCATTTGATGCGGATATCTGCACCCATTCGAATGATTTTAAATTCTTTCGATTTTTTGCAGGGATGCTCCTTTTTCATCTCGACGATATCGCCAAGACCATAATCGATCTTATTCATGAACAGTTTCCTTCTCGTGACGCTTGTACGCCTCAAGCGTATTGGCAAGCAGCATGCAGACTGTCATTGGACCAACCCCTTTGGGAACCGGCGTAATAACGCTTGCAAGGTCCCTGACGCGATCAAATGCGACATCTCCTTTCAGTTTGCCATCAACCCGGTTGATTCCAACATCAATGACAACTGCTCCATCTTTTACATACTCTTCGTCAATCATTTCCGGAACACCAATGGCTGTAACCAGAATATCGGCCTGTCTGCAGATTTCTTTCATATTCGGAGTCCTGGAATGTACGGTGGTTACCGTCGCATTGGCCTTCTGAAGCAGCAGAGCCAAAGGCTTGCCCACCAGATTGCTGCGTCCACAGACAACCGCTGTTTTGCCGGAAAGATCTTCTAAACCGGCTTCTTTAAGAATTTCCATTACACCTTTTGGAGTGCATGGTACAAACCCTTCTTCACCTAAAAGCAAAGCTCCGGCATTTACCGGATGAAGACCATCCACATCCTTGTCTGGTGAAATGGCATGAATCGCTTCTCTTTCACTTAGGTGTTCAGGAAGGGGCAGCTGAACCAGAATTCCATCGACTTCTGGATCGGCATTTTCTTTTGCGATGACTTCTGTTAATTCTTTCTGGGAAATGTTGCCGTCCAGAACGATGGTTCGATTTTCCATGCCTACTGCATGGCAGGCATTTCCTTTACTCTTGACATAGGACTGACTGGCAGGATTATCCCCGACCAGAATGACCGAAAGTCCCGGGACTCTTCTGCCTTCTTTTTTTAAGGCTTCAACTTCTGCAGCCATTTCTGATTTGAGCCGGCTTGAAAGTTCACTTCCATAAATAATCATCGAAATATTCCTCTCGTTCACTTCTTTTTCTCTAATGACGGGTTTCAGACCTGAGAAGATGGATAATGTGCTGTAAGAATGATCTCAACCGATGCCATTCCGATAAGGTTGATTATGAGATTCTATCTGAACTCTGTTTGAATTATTCATCATCCTTTTTAGTCAGCAGACAGACACAAAGAGCAGCAATCCCTTCCTGCCGGCCTACAAAACCCATTTTTTCGCCGCGGGTTGCCTTGATGGAAACCTGGCTGAGATCACATTTTGCGATCTGAGCTACATTGTAGCGCATTGATTCAACATAATCTTTAAGTTTTGGCTTTTCAGCCAGAACAGTGGCATCCAGATTTCCAATCCGATACCCCTCATCTTCCATCAGTCCGACCGTTCTTTTAAGAATCTCTTTGGAATCCATTCCTTTATAAGCCGGATCCGTATCGGGAAAATGATGTCCTAAATCGCCCAGAGCCAACGCGCCTAAAATGCTTTCAGCAATAGCATGAAGTAAAACATCTGCATCCGAATGACCCAGAAGGCCTTTTTCAAAGGGTATGGAAACTCCGCCCAGGATCAGCGGACGGCCTTCTACAAGCTGATGAATGTCAATAGACTGTCCGATGCGAATCATTGAATCACCCCGATCACACTCTTTCTTGAAGCAGCTTCATACGAAACTCCATTCGCTGCTTCTCCTGCAATCACAAATCCAATTCCTGTATAGGCCTCTGAATCAATGCCAGCCTGATTTAAAATTTCCTTGCCTTCTCTGGTTTCAAAGACCTCTCTGGCCCGGTTAATCCAGCAGCTGCCCAGACCTAATGAACAGGCTGCCAGCAGCATATTCTCGATTGCAGCCGCTCCGTCCAGCTCTCTGGTTGGCAGATCCTTTAAAACCAGGACCCCAAACACACAGGGGGCTCCGTAAAACGGGTCTCCCTGATAGTCTGGATTGGCTTTTCTCATCACATCCGCGTTGAGCTGTGAAAGAGTCTGAATAATTTTCGGATTGGTCACTGCTAAAAATGCAAAAGGCTGACGACCCTTAGCGCTCGGTGCATAAGAAGCAGCTGTCAGAATTTTTTCGATTTGTTTATTGGAGACTGGTTTGTCAGTATAGGCGCGCACTGACCTTCTTTTTAAAAGCAGATCATAGGCGCTCAGATTTTCTTCATTCATTTGCGTATCCTTTCCATCTTTTGCGAAAAAAACTTTGTCATACATATCTTACCAAATCTGAATTTTATGACTGAATCAGGTTAGAAGAAGAGCACCAGAATCAGACCAACAGGCGTTTTACTGCAAAGAGCTCTGTTCTTCTTCACTCTATATCTTCTTGATGGTAAGTTCTTTATATTTGACGGGGTTAAACCCTCCGGTGACCGTTGTTAGATTATCTACAACGAAACTGGAGGATTTTTCATTATGCCGAATTATCACTATGCGTCAACCAGAAAAGGAAACCGGGA
>Ga0209694_1001495_pt1 | contig 25081 bp, 25 predicted proteins | sample GluameincwithD2O_FD_187499 | JGI IMG/M metagenome (GOLD analysis project Ga0209694, IMG submission 187499) | Mouse cecum microbial communities from Vienna, Austria - Glucosamine amended microcosms incubated with D2O (SPAdes) (version 2) | ecosystem: Host-associated > Mammals > Digestive system >... | reverse complement strand
GAAGCGCACCATCTCAAATAGTTCGTCCATGCCCTCGGGCAGGCACATCCATATTGCATCTGCGGTTTTCATGCCACAAATTTAACACTTTTCTCAAAATTCATGCACCGGGTTTTCGGCTTGAGCCCTAAAAATCAAATTTTTTAAGCACGTGTTTTTATTAAATTTTCAGGTGTTTTGAATGACGTTATTTGGAACATCAAACTGAACACCCTACTATTTTATACTCATTAATTGCCGTGATGTAATTCTTAATGTGTACAGATAAATCACCATAAAACTTGTTTGTCTGAATTTCTACAATATAATTAGAATCTGAGACCTCAAGTTGGTGTTTCAATCTTACAATTGTTGTATAATCTCCGTGGCCTAACATATACGCTATAGGTTCATCAACCCTTACAGTATCATTCACATTAGCTAAATATGAAATTTCACCCCGACACTGAGCAGTAATACTATATGGCCTACATCCCTTTGTCAAAGAGAATCTACCTTCAACAGGACTAGGCCATTCACATGTGATTCCTACCCAAATGATAATTACACATATAATTACAATCATTATAAAAGATAGCCTAACGGCCATCCTTGACAGTAATGTGTCCTTGTAGTAAAACATCTGTTCATTCATAAGCGTGATCTTTTATGCAATTCCTCGTATGTCCCTAAATCAGACACATAACCATCTTGTAAATAGTATATATAATCAGAATTCTTAAGTATCTGGTGCCTGTGTGTGGTGTAAATTCGTGTTTTTTCTTTCAAAAACAAATCTATTTTTTCAATTATGTCATTTCCCATTTGTTCACCTAAACAATTTATGATTTCATCAAATAAATAAATATCCGCATCTTTGTAAATGGCTCTTGCAATCAAGATACGTTGTATCTGACCTTTGCTAAGGCACATATTGCTATGACTCAATATTGTGTCGTATGATTTTGGCAAACTTTCAATTTCTCTTCTGATAGACGCAATTTCTACGCACTTTATAAGCCTACTCTCATCATAGTTGTTGCAGTTAACTACAACATTCTCTAGTATGCTGCCATCTATTCTGGCTGTCCGTTCACAGATAAAAGCAATCTCGATTTTACGATTATAAACGAAACCCTATTCCAATCGCTTAAAGCTGATTATGACAATTGGAAAAGAAAGTACACCGTTGAGGAAACGATCAGTCCCACTAACCTGAAGCAAAAAGGTTATTGGGATGAAAATGTAAAAGTACTTAAGCGTAATCTCAACCGCGGTTTCATTGACACATACAAATTGCCAAATATGGAATGTTGCCCGACAGCCAAGACAATTAATAATGCCATGTACAATATTACGCTGCGCCTCGAAAACACGTTCGGGATAACCAGCAGCAAAGCATCCGTACGAGTGTACCAAAACAGTGTGGCATTCGTCAAGCAATTACGCTTGAATACTAACTGCCTTAAAGAACGACTCGACAAATAGCTGCTTGATTCAAACGGAAAGCCTGACGGATTCACAGTTGACCGGATTTTATAGAACTCCGGCAATGCGGTTATATTGGGTTTTGGCCGAATATATGTTTCGCAATACATTCACTGAATAAATTACCCACTATTATATTCAATACAGCGTTTTTATTGAACAGAATACGAGCAATCTCGAATGCAGAACCGTTCTAAGCTTAGTTTTTGTAAAATCGGTGGTTATAACCGCAAAAATTTGTACTCATAGAGGATTATAGTCGCAATTTTTTGTACCAAATATGGGACTCGTGTATCCTCACTCAACTTAAATTTGGCAATAGACTTGGTTTGAGGCATAAGCGTGATAGATAAGCGAGTCGAGTAACTATTGCATTTATTGCTCGCTGTTATTTTCCATACATCGTCGGGGCATAACGGCTTCACGGATTACGGAAGGGCCATCGAAAGATGACCCTTCTGTGTGTCAATAAATGTTGGGAAGTCAGTGTTTTTTTTTGGGGGGGGTGAATAGTTTTCATTTGCTCGAAGTGTGGTGCATCGGCGAAATGTTTCGGTCGGGCATGTGTGCTTGCGGGTGTGAGGGATGTTAATCGGGCGGTTACCAGTCATCGCGATAAGAGTCCGCGTCATATATATCATCTCTGAAACTGTCAAGATCGTCAAAGTCGTCCATTATATCATCAAGCTCCTCCATGTCATCAAGCCGGTCCTGGAGCCTGTCCATTCCGTCTTGAATGCGGTCGTAGCGATTCGACCCCACATCACAGTTATCGAGCTGGTCTTCAAGCTCATCGATGCAGTCTTGCAGTTCATCAATGTCGTAATCTTTTAAATCAGCCGGTTGGCTATTATCTATTATTTTTTGACATTCGGCAATTCGTTTTTCCGACTCCTTGATTTCGTCCTCCAGCTCTTGAATACGTGCCTCATATTGCGAATTGATAATATAATGAGGTTGATATGTGCCGATTGTACTTGATTTCGATTTGCGCGAAAACAGGTTGCAGATCATATTGAATATCGCGAAATCGCCGAGAAAATTCCAGAATGACATGGCTGATTATTGTTTAAAAACGTTTTTTGATTTTGGGGGCTATCCACAGGATAAGTCCGAAGACGCCCAACACAATCGCCGAGTTGACGATCAACGCGGTTATTATGGATTACGCGGAAAGCCGATATGACTTTCACCGGCAAAATTAGCGGTATGGTATGCGATATTGCAGCACATATATGTTAAAAAAAATTTCAAGCGGAGTGCTTGTTAATATAGTGCATTTCTTCCCGGCACAACGTGCCATAGTGTAGCGGTATAATATATAAAAACAAAACCTATGGCAACAGTCAAATTGAAATACCGGTCATCGTGCGTTGCCAACAAGGAAGGCTCGCTTTACTATCAAGTGATACATAACCGTGTCGCACGACAAATAAATACCTTATATCGCATAATGCCCCACGAATGGGACAGCGACAATACAGCCATAATATGTCGGTCGGAATCCGGTGAAAGAGTGCCCATAAACAGCATACTTTGAAAAAACTGTAAAGTTTAATCAGCGGGCGGTGCGTTGTTGAGTGATGCCGGATTTACGGCCAATTTGTAGCCGATTCCACGCACATTCAGGAGTTCAAGCCCGGTTGACTTCGACAGATATTTGCGGAGTTTGTAGATAAAGCCGTGTAGGCGATTGAGATTGTTGTAATCGTCGTTCTGCCAAATGCGATACATCAGCGTTCGGGCCTCGACCACCTCGTTGGGATGACGAAACAGTTCATCAATAATCACGGCCTCGGTGTGCGATAGCTCAAATGTGTCATCTCCTACTGCAAGATGCTGGGATGCAAAGTCAAGCGAACAGTCGCAGAGAGTAAGATTGGAATCTTCGGCCACGCCTTGGCGGTTGCGTTTAAGCAAAGCCTTTATGCGCACAACAAGTTCAAGTATTTGAAACGGTTTGCGTATATAGTCATTGGCTCCCAGTTCAAAGCCTTTTACAACATCGTCGAGAGCTGTTCGGGCGGTGAGGAAAAGCACCGGAACGGCGGGTGAGGTCAGCCTTATAAGGCGCACCATCTCAAAACCGTCCATTTTGGGCATCATAACATCAGCGATAATAACATCGGGCGATGATTTGCCAAACATCTTAAGCCCCGCCTCGCCGTTGGGCGCACATTCCACATCAAATCCCTCACGTGTCAGCGCATCCTGAATGATGAATGATAGTGTCGAGTCATCCTCAACAAGTAGAATCTTATCTTTCTTCATCGCTTTTGAATTTTAGTGTAAATCTTGTGCCTTGTCCCGGCTTACTTGTCACATCAATGCTCCAGCCAAGCAATTCGACAATCTGTTTCACATAGAAAAGTCCGAGTCCATAACCTCCCGCCTCATAGCGGTCGCCTGAGGTCACGCGATAGAATTTATCGAATATGTATGGTAAATTTCCCTTCTCGATTCCTATGCCGTTGTCGGCGATTGTTATTGAGCGGTCATCGGCTTTTATATCGATGTTCACTGAATTACCCGAATATTTGATTGCATTGTCGATGAGATTTGACAATATGTTGCCGAGATGCAATGAATCAGCCCGTACCGAAAGGTTGTCGGGAACATCGATGTTTATGTCGACGGGCTTGTCGGCTTTCAGTCCCATCATGCCCGAAACATCCTCTACAATAGGCTTTATAGCAACCGGTTCAATATTGAACTTCATTGTCTTAAACCGTTCCATGCTCATTGACAGGATGTTTTCGATCATTCCCGACAGGAAACTCAACCGCTGCATTATAATCTTCAGGAACTGTTTGTTTCTCGCCTCGTCGCTTTGATCGTAGTAACGCAGCATGGAATCGGCGGCTGAATATGCCACGGCTACAGGTGTCTTCAACTCATGCGTCATGTTATGCGTAAAATCGTCTTTCATCTGCTCGATAGTGCGTAACCTGCCTACCCAATGAAGCAGATACCATATCAGGAATCCCATCAGGATTAGTATCATAGCTGATGTCGCGATAATACCCGACATCTGTTTCAAAACCTCTGAGCCAAGGGACGATATGTACACATTATATAGATGTGTATTGCCTTGATCGATTGTGAATTTGATATGCCAAAGTCCTGAATCGTCAGATAGGGTGGAATCGGGAGGCAGAACAACCGCATAGTCGGGATGAAGTCCGGCATAGTCAAGTTGTCGGCGAAACACATTGTCTATAATCGTGAAGTTCTTGCCCTTCATCTGCTGGTCATACTTCCCTTGAGCGGCAAAGGCTGAAATTAGCTCTTCAACCATTTTTCTATCCACATCAGGGTAATCGTACCATTCGGTTTCGGTTGTATCGCCTGTTAAAGTCAAGATAAGATTCAGCTTTGAGTCATCGACATTATAGGTTGACTGTGCAATGCTGATCCAGGATATTATATCGGCCTGACGCACGCAGCTTTCCACCTTATCAATGTACTGCTGCTTATACGTGCCATATAGTCGGTACATGAACCAAGCGTTTGCCGCTATCATAATGGCAATGGCGCTAAGACATACAATTGTTATGGTTCTGAATTTTTTCATAAACAAATTTACGAAGAATTTCTTGAAATGGGAATGGGGTCTAAGACTAACTAAGACTAAAGGAGGCTCAACTAAGACTTGACAGGCTGCATCGTATGTAATTTTGTCATCAAATAAAAATCACTGTTATATGAAGAGAATAATGATCCTTTCAACACTTTTGTCGGTATGGCATGGAGGTTATGCGCAGCAGCCGGCTGAGATGCCCGATTCATTGGATGCCGGAGTGCTGAACGAAGTTGTTGTCGAGGCGCAGATGCAGAATACGACAGCCCGGATGTCGACCTACATTCCAGGTGCAAGGGAGAAAAATGCTGCAAAGGATGCAGCGTCGTTGCTTAATTTAATGGCTATCCCGCAATTGTCGGTCGATCCTGTCACCGATGTCGTTAAGACACTCTCGGGACAGCCGGTATCAATTTTTATTGACTACGTAGAGGCTTCGTCGGAGGACATCTCGGGCCTGAACCCCCACGATGTGAAAAGGGTTGAATACTACGACAATACCTCCGATCCAAGGTTTTCAGGTAAAAGATATGTCATAAATTTCATCATGCAAAAATATGAATGGGGTGGCTATACTAAAACGGATGCCACGCAAAGCTTTGGAGAGATAAAGACCGATGCTTCCGTCTATTCCAGGATGAAGTATAAGAGCATGAGTTATGACATTTATGCCGGTGAACAATACAATGCAGTCCGAAATGCCGGCGATGAGAGCGTTGAGGATATGCGGTTTACCAATCTCCTTGGCAATGGACCGGCCAATGTGATCAGGTCCAATTTCAGTAAAACCGAAAACAGTCATACCAATACCAATGACATTTCATTCCGAGCCATATATGATAGCGATAAAATTCAACTTAACAATCGCATAGTTTTCAGCTATGCATCGTCGCCTGAAACCGAAACGACCAACAATCTCTTATATGGCAATGATTGGTCGGGAAGTGAAACTACTCGTTCGATATCCGCAAGAAACAACATGAGTGCCCGATATAGAGGTCAGCATCTGTTTATGCTACCGGAAAACCTTACGCTTAACATCGGTATGAGCTTTGAATACGGTAACAATAAAGTAAACTCATTGTATTGTGGCTCCGAGGGAACATCGATAACAAATAACGCTTATGAAAAATCCTATTCAGGAACAATAAATCCCAATCTATATTGGTCGATTGACGATTGTCACACACTCCGAGCCTATGCGGTGGGAGCATGGCGTGACAGCAAAATAGATTATCAAGGCAATTCATCGTCACGCCAGTCCTATAAAATTGACGGGTATCAAGCGGGGGCCTCTTATGATTTTGCAACAGACAGCTGGAGCACTCACCTTAATCTTGGCTGGACATGGCAGAAAAACTCCATAAGCAATTATAAGTTTAACACATCCTATCCGAGAATAAATGCCGATGTGACTTATTCCCCGACACAAAATTCCCAACTACTTGCTTCCTATGAATATTACGAAACTATGCCCACCGCGTCATCAACCGGCCCGGTTGTCCTTCAACAGGATGAGCTGATGTGCTATTCGGGTAATCCTGAACTGAAAAATTCGCCTTCACATGAGGTGGGGCTGCAGGCGGTTTGGCTTCCGTCCAATAAATGGCAGCTGGCGTTCAGCGGATTCCATTACTACATTACCGATAGGCGTGTTTCCGATTATCTACCCGAAGGTCCCGATGGGAAAATGCTTCGCTTTTACACCAACAATGGCAATTATGTGAGTACAATGATGGGTATTAATGCCACAGCAAAGCTACTTGGCGGCAGACTGACGGCAAGAATAAATCCCCGATTATGGCTGCGAAGAACAACCGGAGTTTTTGCGATGACACGTAACGAGCTGACATGTACGGCTCAACTCTCTTACTTTTTCGGTAATTTCTATACCACAGGTTGGTACATGACCCCAAGTCACTATCCCGACGAGAATAGCGGCATAGAGAGCAAAACATCATCGCAATATCAGCTGCAACTCGGGTGGGGAAGTGGGTCATGGAATTTAAGAGTGTCTGCTTCAAACTTTCTGCGGTCGGATTGGCGCGCCAATCGAGAAATACTCCGTTCGGAATATTACGACATGTCACGAAGGGTGTACTCGCCTTCGCAACACATGGGATTCGCTTTGACCGCCACATATACTTTCGGCTATGGAAAAAGGGTGGAGCGTGACAATGAGCTGAAACATGAGTCATCGGCATCTTCCGCCATCTTGAAATAAGGCAAACGATTTTTGCGACCAAGAATACACCGCTGTTGAAAAACAATACGACAAAAGGCTCTCGGAATTATCGAAAGCCTTTTGTTGTCTAAAATGCTGCCGTGATGTTATTTCTTCTCCTTAGCCTTGACAAGCATTATGCACTCTGCCGGTGTACGGCCACAAAGCCTGGTCACAGAATCATTCTGCACATCCACCGCTACAATATCGGGCAATATCCTGCGAAGAGCGTCCTCCGTCGTCATGTTTTCACAGGCCATTTCGGTCATTTTTCCAAATACCACTGACCGTGCAAATCTACTGTATTGGTTTGCGCTTTAACATCATCAACCGGGTCATTATTCTGCGATTCTTTTTTGTTGGAACAAGATGCTGCAATTGCAGCGGCGAGCAGTATAAATAATGCTTTCCCTTTCATGTCGTATGATTTTTTGATACAGGCAACGAAAGTACGAAAATTTTTTATTCCGACAAAATTTGTCATATTATAACGCAATCATTGATTAGCGACAAAAAGTTATTGCGAGCCAAGCTATACAGGAATTTCCGGGAAGGACTTTTAATGCCAAAATGTAGTAATGTTGCATAAACGTATAATTGAACTTTTCAGAAATCATTATTGAGCCTCACAGCAATTTTGTTTAGAGGCTCTTTTTATAATTTTGCATTGTAATAATAATTATATGAAAATATTAAATCTTATAATAGCGGTAATTATGACAATGACTGCAAGTGCATGTAATCAGGATATGCAACAACCTTCAAAACCAAAAATATTTGTAAATGGAAGTTTTGATCTTTCAGCAGGGACAAATGTGAAAGTTCCGGTAATAACGTTGAGTAGCGGATATGATATGCCAATTGTCGGTCTTGGCACATATAGTCTGCACGGCGACAAATGTGTGAACTCAATACTCTCGGCCATCAGACCATCAGGAAGAGAACATCTCGGTCTTTGATTTTGAACTTACCCCGGAGGAAATGAGCCGCATCGATGCTCTTGAACGTCGCGAGAAACATGACTGGTATTAAGAATAACATATATGATAAACAATATGGACAACATGAATTTTGACCTTTTCACTCCGACAAAACTTCTGTTCGGATGTGGAAAACTTGACGAACTGTCAAAACAGAAACTTCCCGGAAAGAAAGCGCTCTTGCTTATTTCCAACGGCAAGTCAGTATATACAAACGGGGCGTTTGACCGTACTGTCGCTCAACTTGATAAAGCCGGTGTAGAGCATGCGGTATGCGCAAACATACATGAAAATCCCACCAAGGAGGTTGTTATGGAAGCGGCAGGTGTGGCACGTAAAAATAACTGTGATTTCATCGTGGCACTGGGCGGCGGTGCAGTCCTTGATGCAGCCATAGCAGTGTCGGCAATGGCAACGAATCCCGGTGAACTTTGGGATTATGTCAACGGCGGCACAGGCAAGGGGCTGCCGTTGGTCAATCCCGGATTGCCAATCGTCACTATTGCAACTACTTCCGGCACCGGTTCTGAAATCAATTGTTGGGGAGTGATATCAAATCTCCAGACAAACGAAAAAATCGGGTTTGGTCGCCCGTCGCTCAATCCGGTCCTCGCCATAGTAGATCCGGAACTGATGAAGACTGTTCCCGCCAAATATACGGCTTATCAGGGATTCGATGCTCTCTTCCACAATACGGAAGTGATGATAAGCCGATTTTTGAATGTACTCAGCGAGCCTATCGCTCTCTCAGCCATAGAGAACATTGCCAAATATCTACCCCGTGCTGTTAAGGATGGCAACGACATCGAGGCGCGTACAGGCGTTGCCTATGGTAGCACCATTGCCGGACTCACCATGCAACTCACAAGCACGACTGCCGAGCACTCTATGGAACATGCAATGAGCGCGTTTCATCCTATATTGCCTCACGGTGCCGGACTTATCATGATATCTAATGAGTTCTACCGCTTCTTCATCGAGAAGCACGCCTGCGATGAACGCTTCATCAAGATGGCTAAAGCAATGGGAATCAAGGATGCCGACAAGCCGGAGGATTTTCTCACTGCCCTTTACGAACTTCAAAAAGCCTGTGGTGTGGATAATCTTAGGATGAGCGATTACGGATTCACACAGGACGAGTTCATGCAGCTTGCTGTCAATGCCCGCGAAACCAACCCGGGACTTTATGCCGCAAATCCCTGCGAACTCACTGATGAGGATGCGGCAGAGATCTATCGCAAATCATTCAGATGAGCATCCGGACATAACAATAGCACTCAAATTATTTATTAGACACATATATGAAGAATGTACTTATAATATCATCAAGTCTTCGCCGAGGCAGCAATTCCGAGGCTCTTGCCGAGGAGTTTGCTCGCGGAGCCGCTGATGCCGGCAACAACGTTGAATTGATTTCTCTGCGGGAGAAGGACATACGCTTTTGTCGCGGATGCCTCGCCTGTCAGAAAACTCAAAAGTGTGTGATAGCAGATGACTCACAAACCATTGTAGCCAAAATGCGCGATGCCGATGTGATAGCGTTCGCAACCCCGATTTACTATTACGAGATGAGCGGACAGTTGAAGACACTTCTTGACCGGGCCAATCCTCTGTATCCTTCGGACTACAGATTCCGCGACATATATATGCTGACCAGTGCCGCCGAAGATGAACAGTCCACTCCTGAACGTGCCGTGACGGGGCTGACCGGATGGATTGACTGTTTCGAGAAATCGCATCTTGCCGGTACAGTGTTCGCCGGAGGTGTCAATGCTCCCGAAGAAATCAACGGCCACCCCGCTCTTGCCGAGGCATACGCCGTTGGCAACAAAATCAAATAACAAGCAACTCGACAATATGAATCTCAAACATCTGCTGGCTGCCGGTCTGCTGGTCATGACAACAGGAATTGCAGGTCTGAACGCCTCCAATCAAAAAGAAAACCGAAACAATATGGAAATTTTGACTCTGACAAAAGAATGGGATAAGACATTCCCGAAGAGCGACAAGATTGACCACAGCAAGGTGACATTCGTCAACCGCTACGGTATAACACTTGCCGCAGATATGTACAAACCCAAGGGTGCCACGGGAAAACTCCCGGCAATAGCCGTATGCGGACCTTTCGGCGCTGTAAAGGAACAGGCTGCCGGACTCTACGCGCAGGAAATGGCGGAGCGTGGATTCCTTACCATCGCCTTCGACCCATCGTTTACAGGCGAAAGCGGCGGCACACCCCGTTATATGACCTCGCCTGACATCAACACCGAGGATTTCAGTGCGGCAGTGGACTATCTCGTGACGAATCCTGAAGTGGATCGTGAGAAAGTGGGAATCATCGGGATATGCGGCTGGGGTGGAATTGCAATCAACGCTGCCGCTTCCGATCCCCGCATCAAGGCGACTCTTGCCTCGACCATGTATGATATGAGCCGCGTAAACGCCAACGGCTATTTTGACGCCGAAGACAGTGCCGAAGCCCGCAACGCCCTCCGTGAGAAATTGGCCACACAGCGCACCGAGGACTACCTCAACGGCACTCCCAAACTCGGTGGCGGTGTCCCTGACATATTGCCCGACGACGCGCCAAAGTTCCTGCGCGACTACTATGACTACTACAAGACCAAACGAGGCTATCATCCCCGTTCGCTCAATTCCAACGGAGGACGAAATGCCACTTCCCCGATACCTTGGATTAACTTTCCGCTGATGAGCCGTGCCGGAGAGATCGAGAATGCAGTGATGATACTGCATGGCGAGAAAGCTCACTCTTTATATTTCGGCAGTGATGCCTACAAGAAACTGACCGTAACTCCCGGCAAGGAAAACAATAAGCTCTTTATGGTCATCCCCGGAGCAAGTCACACCGACCTCTATGACCAAAAGGAAATCATCCCGTTTGCGTTGATAGATAAATTCTTCAGCGAAAATATGAAATAATCCAAGGTCATAGACAAGACATAACGGCAAATCGGTATTTAGTGTCGAACCGGCTCTTAATTATATCGATCTGCCGTTTTTCTTTACCGCTTTTAAGCCCTGATAGGTAATGTTATTTGTTTTATTAACCATAATTTTGTATTTTTGGAAAAGTAATAAACCTCTAAATATTTTTTAGATTATGTCATTGTGGATTGTTTACCTTATCGCAGCGGCTGTGCTTATGATTATAGAGCTGTTAACCGGCTTTGTTGCAACATTCTGTGTAGCTGTAGGATGTGTGATTGCTGCGGTATTGGATTTTATGGGATTGGGCATTGAAGCGCAACTTATAGGTCTGGCAGCAGGTGTAATAGTGGCATTCATCCTTTTTGCGCCGTTGATCAATCACCTTAGGAAAAAACATAACGTTCACCGTGAGGAGTATAATAGCAACATGAATGCACTCATTGGCAGGGAAGTGTTTGTGACGCAATCGATTCCCGACGGTGGAGGAGTAGGGCGCGTCACCGTCGACGGTGACAGCTGGCAGGCTGTAAGCAATTCGGGCGATGCCATTGAATTGGGCGCGCGCGTGCGTGTCACCGGCTACGACAGTATAATACTTACCGTTAAGCCTGTCATTTAAATCGAAAATAATTAACCAATTAATACTCTAAGCAATGGGAACTTATATTTTTCTGGGACTTGTTGTGCTGATAGTGATAATTGTCGTATCGGCCGGCGTGAAAATTGTCCCACAATCCGAAACTCGCGTAGTGGAGCGTCTTGGTCGTTTCCACAGCGTACTTAGTCCGGGACTCAATATCATTTGGCCTTTTATCGACAAGCCGAAGGTAGTGTACACACGCCGGGTGGAGTCGACTGTCAACGGTCAGAACATCGTGCGCATAACTTCATCAACCGCCATCGACCTTCGTGAGCAGGTATATGATTTTCCTTCACAGCAGGTAATCACCAAGGATAATGTGACTACCGAAATCAATGCGTTGCTCTACTTCCAGATTGTAGATGCCAAGAAGGCCGTGTATGAAATCGACAATCTGCCCAACGCACTTGAAAAGTTGACGCAGACATCGCTGCGTAACGTAATCGGCGAGCTTGAACTCGACCAGACGCTTACATCGCGCGACACCATAAATTCGCGCCTTCAGGTGATACTCGATGATGTCACCAACAAGTGGGGTGTCAAGGTCAACCGCGTAGAGCTGCAGGACATAACGCCTCCCCGCAGTGTGCGTGAGGCTATGGAAAAGCAGATGCAGGCTGAGCGAAATCGTCGTGCCGAAATCCTAAACGCCGAAGGACAGAAGACCTCGGTTATCCTCCTTTCGGAAGGTGACAAGCAGTCGCAGATCAATCAGGCTACAGCCGTTAAGGAGGCCGAGATCCTTCGTGCCGAAGGTGAAGCCCGTGCAAAGGTGTTGACCGCCCAGGCCGAAGCCGAAGCCATCATGCGTGTTGCCGAGGCGATAAAGTCGTCCAACACCGATCCGGCAACCTATATGCTTGCAATGAAGTATATCGATACATTGCGTGAAATGACCACAGGAAAGGACAACAAGACTGTCTACATCCCCTACGAGGCATCGAGCGTGCTGAGTTCAATAGGAGCGATAAAGGATATATTCAACAAGTAGCTGATATTTCCCAAATTGAACAAATAAAGAATACCTCCGTCGAATCATCGGCGGAGGTATTTTCGTTATAAAGGTTATTGATTATCAGATTATGCCTTGACCCATCATTGCATTGGCAACCTTCATGAATCCGGCGATGTTGGCACCCTTCATGTAGTTGATGTAACCGTCGGGTTGTGTACCGTACTTCACACACTGCTCGTGAATGTCGTCCATGATTCCGTGGAGTTTCTGGTCAACCTCTTCGGCGCTCCAAGTGAGGTGCATTGCATTCTGGCTCATTTCAAGACCTGAAGTTGCAACTCCGCCGGCATTTACAGCCTTGCCGGGAGCATAAATTGTGCGGGTTTCGATAAAGTGATCGATGGCTTCAGGCGTACAACCCATGTTTGAAACCTCAGCAACGAGTTCTACGTTATTGTCGACAAGCTGTTTTGCGTCGTCGCCGTTAAGCTCGTTCTGTGTAGCGCAGGGAAGAGCGATGTCAACCTTCTGTTCCCAAGGCTTGCGGCCGGGGAAGAATGTTGCATTGGGATATCTTTCAACGTAGGGTTCTACTACATCGTTGCCCGATGCACGCAACTCAAGCATATATTCGATTTTATCGCCTGAGATTCCGTCGGGATCATATACGTAACCGTCGGGACCCGATATTGTCACAACCTTTGCGCCGAGTTCGGTAGCTTTGAGAGCTGCGCCCCATGCAACGTTTCCGAATCCTGAGATAGCGACTTTCTTGTCCTTGATGGTTTCGCCTTTGCGGGCAAGCATGTCGTTTACGAAATATATAGCGCCAAAACCGGTAGCTTCGGGACGAATGCGTGAGCCTCCGAAATCAAGACCCTTTCCGGTGAAAGTTCCTGTACATTCATTGATGAGCTTCTTGTACATGCCGTACATATAGCCTACTTCACGGGCGCCTACACCTATGTCGCCGGCGGGAACATCACGGTCGGGACCGAGATTCTTCCACAATCCGAGCATGAATGCCTGACAGAAACGCATGATTTCGCGATCGCTCTTGCCGCGGGGCGAGAAATCGGAACCGCCTTTGCCGCCACCCATCGGAAGAGTGGTGAGTGCATTCTTGAATGTTTGCTCAAATCCGAGGAACTTAAGGATTGAAAGGTTGACTGATGCATGGAAGCGTATACCTCCCTTGTACGGGCCTATGGCGTTGTTGAACTGTACGCGATAACCGATGTTGGTTTGAACTTCGCCCTTGTCGTCAATCCATGTTACACGGAAAGTCACGATTTTGTCGGGTTCAACCATACGCTCGATTATGCGAGCCTTCTCAAACTCGGGATGCTGATTGTAGACATCAGCTACCGATAATAACACTTCTTTAACTGCCTGAAGATATTCCTTCTCTCCGGGGTGTTTTGCCTCAAGGGCATTCATGATATTGTTAATATCCATACTTTAAAAGTATTAAATAGTAATTGTGTATCGCAAATGTAAGCAATAAATTTTGAATAAAACACTATTTTTTGATGAAAAATTTGGTGTCTTTCAATTAAATTTCTTATGTGAAGTAAACGTGCCTCATTTCATTGAAATATTAATGTATTGATGTCGTTTGATTGCAATTTGACAGCGCAGTGCCATGATGGCTTATGTATGCACCTGTATTTGCTGGCAATGTGCTGATTCATGCGCCATGATATTGTCAACATGAATTATATTTGTCATTAAATGATGGCAACTGTTTTGTCATTTGCAAAAAGTATAGTACATTTGTTTATCTTTTAACATTAAATACAATTATAATTATGGTAATACAACGTTGGCAAACGGTGTTTCTTTTCATTGCGGCAGTGGCAATGGGAATATTTTTCTTCCTTCCCGTGAGCTGCATGATGGGTTATATCACATCAATCCTTAATGCGCTTGTGACAGTGCTGCTGTTGGTTGACATTTTTATGTACAGGAACTTGAAATTGCAGAAATGTGTAGCATTGATATGCATCTGCTTTTGTTTCCTTTCAGCTGCTATCACGGCTTATCTCAGTTCGGTTCTTGACATTGCTACCAATTGGGAAGTGCAGCTTGTGTGTCCGGTTGTCGCAATAATATTCACATATTTAGCTTATGCCCGAATGAAGGCTGACGAAAAGCTCCTTAGAAGCTACGATCGCATACGCTGACAACACTGAATTTGTAAGCCATCACGACAATCCCCGATTCCCTATTTATTAAATAGGAGTCGGGGTTAATTTTTGTAATTACATATTGAGAATATGTTAAATTGTTGTTAATCAGCAAAATTGCGGATAAACTTTTCATTGCTGATATTGTCTATAAAATATCTGAATTAAAAACAATAACAAATTATGAAAAAGAAAATTTTAAGTCTTGCTGTCATAGCAATGTCAATGTTCTCGATTAACGCAGTGGCTCAAAATCCGACAACAAATAATGCTCCCGCCAAAGAGTGTAAAAAAGAGTGCAAAGCATCTCAGTGCAACGACAAAAAGTGTGACAAACAGTGTCCTGCACTTTTTTCAGGCATGAATCTTACCGCCGAGCAGCAGGCCCAATTGAAGGCTTTGCAGGAGAAGCGAGCAACCAAGATGCGTCAGCGTGCTGAAAACGCGAAGGCTCAGAAAAAGAGCGACCGCAGGCAGAACGACTCATTGAGAATGGCCGACCGCAAGAACTATCTTGAGGAAGTGAAGGCTATCGTAGGCCCCGACCAGTATGTGATATTCCTTGAGAACATAGTATTGAACAATCCTCAAGGCAAAGGTCACTCGGTTATGCCCGGTAAGATGGGACGACATGGTGACAAGGTAATGCGTCAAGGTGACCGAATGAAGAAGGATGGACGCCATCAGCATCGTGGTGACGGACAGCGCCCACAGCAAGCTCCGACAAACAAATAATTACACAATATTTTAAATTAGGGGTACGCCCGAAGAGCTGGGAAGCTTTTCGGGCGTACTGTTTCATTATAAAACCTAAGCGGATGAAACGGCGATTTTATAGCCTGTTTCATCCGCGTTATTCAGTGATTTAATGAGGACATCCGCATCCATCCCAAAGGATGACCTCCTTGATTTGCTAAATCTCTGATTTTATCTTGTCGGTCCACTCTTTTATGCGTTCATCGCTGAGCTCGGGATGATTTACTTCGTCAAGAAGCAATCCCACGTAAACTCCGTCGATAAATGCAGGTGACTCGTCAAATGTGTAGACGCTTGCATCAAATGGAGCGATGAATTTGGCACCGGTACCTTGGAGGCGCTTGTAGATTTCGCCAACAGCACCGCAGAATGTGTCGCTCATCGATTCATCACCGCAACCGAATATTGCAATGTCTTTGCCCTTAAGGTCTAGAGCTTCAAGGCCGTCGATGAAGTCATACCAGTCATCCTGAAGGTCACCGGCACCCCATGTCGAGGAACCGAGAACGAGTACATCATATTGTGCTACATCCGAGGGTGATGACTTTGCTACATCATGTATATCAGCATCGGCAACGCCGAGATCTTTTGCTATGCGTTGTGCTACATCGGCAGTAACTCCGGTTGAAGAACCGTAAAATATCCCAATTTTTTTCATAGTTATCTAATATTAAAATTATCAACACTATAACATTATATGAGATGATAATGTTCAATGTGTGTCTTATACTGTCAGAAAGTAAAATGCATCGCTATTCTCAAGCCTGAGTTGGGAGCTCCGGGAGTGTTGCGATAGGATAGACGCCACACATAGTCGACTCGCAGGACACTGAAGATATTGTCGAGTCCCGCGCTTATTTCCATGTAGGGGCGTCCCGACATCCGGGTCACCGTTATGTCCTCAGGGAAGCGAAACAGTTCAGGGTTGTAGGTAGGATCGTTCTTTTTGCTGAGATGCCCCCAAAGGCTTTTAAACGACACCACCTCCCTTAGTTTCGATTTTTTCAATAACGGCAGGCGAGTAAAGAGAGCGCCGTTGGCCCAGTAGGTAATGTCGATCAATCCGTAGGTGTCGTTGATGAATTCCAATGGATTCATCAATGCGAAGCTTTCGGGCTGAATCGTGTAGGAGAGATTGGCATTGGGCAGCAACAGGTTCAGATAGGGAGCCGCCTCCCACACGTGACCGCCCTTTGCCACGGCGTCGATGTAGCCGAATGCCGATAGCCAGATGCGTTTTTGCAGTCGCAGCTCGGTGCGGTTGATGGGGAACATGCTTCCCATGAACCCGCGCGGCGCATAGGTGTGGGTAAGCTCTATTACCGGCGCATCAAGGTTGATGGGATAGCGGTTGGTTCTTCCCTGGTAGAACTTCTCGCCGGGTGCATATCGCAGCTTTATATTGAACGCCGCTTCATTGTAGTGACCGTAGTGTTTGCCTGCGCCATCGATAAAGGGAATCCACTTGGTGGCCTCTTGGCGCTCGTAGGCAAATCCTGCCACGAGGGAGAATCCGTTACGTAATTCAAGCGTATAGTCCAGCGCGGTTAGCCGCCTGTAGGTTACGCGCGTATCCTCCATGCGCTTGAATGATAGAAACAGGTTGTCCTGATTGGTAAACAGATATTTTTGTCCCAGTTGGTCGAGCTCGTAGGACTGGGTGAATCGCAATGACTTTACGGGAAATTCGCGTGAATGATACTCTTTGTCGATGAACGAGTATTCAAGTTCGGCTTTGTATTTCCACTTATGGTCGCGAAGGCCGTAGGCTACATATCCGCGGCCAAACCAACGCTTCGACAGATTGGCCGTTGTCATTCCTCCGGTTCGCAGACGCACTCCCTCGGCAGTGTTGTAGGAGATGCTCGTGTTTACAGGACCGTAGTCAAACTTGCTGTTCTTGCCCGTAGGTGCATACCCTGAAACGAGCAGTTTCAATGTCTTCTCGGTCCAGTAATACAATGGTACACTACGCAGCCTTTCGACAAGCGATTTCACGCTTCCTTCACCCACTTCGAGCGGTACAAGTCGGTTCTTTTCCCAGAAATCGTCGTCGCGCTTAAATGCGGAGGCATCGACAACCTCGTGCTCGGCGTGACTGAACACATCATCGACACCTACCGGCGGCCTGTCGAAGCTGAAATTATTGTAAACCGTGTTACGGCGCGTATAGAAGCTCGGAGTACCCGGCATGACGCGAAATTCGACAATCATGTCGTCCTTTGTCTTAAGGCGGGAGCCGTCGGGAGCCTTTTCGTAGGTTTGTGACACCGACATTGCATCCACGAAGTTTACATTTATGGAGTGGGGCAGATACAGGTCAATTTTCTTAATGAACATTGTCGAGTCGTTTTTGGGAACATAGAGCTTCCCGAGAAACCCGAATGTTTGTGGAGTGTGAGGCACGAAACTCAACACTATGCAAGAGTCGCCTTCAACCACTATGGTGTCGGAAAGATAGTACTTGTAAAAGTCGGTTGCTATCCGTGACAGCGGACTCACAAACCTGTTTTGCAACAATGTCACATCGTTTCCGTCATAAATGTCAATCTCCCTGAACACATCCTCCATGAATCGGCGCATACTCTCCTGATCAGCCATCTGGTCGACTCCCTCGCGCTTTATGCCTTTCACATACTCACGTTCGCTTTCAGGCGACTTACGATAGTGAACCGATGACGACTTTTCCTGTACTGCGACATTGAGTATCGGCTTGCCCGACACTTCCGATATGTCTATGTGATCCTTCAGAAAGTCAAATTTGCGTCCTATCCATGAATCATCCGATGGATTGAAGTCGTTGAGCGCTATTGTCATGCGTTCATACTTGTCGTAATTGAAGTAGTCGTTGCGGTAGGGATCGTTTATGTCACGCGTGGCGCGTATGCGTTCAAGAAACTCAACTGCGGGATTGTTCTTCTTGCTGTACTTCTCCTTTGTGGGCTTGACTATTATTTCGTTAAGCTGAACTCCGTCGGGCGACAGATCGATTATGAGATTGCGTATCTGTGATGATTTCAACTCTACGGTTTTGGTGGCATAACCCATGACGGATACTCGTAACTCGGTCGCTTTTTGAGGTGACGACAGCTTGAATGTACCGTTTTCCTCCGAAAGCACTCCGTTGTCGGTGCCTTCAAGGAACAGTGCTACATAAGGAATCGGCTCGTGAGTAACGGAATCCCTTACGACACCGCGCAACTGTGTCGTTTGTGCGTTGATCGACACTCCGCAGGCAAATGCCGTAAATAATATCAAGTGTGTTATAATGTACCTAAAACCCGTTTTCAAATCAATGTCTATTCAAAACAAATGCATAACTTTGTAATGTATTCCTCGTGTGGTTTCGTCATACTACATTCCGATGCCACTGAAAGGGTTGCAAAGTTACAAATTTTTTCCGTCATATAGAAATGTCCAAAGAAATAGAGCGAAAGTTCCTCGTTGTAAACCAAAGTTATAAATCGATGGCGACATCCTGCGACCACATAGTCCAGGGCTATTTGTCGCGCAATGTCGATGCCACTGTAAGGGTGCGCCTACGCAATGATAAGTCGTTTTTGACGGTCAAGGGCCGCAATCACGGCATAGAAAGGGATGAGTGGGAGTATGCTATTCCGTTGGACGATGCACGTTGTATGCTGCAACGGCTTGTCGACGGGCCGGTCATCGACAAGCAGCGTTACATCGTGCCATATAGCGGTAAAGTGTGGGAAGTCGATGAATTTTCGTCGCCCGATGCCGGGCTGGTTGTGGCTGAAGTTGAATTGACGAGTGTTGATGAAGAGTTTGATATACCTCCTTTTATCGGCGAGGAGGTGACGGGTGATCCTCGTTACTATAACTCAATGCTCGGAATCAAGAAATAGGAAGCAAGTGCTGTCAGCGCACGTTAAGTATTTTGTGTAGTTGCAGCGACAGCCGCCATTGCGGATGTGACAGGCAATAGTCCAATGCCTCCGATGTTATGCGGCGGTTTTGTTCGTCATCGCCGGTGTCACACGGTTGCAGTACACGATGTGACGCTTCTATGTGATTGTAACGCGACGGATCGTTGTCGCCGCAATACACGATTTTCAGCTCGTCGCAATGTTCAATTACCGTTTGTGCATTGCCACAGAAATCATCTTTGGGCGACAATGTCACGTGGTCGATGCCGGCGGGCAGCGGGTGAGTGCCGTTGGTTTCAATTGCGATAGTCTTGCCTGCGTTATGGAGCGCCTCCACGATAGCGTCGTCGATGAACAGCGAAGGCTCTCCGCCTGTCAATACGACGAGCGAAGCATCGTAGCGCGACACTTCGTGCATTATGTCGTCGAGCGACATCGGGCTTCCCGCTTGATGTGATGTGTCGCAGAATGGGCACTTCAGATTGCAACCGCTGAATCGCAGGAATATGGCCGGAACCCCGGCATTGACGCCTTCGCCCTGGATGCTGTAAAATATCTCGTTAATCAGATACATGCGTCGGCGGCGTTGTCGTCAATGTATATCGCTTCATTACCCTCCGACTCCTGGACTCGAGCTTTGTAACATTCGGGTATGCGGTCCACGATCCACCGCGCTATGTTCTCGGCCGTGGGATTGAACGGAAGCAGCTCATTCAGGTTGCCGTGGTCGAGATAGCCGTGAATAAGCTCCTTTATATGCGAAAAGTCACACACCATTCCGTCGGCGTTCAATTCCCCGGCACGGCAATAAACCGTTATGATCCAATTGTGGCCGTGAAGCCGGCTGCATTTGCTCGGATAACTTAATTCCAGTCTATGCGAAGCCGATATTTCGATTCGTTTGGTTACATAGTACATAGCGCGTGACGGTGTTAATTTCGCAATGTAAGTTTAACTACATTCTCGACATGGGCCGTGTGGGGGAACATATCTACCGGCTGTATGGCTTCGATTTGATATTCCGAGTCGAGCAGTGCAAGGTCGCGTGCCTGAGTGGCCGGGTTACAGCTTACGTAGACGATGCGATGTGGACGGGCATTCAGAATCACTTTCACCACATCCTCGTGCATGCCTGCTCGTGGGGGATCGACTATCATGACATCGGGATGTCCGTGCTGCTCGATGAATGAGTCGGTGAGAACATCCTTCATGTCGCCGGCAAAGAAGAGGGTGTTGTCGATTCCGTTTACCTCCGAATTTATTTTCGCATCTTCGATGGCTTCGGGCACATACTCGATGCCTATGACTTTTGCCGCGTTACGTGACACGAAATTGGCAATGGTTCCTGTACCGGTGTATAGGTCGTAGACCAGTTCCTTTCCCGTCAATTGTGCGAAGTCACGCGCAACCTTGTAAAGCTTGTAGGCTTGAAGTGAATTGGTTTGATAGAATGATTTTGGACCCACTCTGAATTTCAGGCCTTCCATCTCTTCCTCTATATATGGCATTCCGCTGTAGAGTATTACATCCTGGTCGCCTATGGTGTCGTTGACCTTGGTGTTGACTACATACATCAGCGAGGTGACTTCGGGGAATGCTTCCTTGATAGCCGACATGAGCATATTGATGCGCTCGGCGTCGTTTTCACCGAATACCATCACCGCCATCACCTGACCGGTTGATGCTATTCTTATCATGAGCGTGCGCAACAATCCGCACTGCGCTCTGAGATCATAGAATGTGTAACCGTGTTCCTTGCCGAAATTCTTCACGAAAAGGCGCAGCCGATTTCCGAGATCGTCCTGAAGGTGGCACGTGTTGATGTCGAGCACCTTGTCAAAGGCTCCGGGGATGTGGAATCCGGCGGCATCGCGGTCGGGAAATTCTTCGCCCGAAGCAAGCTGCTCAAATGTAAGCCACTTCTTATTGGAAAATGTGTACTCCATCTTGTTGCGGTATTCCCAGATGTTGTCCGAGCCTATTATCGGAGTTATCTCGGGGGCTTCCACCTTGGCGATTCTTTCGATGGCATCCTTGACCTGCTTCTGCTTGCACTTCAGTTGAAAAGAGTAGGGAAGGTGCTGCCAGCGGCAACCTCCGCACAGCGTGAAATGCTCGCATCGAGGCTCTATTCTCACCTCGCCGGGGGTGTGCATCTTTGTAATGTGACCTTCGGCGTAGCTTTTCTTCTTTTTGTCTATCTTGACATCAACTATGTCGCCGGGGGCACCGTAGGGAATGAATACCACCATTTGGTCGACACGAGCTATCGAGTTGCCTTCAGCTGCAACATCTTCTATGGTTATCTGCTCCAATACCGGGAGCTCTTTGCGTTTCCGTGACAATTTCAGTCGGTTTTAGTGATTATTGGCGACAAAATTACTAATAATAAGTTAGAATGAGAAATCATTGATTGCACAAACTGAATATTGCCGACCGTATCGACCGATTTTGTATGTTAAATACTATTTTAACAATGCACAACAAGCAAATTGCCGTTAAAAATAGCCCTATTGTCGTATTTTTTCGTCGAAAGTGTTTCGTTTTCTCATTATATTATCCTAAATTTGCAACATAACTAATGCCGATTAGACTATAACCAAAAAATAAAATAAGTTTAATTTTAACATCAATTAAATCCAATGAAAAGAGTTTACACATTCGGTGACGGTAAAGCCGAAGGTAATGCCGAGATGAGAAATCTTCTGGGTGGTAAAGGCGCTAACCTCGCTGAAATGAACCTCTTGGGAATGCCGGTTCCTCCGGGATTCACCATCACGACAGAAGTATGTAACCAATACACTCAGGATGGCCGTGACGCAGTCGTTCGTTTGATTCAAAAGGATGTGGAAGCAGCAATTGCCCACGTTGAATCACTTACAGGAAAGAAATTCGATGATCCCGCCAATCCCCTGCTCGTATCAGTTCGCTCGGGTGCTCGTGCATCAATGCCCGGTATGATGGACACCGTCCTCAATCTTGGTATGAACGACGCTACTGTAGCTTCACTTGCTGAAAAGAGCGGTAATCCCCGTTTTGCTTGGGACAGCTATCGTCGCTTTGTCCAGATGTATGGTGATGTTGTTCTTGGTATGAAGCCCAAGAGCAAGGCCGACATCGATCCTTTTGAGGAAATCATGGAAAAGGTTAAGGAGCAGAAGGGCGTTAAGCTTGACACCGAGCTTGATGTTGACGACCTCAAGAACCTTGTAAAGCTGTTTAAGGTTGCTGTTAAGGACTTCACCGGAAAGGACTTCCCCGACAGCGCATGGGAACAGCTTTGGGGTGGTATCTGCGCCGTATTCGACAGCTGGATGAACGAGCGCGCCATCCTTTATCGCCGCATGAACCAGATTCCCGAAGAGTGGGGTACTGCAGTAAATGTACAGGCCATGGTTTACGGTAACATGGGTAACAATTCGGCTACCGGTGTTGCTTTCAGCCGCGATGCCGCTACCGGTGAAAATATGTTCAACGGTGAATACCTTATCAATGCTCAGGGCGAGGATGTCGTTGCCGGTATCCGCACACCGCAGCAGATTACTGTAGAGGGTTCACGCCGCTGGGCCGCTCTTCAGGGTATCTCGGAAGACGACCGCAAGAACAAGTATCCTTCACTTGAAGAGTCAATGCCTGACTGCGCCGCCGAGCTTATCGCTATCGCAAACCGTCTTGAGGACTACTACAAGGATATGCAGGACATGGAGTTCACCATTCAGGATGGTAAACTCTGGATGCTTCAGACTCGTAACGGTAAGCGCACAGGTGCCGCTATGGTTAAGATAGCTATGGACCTCCTTCGTGCCGGTCAGATCGACGAAAAGACCACTCTCATGCGCATGGAGCCCCAGAAGCTTGACGAACTTCTTCACCCGGTATTCGACAAGGCTGCCCTCAAGCGTGCCAAGGTTGTTGCCAAGGGTCTTCCCGCATCACCCGGTGCTGCTGCTGGTCAGGTTGTATTCTCGGCTGAGGATGCTGAAGCTTGGGCTGAAAAGAAGAAGAAAGTCGTTCTTGTACGTATCGAAACCTCTCCCGAGGACCTTCGCGGTATGGCTGTAGCACAAGGTATCCTCACAATGCGTGGCGGTATGACCTCTCACGCTGCTGTGGTTGCCCGTGGTATGGGTAAGTGCTGTGTATCAGGAGCCGGTGAAATTAAGGTTGACTACAAGGCCAAGACTGTTGAGATGGGCGGTAAGGTTTACAAGGAAGGCGACTGGATTTCGTTGAACGGTTCTACAGGTGAAGTTTATGACGGTCAGGTTCCCACTACCGAGCCCGAACTTGGAGGCGACTTTGGCGCAATCATGAACCTCGCTGCAAAATATACCAAGACACTCGTACGCACCAACGCCGACACTCCCCGCGATGCAAAGCAGGCTCGCAACTTCGGCGCTCAGGGTATCGGCCTCTGCCGCACCGAGCACATGTTCTTTGAAGGCGACCGCATCAAGGCTGTTCGCGAGATGATTCTTTCAAATGATGTCGACGGCCGTCGCAACGCTCTTAAGAAGCTTCTTCCCATGCAGCGCGGTGACTTTGAAGGCATCTTCGAGGCTATGGACGGCTACGGAGTTACCATCCGTCTTCTCGATCCCCCGTTGCACGAGTTTGTACCTCACCAGACTGCCACTCAGAAAGAGCTCGCTCAGGAAATGGGCTTGACTCTTGAGGAAGTTAAGGCTAAGGTTGACAGCCTTGAGGAATTCAACCCGATGCTCGGTCACCGTGGTTGCCGTCTTGGTATCACCTATCCCGAAATCACTGAAATGCAGACCCGCGCCATCATCGAGGCTGCTCTCAACATGAAGGCTCGCGGTATCGATGTACATCCTGAAATCATGATTCCTCTTGTTGGTACATTGAAGGAAATCCAGAACCAGGCCGATGTAATCAACATCACTGCTGCAAAGGTATTTGAGGAAAGAGGCGAATCAGTTCCCTACAAGGTAGGTACAATGATTGAGGTGCCCCGCGCTGCCTTGACCGCCGACCAGATTGCAACTGTTGCTGACTTCTTCTCATTCGGAACCAACGACTTGACTCAGATGACCTTCGGTTACTCTCGTGACGACGCTCCCAAGTTCCTCAAGTTCTACAAGGAGCACGGCATTATCAAAACCGATCCCTTTGAAGTACTCGACCAGGAAGGTGTTGGCCAGCTCGTACGCATGGGCGTTGAGAAGGGTCGCGCCACCAAGCCCGAACTCAAAGTGGGTATCTGCGGCGAGCACGGAGGTGAACCCTCATCAGTTAAGTTCTGTGCTAAGCTTGGCATGAACTACGTGAGCTGCTCACCCTACCGCGTTCCTATCGCTCGTGTAGCTGCGGCGCAGGCTGCTATCGAGGATTAATCCTTAGTAACTGAAACCAGACAATTAGGTCGTAACACCTTGCTTTGCAGGGGTTACGGCCTAATTTACTCTTAGACCTCCAGCTCATTCCGAC
>Ga0209694_1001493_pt1 | contig 25090 bp, 19 predicted proteins | sample GluameincwithD2O_FD_187499 | JGI IMG/M metagenome (GOLD analysis project Ga0209694, IMG submission 187499) | Mouse cecum microbial communities from Vienna, Austria - Glucosamine amended microcosms incubated with D2O (SPAdes) (version 2) | ecosystem: Host-associated > Mammals > Digestive system >... | reverse complement strand
GACCTGACACCTGGTATTGATCAACCAGGTTCATCCACTGTTCCTGATTCAGTTCACGGGATTTGGAAAACAGATAATTATGCATAAAATCCTCCAGTTCTAGTCGAATACAGAATATCGACTGGAACCGGAGGATCTAAGCCCGTGCAAATTTCAAAAGGTTACGAATCAACAAGTAGGGGTGACGATATCCTTAGCTCTTAACCAACAACTTTCGGAGCGAGCCGCGAAGCGGCTTGGTACAAATTATGACATTTGATAAAGAAAGGCCTAATCCAACATTGCATTGAATTAGGCCTTTTATCATCACTAAAAAGTTGAATGGTTTATGGTCTTTTAGTCCGGAAAAGTGATTCTTCTACTCCGTAATTTACATATATCTGATCTCAGAATGATTCTAGCAATCAATTGAGAAGGAGAGAATTTTTAGTTTATACTGAGCATGAATTTGGAAAATTCCAAGTTTCATAAACCGAGGGTAGCATGACTGGCGATCATCGGTCATGCCTTGAATAAAATAAGTAAAACAGGAAGACATTAGCGTGTTTTTTTGTACGTCAATCATTGTACACATTACGGATTATCTGGTTATAGAATATTCGCTTTCATCACTATAATCTTCGTCTTGTCGAACTTATTTTATTATTAAGATATTCTTTAAATTCAAGAGCAAAAGGATTTTTAAGTAAATAGAGCGTTAAAGAATAAATAATTACACTGATTATGACTGTTGAAACACAGACGAACAGCACTGAATCTGATATGTTGTTAATAGTAAAAACAATTACTCCTATTTCGAAACAACCAATTAAAGAATGCATTAAATTATTGAAGACATTTTTTACTTCTATAAAACTAAAAATTCCTTTTGATTTATTTAAGCAAAAAATAAAATTGAAAGCTTCAGCCAATAATGTCGTTAAAGCAGCACCATTTGCCTTATAAATCGGAAGAATTATCAAATTAATAGAAACGTTCAAGACCGCAGAATATACTGTGGATTTCAAAATTGTTTTTTCTTGCCCTTTTACAACATCGTACACTGATGAAACCAAGCCGCCATAAATGGCAAATATAATTGCCACACTTAAAATAGCTAACGAGGAACTTGCTTGCTTATATTCATTGCTAAATAACAACAACACAATTTCTTTTGATAAAAACAATAATCCTATTGAAGCTGGAAGTATTATTAAAGTCATAATCGAAATAAGGTTTGAATACAGCTCTTTAAATTTTTTTTCATTAGAGTTTTCTAAATAAGCTAATCTAGGAATATATACAGTATAGAATGCAGCTAACAAATTTTTAATAATTGTATAGACTTTAACAGAAACAGAATATAAACCCACATAATAGTCACCTGCAAATAAACCAAGCATTGTTGTGTCAGAATTTACATATATATTTACTGCCATCTTATTAGCAAAGAAAATGAATATCGGTTTAAAATGTATTCTTATATTGGGGTTTTTTTCAATTTTAATTCTAACTCTTGTCCTATAGTGCAGCCAATTTAGCACACTTACAACCCCCGTGCTAACAACTGTTACAATAGCATATAGTAAATAATCATCCCTTTCCTTAATTAATGTAAATGTTAATATGATACTTATGGTTTGGACAACAATCGTTCTGATTGTTATATAAGAATAGTCTTCAAAAACGGAATTCACCCAGTCTATACCGATTGTATTAAATAAAATCAAAAAACTTTGTATTATAAAAAGCCAATAATAATGTCTTTGGTGTCTAAATGCAAAAAGTAAAATTAAAAACAGTAAGTATGATATAACAGTAAATATCAAATTTATCGTAAAACAATCACTGATAAATTCACTTAACTTATTCTTATTATCTACATTTTTAGCTCCTTCTCGAATTCCATAGGTACTTATTCCAAGACCTGATAAAAGCACAAAGTATTGAATTATTGAATTAGTATAATTTATACTACCAATATTTTCTGCACCTAATATTCGAGAAATATACGGATATGTTAATAGAGGAGATAATAATGATAAAATTGTCCGCAGTATATTCAATGAAGCATTAACACCCAATGATTTTCTATTTTTCATTGATTTTATCTCTAAACGCTTTTATCCTAACAGCTAAGATTCCTAACCTACTCAAGCAATAGGAAAAGTAAAGTTGAGCATTATTTAGATGGTAATATTTTTTTAATACTATAAGTCTACTCTTCCACATAATTTTTTGTTGAGTAACTTTACTTGATATGCTTTTATTAATGCTCACAGAATGAGCATGAATAAATTCTTCCCTATTTAGTATAGCTGTTTTATAACCTGCTAGCTCCATTTTAATACCGAGAACGGTTTCCTCACAGTATAAAAAAATATCTTCATCATACATATTGACTTTCTCGATTGCCTCAGCATCAACGACTAACATAGAACCAGCTACACATTGGCAAAGGCTGTAATCATTATTTTCATTTTCTATATATTTTAATTTAAAAATTTTTCCCAATAAAAATAAACTAAAACTTACATATCTAAACCAGCCTGGAATTAACCAGGCACTCTTTACATAATGGTTATTCAGATCTTTCATCCTAGGAGCACAAACGCGAATTCCTTTATCTTTATTGCTAATAAGAAATTTTTTACAATTTTCTAAGCAAGAATCAGAATATTTTACATCAGGATTAGTAATAGCAATATATTTGCTATTCATTTTATTGATAGAATACTTAATACCACAGTTATTACTGTAGCCATATCCTCCATTCTTACCACTCTGTAAAATGTGAATATTATCATTTTTAATTTGACTGATTAATTCATATGAATTATCTGTTGAATAGTTATCAACAACCACTATATTAGAAATAGATTTATACTCTTTAATACTATTAACATATCTTATGGTTTCTTCTGCATCGTTATAATTTAGCGCAATAACATCAATCATCTTATTCCCTTATCTATTTAGTCATATGATACATAATTTTTTTATCTTATCTTTCCAAATACCCCTTACTGCTTTTTTATAAAAATTATTTAAATAAGAATATCCATTCGATTCCCAATTCTTAAGTATAAAATCACGCTCTTCTGGTCTTGTGACTGGCTTAACAATTTGTTCATTTTCGTTTGAAGCATTTTCATATGATGACTCTTCAAATGTAATAACCGATTTAATCTGATTGAATAGATTTAATCCTTTTTTAGAATTTATCATAACTAATGAAGCACCAAAATCTGGATTAAAATCAGGATGAAATTTCTTTGCTCCCCAGTAATCGCCTAGGGTTATATCGCCAATCCTGTTTTTTCTAGCGTATTGGCAGTTATAACATGAATCTCTTGATATATATATCCCATCATAAATAAAAAAGCAAATGAAGATTCCCTACAATTATGATGCGCTTTACAGAAGTCGAGTTTTTCAATGTCTGTTCAAATTCCGTAGACGATTTTGGATTGAACTCGCTGAAAAATTCTCGAGATTGTGAAATGAATAAAAATTTCAAAAGTTTTTAAAATTTGAATACTGATTTTAGCCGGATTTCTGGCTTTTTCGCCTCTTTTTGAGGCTGTTTCACCCTCAATTGGGTGATTTCTGGCCTTTTCTGGGCGCCCTCCTCCCTTACTCAGGGAGTTTTCCCCATCTTCAAGCCCGTACCGGATGGCTCTCCGAATATTAATTCCGGTGATAGCAATCGTGTACCATAGTTTTTTGCGCAGAAATCCTGGAGCCGCCGCCTCATCAATTCTCTGAACACGCCGCAGCTGACTTGGAATGGCCTCTACTCCGTTTCTGAAACGATAGAATGTTTTGAATTCTTCGGTCTCCATCATTCTCTGCGTTCTGGCTCTGTTGATTTGTTTTCTGGAGATTTTGCCAGAAAACACTCTTTTATGAGAAGTCAATGGACAGGTTTTCTGATGCGGACAATTGCTGCACTTATGTTCTTTGAGGAATGAAACATGGTAAGACTCTTTATCCTTAGCCTGGCTGACACGATCGGCTTTATAACCGGCTGGACATACGACTTCCTGAGTTTCTTCATCCAGTGAAAAATCAGCCATCTGATCTGGGGTGTCTTTACCTGTCAGATCGGTTCCAATCAGCTGGATGTCATAACTTTCTGCCTTATCCACCAGATCCTGGCTGATAAAACCACCATCTCCAACGAGAATGTTTGTATCTCCATTTTCATGCATTCGATCCAGTTCTTCAGCACAGAACCTGGTGTCGCTGTGAATGTTTGGTTTGAAGTCGCAGGAATCAATAATCTTACGGTTTGTGTCCTGATCTACTGTTTCGGCAAAGCAGCCGACATAATCAAAATGAGTCACACCTGCTTTTTTGCTGATGGTTCCTTCTGGATCTGCAGGGTTATACATCGTTGTAGATGTCAGAGTTTTCCCATCACGAATGGCCTGAAATGATCCGGTTTCATCCAAAACGATCTGTTCATCGATAAAACGAGTCAAATAGGCCTAGTCCTCCGTAGTTTTCAGTTCTTCGGTAAATAACTGTTCGATCTGTACAGCGTCCTGAAAAGCAGTGAACAGCTTTTCATCCTGAGGTTTATCGGAGTGATAAGTCGCCTGATTTTCGTCGAATTCGTTCAGATAGTGCTCCAGTCCTTCTGGAATTTCCATATGGGCATCGGCCTTTTTCAGAGTAAAAAGAGCGTTGCGGTTTACGGTATGGGCAAGATGCAGACGAGAAAGATGACGGCAGCCGCCAGAAATCATGATGGAATCCACACGACGCATCAGAGAGGTGCCCAGATAGATCTTCTTTAGTTCTTCAGATACTTTTTCGAACAGCCCTTTAATAAGATCAATAATTGTTTCCTGTTCGTACAGTGTCAAAGCCGTTCTGAAACGAGACAAAGTGAGTTCATTAATGGACTGAGATGACTGTCCTAAAGTGCCCAGGGCATACTGAATGGGAGCATCCGTACGAACTCTGAGAATGAGATCCTCATCGGTTAAAACAAATAAGGATTTCAGAACCATATAGCCAAAAGAACCAGAAAGGTTGGAGTGGATGGACGGGTATTCAGTTTGTTGGAGTAAAGAGGTGCAAAGTCTTTCTGAGCCTCAATGAGGATAGGAAGAATATGCTTTCTGAATTCGCCAGCCCAGCTATCCTCAAGATAGCGGGTAAGGTCAGAACTGAAATAGAACATGTTATCGAAAAAAGATGGTTGATTGACTTTAGTATTCTGAGACACAGAAGAAACCTCCGGATTATTTCCGCTATATTACATCACCATAATACTAAATAGCAACTTTATTTGTTAAATATTTAGTATAAAAACCAGATTCTAATCATTTATTCACGAATTATGAACAAACTAGTTTATAGAAATACTTTTGTTAAGCGCATCATAAAATACAAGGTAGAAAGTGTTTTGGATTTTTATATACGCTTTAACTTTTAAAAATACCAGCTATACATTTCTTGATTTTTAATGGTATTGACTTTTTAAAAAGATAGATCGGTAGGTTAAGAACAACTCGTCTAGTATGTTGTTTATAACAAGCTTCAAGGTTTTTCATCATATTTTTTGCAACTATATTATTTCCATTTGTTGAAAACAGCAAATGTGGGTTAAACTTCGCTACTTTTTCATATGTAGTATCCAAACGTTTTATACCCAATCCATATTTTGCAATTAGTTCATCTCCCTGCAGATCATTTACAATTAAACAAGAAATACCCTTTGACTCTGAAAAATCTTTATTATTTTTACTTTTGAGTGGTTCTTGTTCATTAAAATGCCAATAGTCGCCAATCGTAATATTACCTATTCTATTTTCGTTTGAATACTGGCATTTATAACAACTATCTCTAAATATACTTCCTTTTTCAAATTCAAAATAATATAAAGAATTAAATGGTTCTATGATTTTATTTTTAATTTTTCCTGATTTACTTACATAGGTGATACGAGCTGCTTTTCTGGTATCTTTTTTCTTAATCCTAAATTGAAAATCGATAACTTTTATGTTTTTTTTATTTTCTATATAAGAAATATATTTATTGAATAATTTTATCGTAGGTACTCCGTGACATATTATTTCGACCGTGTACAAATTGCTGGGTTTCCTACCTAAATAGTTATATAATGCGCTAATTTGACACCCTGTCCCTGAGAACAACACTTTGATTTTTGGATCATTATCTAAAATTCGCTTTATGCTATGCAAAGCATCACTTATTGAACTCTGCACATATTTACTACCTAACATAGGAAGTATTTCCTCTTCGCAACTAGCTAATTTATGCTTACATTCAAAACCGTGATCACTCCTTGAAAGGACAGCCCCACAAACAATACCTCCATCAAGAACAAACTGTTTAGCTAACGAAGCAAAAACTCCTCCTGAAGCAGATTTAGTCAAATCAGTATTCATACTCCTGGCTGCATAAACTTTTTTATCATATTGTTCAGGAACTATTGTCTGTTTCTGGTGACATTTCTTAATACAATATTGGCAATTAACACAAATTGCATCATTAATTACTGGATAGTCTGCTCCCGTTTCTGTTTCATTAACCATTGATATTGCTTTGACCGGGCAAATTAACGAACATACAGCACATCCAGTACATTGGTCGTAACTTTTTAGTAATATTTCTGTTTTCATTTCTATTACTCTTTCAGAACTTTAATTCATAATAATTTTTGATTCTGGAAACAATCCACTTTTCAAATAAATTTAAATTGAAATATTTTTCAAGAACATATATTCTACTCTTCCACATTATTTTTCTTTGCGAAAATTTATTGAAAGTTTTATCTATTGAAGTAGAGTGATCATGCAAAAAAGTTATATCTCGATCAACAGCAACTTTCCATCCCGCCTTGCGAAGCTGGATTCCACTGACTGTTTCTTCACAGTACAAGAATAAATTTGTATCAAACGGTTTTGCATCCATATAAGCATCAGTCCTCATCATGTAAAAAGATCCAGCAACACAATCAACTATTTTTATTCCTGGCTTAATCAATTCATTTTTGCTATAATACATAAATTTTCTGGAAAAAAAGCCTAAATATTTGAACGAAAACAAAATGTAATTAAGAGCATTAGGGATTTTCCACACAGACTTATAGTTCTTAGTTTTGTCTCTATTGATCATTATTGGCGCAATTAAACCAATTTTGTCGTTATTTTCTAACGTATTATACATTTTAATTATTGTATCTTCCTCAAAAATAACATCAGGATTACTAATGATAAAATATTTATATTCGCCAAGCCGTATCATCTCATTTAATCCAAATTTATTACCATAGTTATATCCACCATTATGATCCGATTGATAAACAAAAATGTTATTTCTGTTATATTTCTTTAGTTTATCAAATGAATCGTTATTCGATTTGTTATCTATAACAATTGCTGTATCAATTGACTTATAATTTTCTATATTTTTAATAAAACTCTCAGTTGTCACATAATCATTATAATTCAATACTACCAAGCATATTTTATTTCTCATTTAATACCTATCCTATCTCACTGATAATACTATCGATATACTTGCTGGATTGATTTCTATAAATTTCTAATTTATTATCAATCAAATTATAATCAATCGGCTTTATAGCTTGTAATTCAATGGCTTTCTCTCTTTTTATCATTCTCTCTTCTAAACTACAAATTCTTAAAAGACTTTCTATTCTTGAATTATATTTATCTTTTGCAATTGCAAAAAAATCTTTTTTAAAGTTGATTGAAAACGCAATACCATGGAATGAATTTGTAACTACAAAACTACAATTTAATATCACTTCTAAAAATTCTTTTGGATCTAAGTTAACAAAACATTTCTTTACTCTTGGGTGTTTATATTTTTTAAATGCTATAACATATATATCAAGATCAAGATAATCTGCTACTTTAATGGCTTGATTAATGAGATCTTCAAATTGGTAATCCATTACATATATTAGAAGGAATTTTTTTCCTTTGATTTGCTTTAAGTTGAATAGGGAAATCCACTTTTTCTTATCAATTAAAAGTGTAGGATCTAAAACAAGTGTTGAATTCAATTTAAATTCTCTTAAAAGTGAAACACCCGTATCTTCTCGTGTTGATATTTTTCTGAATTTGTTAAGTTCATTAACAATATATCTTTTATCAGTTTCATTTAACTGTTCTTTACCAAAACTAGCAGCATATGAATATCTTTTAATTTCATTGGGTAGACTTGATAAATAATAAATTTTACTCTCTTCCAGATTGTAATCCGAATTCCAAACTTGATCACTTCCGACAATAATCCCTTGGTAGTTCTTAAAATAACGTTGTAATGTTGATTGACTATTTATTTTTTCAGTGATAGTTAAATTATTATTTAAGAATCTTTCAAATACTATTCTTTTTTTTATTCTAGGTATAAATTTGATAATATAACCAACAATTATTACAACAGTATTGTATTTATTCTTATTTTCATTATAGAATTGATTCCATATTCCATATTTTTTTGGTACATAGTTTATCAACTCAACATTTGCTTTTTTTTCATTGAGAATTTTATTTAGTGCATATGCTTGTAACGCGGAACCGTAATTTACACCAAAATGTATGGTTAAAACTCCAATTTTATTCACTAATATTCCACCCTTCTAAATTTAATTGAATTAATTATTACTAAAATTATAAATAAAAAAATTAATTAAATAATGCTAATATATTAATTTACGATATTAATTTTATGACATTTTTATTTAATAAAGTTTCAATTGAATCTAGTCCACGATAAATGATTATGAAAAATACATCATTTGATTTGGATAGTAAATATTTATATCAATAAATCTTTAATGTAGCAAGAATAGTTAACGAATTTAATAAAAATAGATTTTATACCGAAAAGTTCAGAAAATTATCGAATATAAAGTAAAGTTCAACGGTGCGGAATATTGAGGACTGGGCAATAAGCACTCGTTAATATTGGTTTTATTTATTCTATACTTCCGAATCACCTATACAAATCAGTAATTTCTATAGAACCGAAAAGAAGACTTAGATAATTTAAAACATAAAGATTTTTGGTTAATATTATTATGCTCTATCCAGCGAAATTCATTAGAAACTTAGTTATATTGGACAAGATTATGGACTAATGAGGAAAAAAACCTATTTCTTGTTTTCAAAAAGAAAAGAAATTTTTCTAAAACTTTTCCTAACAGTTTTGATAACAATATTTTGCATCAAGAATATAGGCTACACTCCTATCTGCTACTGTATTCAGTCTTCATTAAAACACATAGCTGAACAATCTGTATTAAAAGTAATATTAAGACTGACTATAGAAAGCTTCAAATGGGTTCCTATTCTTCATAAACCCTTAAGATTTAACATCTCCTTAATATTACTAAATTTTCTATCAATATTAATACCATTTGTAGAAGTAGCTTTTATCAAAAGTAAATATAGCAAGCCAATTTGATCAAACAAATGAGAAGAACCAATAATCAATAAAATATAAGCAAAAAAGATCAGTCTACCAAGATGTTTTGTTTTTCTCAACATCCAAATAAAGTAATAAACAACCAAGCCGAAACCTAAGAAGCCAAAATAAATAACGATCTGAGATACTCCATTAAAATACTCATAAAAAGCAGTTTCAACATCAAATTGGTTATTTATATTCAAGATTTTTGCGAACGCTTCTGCATCATATAATCCGATTCCAAAAATTTTTAAGACCGATGGTAGTTTAAGAAAATATGCTAACCCCCGATAAATTCTATAATCTGCTTTAGAAGATTTTAAACCGTTATTAGAAACAAATAAATTATTAATACTATCACGAAACGCCTGATTTGTAATAACCACCAATCCAAAACCAATAATTATTAATATGAAAGCAAAAAAAAGCCATACTGGTACTCGCATCTTCTTTTTCGCCAAATAATAAGCTGCAAAGTAAAATGTAATAACTGATAATATTACAATACCAATACCAGAAGTACTTAAAAGAATAGTCATACCAATTATTATTGATTTCAAAATTCCATCTCTATCTTTTTTATTTAATTCAATTATTAACAAAGGTAATACAAAAGCGGCATAATTAGCTGGTTCTGAAAAAGGTCCAGGAAACCGTGGAAATATTACATTAGATATCAGACATCGCTCAAGATATTTATAAGCCTGAGTATAGATAGGATCGGGTTCTAAAAAAGGTATTTCAAACATTAAAGGATATTTAAGAACAAAATAGAAAATTATCTGTAAAATAAAAAAAACAACAGAGAAGTATGCAAAACCCTTATACACTTTGATTAAATCTTTAAGTTGAACTTTAGTTAAAAGACAAATCAATAATATACATATTTGTGTACCGATCGTTCTATTTAAATTAATATATCGTACATCTCCGATAATTATGCTCATTATTGCTTTCAAACATATAGAATATACAAACAAATAGAATAGCGGACTTAATTTAAAATCTTTTTTTATTGTTACTACCAGAATAGATAAAGCACTTATTAAAGCTAACACTAAGACGTCAATTTTTGCTTCTGAATAAATTTGAAGAAAAGGCGATAAACAGATTAAAATCATTATTCCTTTAGTTATATTTTTTGATTTCAAACTAACATAACTTCTCATTTTTCACCTACTGTAATTTTTCTATTACTTTTCTAAAAGCTTCTATATTATCAACAGAGTCATAATATTTTCTTGCTCGACCTTTAAACATTGCATGATTTTCATACATAAATTTGATTATTTTTTTAATTTCTGATATTTCAAGAGAGTCAAAACATCTTCCTACACCATGCTCCTCTAAAACGTTAGCCAATCCAGGAACATTATTACCGATCATAGGAATATCAAACATTGCATATTCAAATATTTTATTCGGTGCGCAATATAGTGAATTTAGATATGAGGTTTCTGAAGAATTTGAAGGCTTATAGACTAAAATTCCAAGATCTGCTTTTTTCGTTATTTCTAAATGTGTGGGAGGCTCTATAAAAGATATTAACCTTGTATTCGTACCAATGTATTCTAATTTGTTTATTTGATCACTCATAATTATTAATAGAAATTTATCGCCCAATTGTTCAACTGCTTTAGAAAACAAATGTATCGGCCGTTCATCATCAATAACGCCTTGATATAAGATAACATACTTTTCAGTAGCTTCTTTCAAAATTTCATTAATCTGGCTTAGTTTACTATCAGCTTTATTTAATGATATTTGTTCTGTCATTCCAAATAAATAAGGTTTATTTGGAATGACGACTGGTTTAACATCTAGATTAAATAAAGCTTGAGCAATGTATGAACGATTCTTTTCGCATTCAATAATTAACGACGCATTATTAAACAACTTATTAAGATCAATTTGGAAATATGGTATTAGCTTATGATATTTGAGCTTCTCATATAATTCATACATATATAAAACATATCGGGAATTCCACATATTGCTTCCAATACATTTCATTGTCGTCGATGTCATTATCCAAAATATCGAATCATCTCTGTTATTCATCACGATTTCTTTAATCGATTTTCTAATAATAGGTATTTTAATTAACTTTTTTATGCCATTTTCTTTCAAATCATAACGAACTTTTAAATTAATTAATTTGATGCCTTTTTTTTGACATAAATTATTAACTTCTGCACTTTCAAATGCGTTAACCAAACTAACTTCTTGATTGAAATAAGTTAAGATATTTAACAGAGTAATTGTTGGAGGATATTTAAAAATGTCCTCTACTTGTATAATAATATGTTTCATTGAATACACTCCTCATACATATTTTCGAGTTCATTTATAGTTTTTTTAATATCGTATTGAATAGACTTTTCTGTTTTAACATTCTCCGTTCTCCTGTTTTTATGATTTAATATGCTTCCAATTTGTTTAGATACTATATTGACCCAACCAGAGACTGTTGTATCAATAGGCATTCTTTTAACTAAAGGTGTATATATAACTTCTTCTGTTATGATGTCTGAGCAAACAATTGGTAAGCCTGTAGCTTGGGCTTCAACCATAACAAAAGGTAATCCTTCGAATTTTGAGGGAAACAGCAAGAGATCAAATAAAGAATAATAATCTTGAGGATTTTCAACACATTGGATCTGAATTATAAAATCATCAAGACTATACTCTTTAATTTTATTCTCAATTGTTTTAAATAAAGGTCCATCTCCAATCAATATTAAAAAAACATTAACATTAGTTTGGCGTAATGATTTATATATTTCAATTATCAACTCATGATTCTTTGCTTCTACATATCTTCCAATATGGCCAATAATCATGCTGTTTTCAGGAATATGATATTGTTTCCTAAGTTTTTTTTGAACAGTTTCGTCAAACTTAAAAACATTAAAATCTATCCCATTCGGTATGAACGTATATGGTAAATTTCCAAACATCCATTTACCAGCTTTATTGCTGCATGCAATATGTTTCATCTTCAATATTCTTTTATCAAGTTTATTGATTTTATGAGCTATTCTGCCAACTCTTCCAGCATTAGAGTTAGAGTTATGAGCATGAATTATTACTTTATTCCCTAATGAGTAGGGTAATAAATAAGAATATCTATTAATCAAAGAGTTTAGATGAATATGGACGACATCAAACTTCTCGGTTTCTAAAACCTTTTTATATTGAACATAAAATTTATAAGGGTTTTTGTTAATCGGTGTTATTTGATGGACTTTTATTCTATTCTTCTCAATTAGTTTACCTATTTTTTTATTGATAATATCAGCTTGCTGTATTAATAATTCGATATTGTATTTATTTAAATTTATATTTGCTAATACGTTATAAATAAACGTCTCCGCTCCTCCATTATTGAGTCCATAAATAAAATATAATATTTTCATTTCCGCACCTCTATAACTATTGCTTCAACCTAACTTGCTATAAAACAGTATCCTATAACACTTTAACTAAATATAAGCGGTACTATCTAAAAGAAAGACTATAGATTTTTTTCGATTACATATTCACATAAATTTTCTAGAGATAGGAATACTTAGAAATCAAAATTAATTTTCGGTTTTAATTATTTTTAAACATATCTTTCTACTGCTGATAGATAGATCAGAGATTAAAGCTTATTCAAAAATTAGGAAACTGGCTTGGTTAAATATCAGTTTCTATTTGAGAAGTCGATAGATTAAACGTAACAAACATCTATAAAAAAACTTTCCATCAATGCTTGTTAATCAATTTTGAATAAAGATGATAGGTCTTCCAATTACTTAGGTTTTTCATAACAGACTCATTCATTATCAACCTGTTTAATATATCGACTAAGAATTTGGTCTCACTCAATATTGCTGAGCAAATAAATATAAAGAAACTGTTTTACTTAGTTTCCAGATTTTTATGACATTTGTTCTAATTCTGCTCTGTACTCTTCGATATATTCGGTATTTGAACTCGACATCTTCTCCTAATATCTACAATATCCTATGCTATTCGGTGAACGAATTTTATAGTTAGCGAATCATCTTAAACAGGTGATTTAGCTTTTTTTGTTTTCTCTTTTTAGCATCAAGTATACCCCACAGCATGAATACATGATTTCTCTTGGTTTTTTATGAATTAATACAAAAGAGATACTTGACAAGTGGTTTTCGAGTTTTTTTTACACAATCCGAAGGATTCGACGGACCTTATCTTTGGGGTTTGAAAGGAGTCCTGTTACATGCCTGTTTTTAACCTATTACCTACCTTACATTTCGATGCTTTAACATCATATAGCGTCCTGTAAGAATTCTTTGATCATTCGGATCGCCATATCTCCCCCGAAGAATCCAGAAATATTCTTGAAGACGCCATTGAAAAAGTTATGGCCAGGGGCGGATTTTGGGAGAATCACCATTTCTCCCGCTGTCGAAAACTTACCTTGCCCATACTAGCCGATTTTATCTTCAGCCTTCAGGCGGTAAAACGCAAGATTCACAAATTATGATTCAGATTTGATCTTTTTCAAGTCATCTTTGACGTAAGTTAGGAAAAAATTTCTCCTGAGTTTTTTCAGGCTATTTTTCAGGAGGTGAATCAGCAGATCCAGCAGCGTTTGGCTATGGACCGCCGCTTCAAAGGTTTTGTGATTCTTGCCATTGATGGATCGAACCTTCCGGAAGAAACGATCAATAAAACTGAAGAAGATCTGGTCAAAACAAGAAGCAGCCACATTTTCAGAGCAGCTTGTCACATGAATGCCTTGTACAATGTTGGATCCAGAATGTTTGTGGATATGGATATTCAAAAATCAACCCGAAAGGATGAACATTCTGCTGCACAAAGATTGTGTGCTCGAGTCCATGAACTTCAGGAGGTCATTTTTGTCATGGATCGTTACTGCCATAACTTCAGTCTGGAATACCAGATCGATCAGCAGGGCTAATACTACCTGATTCGAATGAAGAAAAGGATTTCTACTCTCTTCTTCCAGGGGAATACCATGATTTGCCAGGAGAGATTGATTGCACAGTCAATAAAATCTTCACAAGACGAAAACTCAAAATCCATCAAGGGAACAACCAATACCACTTTGTGCAGGATCAGAACTTTCCTGGATTTGATGAAAATGGAGAATATCAGGTTCAATTTCGTCTTGTAAAGGTTCAAATCAAACATCAGGAAAATTCCCAGGATGAAGATGATGATTATGAATATCTGATCACCAATCTTCCAGAAGATCGTTTTTCTATACAGGATCTTCGTCATCTTTATAAAAGCCGCTGGAGTATTGAAACTGCTTTTGGAGAACTGAAACGAATCATTGGTCTCATTGCCATCCACGCCCGAAAGCAGGAATTGATTCATCAGGAAGTATGGGCAGCTTTAACTTTGTACAATCTGTCCAGTACTGTCATTGATTACTGTCAGGTCCAGATGGATCAGGAGCGACGTTTAAAACTGTCTTCGCAGAGACCTCTGAAGTATGAATGGCAGGTTAATCGAAAAGCAGCTATGGAACTTGCAGGGATTTCTTTTCATACCGGATTCTGGATGAAGAGAAATTGATTACCCTGATTAAAAAGGAGAGGACACCTGTTAAATCAGGAACCAGAAGATTTGCTCGGAATGTGAATAACCGAAACTACTCCAATCAGCATCGATTGTGTTGATCTGCACTAAATCTTTATCGAAGAATATTTAAATCTAAATAGGATTATCCGTTTAGATCTCTTTTTAGTGCGCTCATTTTTCGGATAACGCGTTAAAATTCTGTTCACGATCTTTCAAAAGTAAGGATCAATATTACCGTTTCTTGGACGATGTTATGGTCAAATAGCAAAAATGCACATTTATCCACTTATCAGAATGGCATTTTATTTTATATGAAACCACAGTATCTGTACTAACATATAAAACGCTTACTTCATTTGTTATAAGATGAAGAGATTTTAGACTATATATTCAAAAATCAAATAAAGTCGAGTAGGTAGCGATTATCTAGTTAGAACATAATATTTAATAATATGGATGAATTATTTATTTTTATTATTTAGAGCCACAGAAGAAACTTCGGGATCGTATCCACTATAATAAACTATATCCCTTGGTCATTATTAGTCTTTATCTGCTTAATTTAAATTTAATCATATATATAAGATCAACATTTTTTTAAAATTATTTATAATTTCACACAACACCCAGTATCACCCAATATAGAGTTATAGATTTTTCGCATCTGTTTATCACTTTGAGAGATATCAAATTTTGTTGCCATCTGTATACAGTTTGGTTTCATTGTTTGTATTAAGGTTTTGTTTTCAACTAATTCTTTAATCCTATATGCATAAGTTTCTGGATTGTTTTTACAAATAAATCCTGTTAAGCCATCTTTTAAATATTCACTAATTCCTTGATATCCTGAACCAATTAAAGGTTTCCCACAAGCTAAACATTCTAATCCGGCCAACCCAAGTCCTTCGATTTTTGATGGGATAGCTCCAATATCTGCTATGTTTATCAATTTGTATACATCGTCTTTCTGTAATTCACCACAAAATACGATCTGATCAGATATATTTAATTTAGTCGCTAATTTCTTAAGGTTTAAGTATTCAGATCCAGAACCAATTAATATATATCTAATGTTTTTTGAATTAAGTAATGATAATGCTTCGAAAATAACTTTCTGATTCTTTCTTTTTGACAATTCACCAATAGTAATTATGATAAAATCATTTACATATCCAAGAGCATTTCTCAATTCATCTCCATTTACTTGGTTACTATTGATTCTATTTAAATCTATGCCTACACCCGCGATTAATTCCACATTTTTTGCTTTGAATTTTTTTGCAATTTCATAATCCTCTTGGTTAATTGTTATAATGAGATCTGTGACAAAAGACATTAAATATTCGATTGGATAATATAACATCCAATTGAGCAATGAACTATTTCTATTAAAGTGAAAACCATGACATGTGTAAATGATTTTCATTTTTTTCTTTTTATACAAGAGTACAACTAATCGAGTAATAAATGCCGCCACAGGAGTATGAACATGGATAGCATAATAGTCATTTCTTTTCAATAATTTCAATAATTTACTAGTTGCAGAGATTGTTTTTAGAGAGAAAGGTCTCCGCGGAAACTCGATATTATTAACTAGATTATGTAATTCGTTTAGACTATCATTATCATTTAATACGGTGTTTGTGGCAATATCAACTTGAAATCCCATCTCTTCGAGAATTTTAATATCGTTTTTCTCAAATGTTTTTATGAATCTACCAACAGATGAAACCATTAATACCTTCTTCATATAATCACCAATTCTAAATCCACTACAAATTATTTTTTTTCAAAATCATTATCACTACTATAATTTTATTAATTCTGAGAATAATTTTCTAATTAGAACAATTATTATACAATGGTCTAGTCATTCTATAATTTCAATCAAAACAAGAACACTTGTATACTTTGTATAAAAATAATAATTATATTTTTAATAATGATATATTACAAACAAAATATATATTTTAGTTATTAATCTATAAAGTTTTTTATCATCAGTTTATCAAAAGATACAAATGCCAAGCTATACTAGTGAGACTGTAAATTTATATATTTTTAAGTAAAAACAGATTTTTTAGTTATAAAGCCTAATATATAAGTATTCGTAATTACTCAAAAAAAGTATACATTAATAAGACTGCTAATTAATTTAATTATTATTAATTAATGAATTAATTTACGACCACTTAAATACTAACAACTTATCACCTTATCATCCTGATAGCTTATTTACGGCCATCTTTGTTGATTGGTCGATTCAATATAACATACATCTAGATCATTAGGGAAATCACGTTGATCCTCATTTCACTTGCAAGAAATATACACATTTTCAAAGAGAGCCCTATAGTTTTTCGTTAGTATTGAATCCCTCTAACAATATTAAATATAATCGAATTTCTGATTGACAACTCAATGTGTCTAGAAAACAGGTATAATCTCTATACATAATAAAAAAATGATTATATGACTCATAATTTGCTAAAAACATGACATTTTAACATTTAGTCGGAAAATCTATTTTTTTGCCATATCGTATATAACATTTCTCCGGAGACTTGTTATTAGTTTTGAAAGGTGTTTCCAAGACTAAATCTACAGAAAATCGTTGTGTTGTCATTTATTTGAGTCATATTCATCGTATTCCTTTTTAAGTATTCATCAAAAGCATTTTGTAGCGAATTCTAAACCATATCGATATCACAACTCTAGTTGAACTCGTTAATCAGTTTAAATCCATTTATAAAAAAAGCTTTATGATATACCGAGGCTAACACCCTAATTACTGGTAAACATCATCTCCTGAACCTATCGTTCTCTGATGATCCATACAAGCACAAAGAGTTCTTCAAACTTATTAGGAAATTATAAGCCAGAGAATTTTGGGACTATCTTCACCATCCAAAAAACTCTTGCGTTAGCTGCTGGTGAAATATTAAATGGAAATTAGAAAAAAGAACTCTGAAGAATAATATTAGACTTTTCATTCGATTAATCAAAAATATTTGACTTTGATACTTATCGTAATGAGAATAACGAATATGAATTCACAGAAATACTTTTTTAATTTTTATCAAAGAGTACATCTGTTCTAAAATACTAAAGTAATTGTAGTGAATCGGTGTTCTTCAGAGATTATCGTTAATTTTCATCTCTTATTAGATTATGGTAATTAACGATGATAATACAGTCGCTTGACATTTTTTTAACGCAAGCTATTGAAACTAGAGTGCTGACCTAAATAAATGAAAATCTGTATAGATATGTTTCCTGACAATTTTGGAGACTTCCTTGCCTCAGTCGCTGATTATCTTTTAAAGAATTTTATACATTATCCAAAAAGAAACAAATTACCCAGTGATTTGAATCCAAATAACAAAAATCCATATGTGAAGTGAACCAGCCATTTACGTTTACGCAGATTTTTTTTTAGAATTAAATTAAAAGCAGAGAGTTATCTAGTAACTATTCTTTAAACATAGTCTTTCTGTCAAAATAGATCACAGTTTTTAAAAACAAGTCCAAAAAAAAGAAAGTAATAAGTAGCATCAGAAACAATCGAGCGGCTCAATCTAAAATAAATTTATTACCTTCTATCACTCAATCACCTTCATTAATAGGTCATACCTTTAAAAAGAGTTTTAATTAGAGTCCGAAAATAATCAATTCTATTTCGCTACATTCAATACTCAAAAATGACTCAAAAAGTAAAAACTCTTTTAACTATCTTATATAATATTTTATATCATTAAGTAAGCTTGATTATTTAGATCTTTATTTATGATTATTTATTATCTACTTTTACGTACAAGCAAAATCTTAATCGAGTAAATGAATTCTTGATCGAGCAACCAATTAAAAATAAATTAAGTCAAATAATAACTAATATAGCTTATAACAATATTTCGTTATTAACCTGGTTTTGCTTTTTCATTTCATTTTAGAAAAATCGCTATAAATCTACTAAAACTTTTCCCGGGATTTTTAATCTTAAAAATAGTCGAGGCAATACACTTATCTAAAAGTAAGATTTCTTTAATATATGAAGCGTCTCTTATAATTATTTTCTCTTAATAAATATAGTTCTCAAAAGTTAAGTAAACTTAATTGGTACTGCAGGTGATCCCACAGCTGTACAATTCGATGGGAGATTTCTAATAACAGTTGATCCTGCTCCGACAATCGTATTATTACCAATTTCTATTCCTTGTATAATTCTTGAACCAGTTCCTAATTCTACACATTTACCTATATCGGTTATTCTAGATAAATTGACACTTGGATACAAGGTTGAACAATCACGTATGATAGCATCATGACCAATAGTACAGTCTAGATTAATAATCACATGTTTCCCGATTGTAATATTTACAGTTAGGATGGTATGGGCACAGATAATTGTTCCTTCTTCAATTGAAACAAGTTCTGATTTCTCTACTGATGGATCAATAAGTGTACAGAATTTGATATCTGGATTTATTCAATATATCGTATTTACTACTCTTTGTCGAATTTTTGAAGATCCTATAGCACATATATAATGAGATTGGTTATAACGAGAAACACCATCACTTACGTTTCCTAAAACTTTATAACCGTTTACTGTTTTGTCTCGAAGTGTTTCATCATCATCAAGGAACCCTAAAATATTCCATGTTGGTTTAACTTTATTTATACGTTCAACTAGCCAAGCAACTTCTCTACCAAATCCGCTAGCACCAATGATAATTAAACTTTTCACATCACTCGTCCTCGAATAATTAAACTTTTTTGAGGTAGAGTAAGAAAGATAGAATTTCTACTTTCTATTCTTAGATGTTCAACTTAGGGAGATTCGACTAATATTCCTTTTGTAGATAGATATTTAGCTACCCCCCCCCCCGATTTTTATTGATATCACTATTTTTCATATTCACACAATCCTCTTTATCAATTCTTTTAGCTGGAACACCCACATAAATCCCAGGTACCTGGATGTCTTTTATAACTACAGTACCTGCACCAACTGTTACATCGCCATTGATTGAAATATTATTACTCAGAATTGCGCCAGCTCCTATCCAAGTCTTTTTTCCAATAAGACAGGTACCAGCAATATGAGCTCCTACTGCAACATGAACAAAATCTTCAATCAAACAGTCATGGTCGATGGAACTCGAAGTATTGACAATACACCCACAACCAATTTTTACACCCGGATTAATTACCGCTCCAGCCATAACGATTGTTCCGGGACCAATTTTGACATCTTCAGCTATAACCGAATTTGGATGAACCAAAGAAACCAAACGATCTTTAGTAACAGACTTCATAATCTTTTCTCTAAAAGTTGCATTACCGATTGCTACAACAATATCTGTATCATTATTTTTTAGATCTTTAAGAGTTCCAACCACCGGAAATCCATAACAATCTTTTAACAATGGATTGTCATCAACAAAAGTAATATCTTCGTATCCATTCTTAATGGCAATATCTGCTACAACCTTCCCATATCCTCCAGCACCGACAATTGTTAGTTTTTTCATATTGACCTCCAAATTCATCAATTGAATTTATCAGATGAATTGAAACTTCTAAATTGCTTTAGAACCTTTAAATTCTTCCATTGTTACGCTGCTATTTGAACAGATACCTTCTTTTTTAATCACAGTTTTAAGAGTTAGTAAGATTATTTTCCAATCTTCAACAAACGTTACATTATCCACATATCTGACATCCCACTCAAATTTTTCTTCCCATGATATACTATTACGCCCATGAACTTGAGCAAGTCCAGTAAAACCAGGCTTAACTTCATGTCTTCTAGCCTGAGTTTTTGAGTATCTGTCTAAGTAACTGACTAACAAAGGTCTCGGTCCAACTACTGCCATATCACCTTTAAGAATATTTATCAGTTCTGGAAGTTCATCCAGAGATGTTGCACGTAACTTTTTCCCGAAAGAAGTCAACCTCAAATCATCTGGCAGCGGGTTTCCATACTTATCTGTTGCATCCTTCATAGACCGAAATTTATATAATTTGAATATCTTACCATCTTTACCCGGACGATCTTGAGTAAATAAAATTGGAGAACCTAAGTTTGTTCGAACCAATATTGCTGTTATAGCCATGATCGGAGATAAAATAATCATAGCGAGCAATGCGCAACAGAAGTCTTGTGGTCGTTTGATGTGTTTTTCGTAGAAACCTTGTTTATGAGACATCTACAACTCTCCTACTCAAAACATTTCTTAATTGCCGAAATAATGACATCTTGTTCTTCTTTGCTCATCTTATTATCGCTTGGCAAACACAAGCCACATTTAAAGACGTCATCTCCATTTGCCCAACCTGAACCAGTGGTTATAAATTCATTTGCTTGATATATCGGCTGAAGATGCATTGGTTTCCAAATAGGCCGTCCCTCCGCATTAATATTTGCAATTGCATCCAAGATCTCTGAGGGACAGCTTTTTCCCATTTCCTTTTTATAGAAAGCCTCGTAGTCGTTTGTAATCATTGAAGATATATACTCTGGCTTGATTTTTAAACAAGAAAGCCAGTAATTTGGAAGAGAATGTTCTTCATTAAATGGATTTAATTCAATAGGAAGACCTTTCAATTCTTGTTTGTAGTATTCAAAAATGTCTTTTTTTTGTCGGATATGATCCTTTAAATAAGGAAGCTGGCCTCTCACAACTCCAGCAATAATATTACTCATTCTATAGTTGTAACCGAGCTCTTCATGTTGATACCACGGAGCAGTTTCTCTGCTTTGAGTTGACCATTTCCTGACTTTAGCAGCATCATCTTTTGACTTAGCTAAGAGCATTCCGCCACTAGAACCAGTGATGATCTTATTTCCATTAAATGAAATAATAGAAACGTCTCCAAAAGCACCAGTCTGTTTTCCTTTATAAGTCGCACCCAGGGATTCCGCAGCATCTTCAATCAATAATGCGTTATGTTCATCGCAGATTTCCCGAATTTCATCAATCTTTGCAGGAGTTCCATATAAATGAGCTAAAACAACTAATTTTACATCTGGAAAAATTTCAAAGGCCTTTTTTAAAGCTTCAGGATCCATATTCCAGGTGTCTAATTCAATGTCTATAAATACAGGTTCCCCACCCTCGTAAACAACAGGATTCACAGTGGCGGCAAATGTCATATCTGAGCAGAACACTTTTTTTCCTTTTAATGTCCCATCTCCAACTTTTGGCCGACCATATAATTTTTCACCTGCTAGTTTGACCGCCATATGTAAAGCGGCTGTTCCAGAAGAAAGTGCTACTGCCTCTTCTACACCGATAAAATTAGCTATCTCTTTTTCAATGACATTAATGTTTTCACCAACGGTTGATACCCAATTTTTTTCAAAAGCGTCATTCACCCATTTCTGTTCATCTCCATGCATTGTTGGAGACGAAAGCCAGACTTTGTTCTTGAATGGTTCCAAATTAATCTCCTCTCTTATCAGTCGTTATTTGGCTGAAATGTCACTACGATTTGCTTAATGTAGTTAATCACTTGTTCCTGATCGTTTCTATAGGCACAATTCATTATTTCTTTCAGCTTTTCAACAAAATCAAATTTATCAAAAGCAATTGGCTTTCCAATATGAATCAACTTATTTTTAGTCTTCTCCAAACCTTCTTCAGCCATCAGCTTTTCTTCATATAGTTTTTCACCCGGTCGAAGGCCAGTATATTTAACCTCTATATCGATATCCGGTTTAAAACCAGACAGTTTAATCAGGTTTCGAGCCAGATCATCAATTTTGACAGGTTCTCCCATATCCAGGACGAATATCTCTCCGCCTTTCGCATAATAACCAGCCTGGAGAACTAAACTAACTGCTTCAGGGATTGTCATGAAATAACGAATGATGTTTGGATGTGTCACAGTCACCGGACCACCATTAGCTATTTGCTTCTTAAAGAGAGGAATGACACTACCGTTAGATCCTAAAACATTTCCAAAACGGACGGCTACATATTGGGTCACAGGTTTAAACTCATTAAGTTTTTCTTTTTGTGAATTGTGGTTATATATTTCAGGTAATTCTGAAACAGTTCCTTTTTTAACGGCCTCATCGAATGTCTGAATAACCATTTCACACATTCTTTTTGTGGCACCCATAACATTAGTTGGGTTGACCGCTTTATCTGTGCTGATTAATACGAAGCGTTTTGTGCCATTCATTGCAGCGGCATAAGCAGTCTTATAAGTACCTATTGCATTATTTTTAACAGCTTCACAGGGACTGACTTCCATGAGAGGAACATGTTTATGAGCAGCTGCATGGAACACAATATCCGGTTGATATTCTTCAAAAACCTGCCAGATTCTTCTGGAATCCTGAACTGATCCAATCAAGCAAACCAAATCAAGTTCATTCCCATATTTACGCTTTAGCTCCTGCTGGATGTCATAAACATTATTTTCATAGATGTCGAAGATCACCAGTCGTTTGGGATTATGAGTTGCAATTTGACGACATAATTCAGAGCCAATACTTCCTCCACCACCAGTAACTAAAATTGTTTTACCGGATAAGAATTCAAACACTTCGGTGAGATCAACTGTGATAGGATCTCTTCCTAATAGATCTTCAACCGCTACATCTTTTAGTCGAGAGACTTTTATTTCATCATTTGCCAGCTGATATAAACCGGGAAGGTTTTTTAATTGGCATCCAGTTTCTTTGCAGATGTTGAGGATTTCACTTTGTTCCTGTCTGGTAGCACTTGGGATTGCAAGGTAGATTTTATTAATGCCTTTATTAACTACAGTTTCGGCGATCACGTCTCGACCACCTACAACTGGAACATTTTCAATCATTCGATTCCATTTGTTTGGATTATCATCGATAATGCAAACCACATAATCGTTGTAGTAATTCCCATGCTGGATATCCCGAACGAGCATCTGTCCAGCTGATCCAGCTCCAATGATCATCACTTTATTCTTTGGTTTTTCAGAATCATCTTTTTCATAATGTTTTGCAAGCATTAAATAAAACCGATAGCCAAATCTCGAACCCAGGATAAAGATAAATTGAAGTATGGCACCCCAGAAATAATAGGAGAAAGGCATTCGAATAAATAAAACAGTGATACCCACAATCTGAAAAATCGTTGTAATAATCGAAGCGATGATGATTCTTGACAGTTCATTGTAACTCGCAAACCGCCAGATTGTCTTATACAATTTAAGTACCCAGAATAGAATCAGGCAGAAGATGCTGTAGATGGGTGCAAATTTTAAGAATGCCTGAAGATACTCTGGAGGTATTTCTGAATAACTTAGATCAAAGCGTAACCACAGGGCAAGAAAGTAGGAAGCATTCACTGCGACCAGATCATAGATAAGCAGATATAATGCGATGACCTGCCAATGTTCTAAATGTAGTCTCCTTTTCATAATCCCTCTCATTTCTATTTCCTTTAAGATAAAAAATCCTTTGATCAGCGACTCAATCATCAGAATCCTTATCCTTACATATCTAAAGATGAAAGTGCATTTGATTTGAGTATCAAATTACAATCGGTAGAATAATATACTAAAAACATTCTTTTAAAAAGTGAAAATTAATAATTCTTAAATATTATACGCTTTTGCTTTTCGTTACATCTGGAAATTAACTTTTAAAATACTGTATAGCTGTTCTTAAAACCATATAACAAGCTAAATTAGACTTTTAAAAACACTGAACGCTTTTCGTAATTCTGTTTTTGAATAATTTAGCGTTTACAAAAACTTATTTGTGTAAGGGGTGTCTAAATAAATTTTCAAGACGCAACAAAAAGGGGCTGTTAAATTTCTGACAGTCCAAAAATAAAAAGAGGCACCTGATCCGTAATGGATGAGGTGCCTTTTTTGGTAAAATATGTTCATGATCAATAAACAAAATTACCAAACACACTATAACTCGATTCAGGGCCGTTTGCCACTGCTCCATTCTCTCTTCCCTCATATTGAGATGGATTCTGTCTTCACTACTGTCAGTTCCTTTGTCGATGATTATCTCGACCTTGCCCTTTATCCTTCTTTTGCC
>Ga0209694_1001484_pt1 | contig 25296 bp, 24 predicted proteins | sample GluameincwithD2O_FD_187499 | JGI IMG/M metagenome (GOLD analysis project Ga0209694, IMG submission 187499) | Mouse cecum microbial communities from Vienna, Austria - Glucosamine amended microcosms incubated with D2O (SPAdes) (version 2) | ecosystem: Host-associated > Mammals > Digestive system >... | reverse complement strand
TATGCATTCCTAATGGCTGATTAAAATCGAGGAATGAATGTTGTAACTTATCAAGATATTTGTACATATATCGGACTCCTTGCTTGTATATTTCTAAGGTTATCTGCACGAAAAATGAACGATTAATCTGCATTACCTTGCAAATATTATATACCAAATATCCAGAAAAGTCAGTAAAATCAAGCATTTCAAGTTTAATCAGCAGGCACTACTTACTCATATCAATCTTGTCGCTCTTATCGATATAGTCGTCAAGTTTCAAAAGCATATCATTATTCATATAAATCTGTGAGTTGTTCGCATGCATCCAGAATACGTCCGGCATATCTCCGCCTGAAGCTCCCGCCTCGAGCAATGTCCAGTAGCTGTCCCATTCTTTCACTTCTACCTGAACTTCAATACCTGTCTCTTCCGTAAATAAGTCACAAATCTCCTGAATGCCTGGCTGCTGGTTGTTGTCCCAGATTGCAACTCGCAGGGCGCCTGATGAAGAACCGCCGTCTGAACCGCCGTCCGAACCACCGTCTGAACCGCCGGATCCTCCACATGCTGTCAGTGACAGACACATTGCTGACACCAAAAGTGCTGAAATTAATCTTTTCTTCATTTTCTACTTCCTCCCTTTATATGTTTTTTATGCACATCTATGATATATTTTATATATTTTTGTTTGATTTTCATATGGAAAAATGTCTTATACTTATGTAAAAATGATAATTCGCACAAGGTATCGACATATTTCGAGTTGACTTTTATATATATTTATACTAAAATAAGCAACAATTCAATATGTCAGAATAGTAGAATTATGGTCTGAGAAAATGGATTCTTAAGAAAGGAATGAATAAATATGAATAAAATATACAGATTTTTTGGAAATGACAGCCTCTTCGGCCGTATCTTTGGTACATTGGGCAATATGATCACCGTCAATCTTCTATTTATAGTGTGCAGCATTCCGGTCATCACATTCGGCGCCTCTTTTACTTCTATGTATTATGCCCTTCTCCGTAACCTCAAGTACGGAGACTCTTCTCTAATCCGCGATTTTTTCAGCAGTTTCAGGCAAAACTTCAGACAGTCCACCTTATCCTGGCTTATCTCGGTGATCTTCATGATCGTATTCTCCGCCGATATCGGTATGTTTGGACCAAACGGCGTGTATCCGGCGGCGGCGATCTATTATCTGATCATCGTCCTGGCAGTCATCGTTGCGATCACAGCTATGTTCGTATTCCCTGTGATCGCAACGTTCCGGAACACATTGAAGAACCTGTGGATACAGGCATTCTTCCTTGCCGCCAGAAATATTCCATTCGCACTGGTGATCCTGGCCCTGAACACCGTGCCGCTCTATATATCCCTGACAACGCCAAGCCCCCAGATATTCGGAACCGCTTTGTTCCTATGGATCGTCACAGGCTTCGGGTTTATCGCCTGGATCAATACCTTCCTATTCTATCGGATCTTCAGCCCTTACCTCGCCGCAGATCCTGCGGATACCGAAGAGAACGGATGGGACGGCGAATAACTGCGCCGGCTGTTACATATTACAGATGATACCACCCCGCGTATTCCCCCTTAATATCGCACTGTACCAGCTCAACGGACGAAGTGCGGTATGCGCTGGGGCTCATCCCATACTTTTGCTTAAATGCCTTGGAAAACGCCAATGGATCCGGATACCCGACATTGATCCCGACATTCTGAACGGACTCGTCTGTCTCAATAAGTTCCTGAGCCGCCTTTTCCATCCTGAAATTCATCAGAAAACTCTGAGGCGACATATCAAATTCATGTTTAAAAAGATCTGTCAGATAATTCCTGCTGATCCCGATCCTAGTCGCTATATCCGAGATCTTCAGTTTCTTTGAATATGACTGCATGATAATCTCTACCGCCTCGTTCACATATGCCGTATTGGACGGGTTCTCGAATTCTTCCTCATCCGGATTCTCTTCGATCATCATACTGACCATTGCATACAGGGCGCTGGAACGTTTCAGCATATTTACAAAGGTCAGCTCCCTCGCCTCTAACATCTTCTCAACCTCCCGGCGCAGGAGTCCCACATCCTGTACCCGCACCAACGGATACTCTTCCGTGAACCCCATAAAACGCACCACCTTCTTAGCCACATACCCATGAAAGCCTACCCACATATATTCCCACGGTTCCTTGCCGTCCGCCTGATAAACCGCTTCTTCCTGCCCAGGATAGATGATGAAAGCCTCGCCTTCCGACATCCTAAACTCCCGCCCTTCTATCTGCAGCATTCCGCGGCCTTTCATGATAATATGGATCACATAATTCTCCCGCACATAGGGGCCGAACATATGCCCCGGCTCACACTGCTCTATACCGCAGTAATCCAGATTCAGCGGACTTACGATGCTCATAGAATTAACCTGCTGATGATCCTCGAGACATCTGTAATTCACATTCTCTGTGTACCCCACCGTCTTTTTATCTTTGCTTTTCACTGCTCCACTCTCCCATCTAACATTTTCTGTATCAATGTAGTACTGATCTCTAAAGAGATCTAAATGAGTAGCTATGATAGAACAACTTTACATATTTTAATAAATATATTACAATAATATAGCGCCGAAATCAAAAGTTATTTTGTTTCCTTACGACATACTTTTAAAAATAAGGAGGTACTCTTTTGGGAAAAAAACAGGTAATGCTACATCAAACAGGTTCGAAAGAGCTCCGTCTGGAATCCTGCGGATATGAAGAATGCTCCGAAGTACAATCTTACGGACCCATTGTCTGCCATTACTATATCCTCCACTTTGTACTGCAGGGACAGGGGCATTTTTATAATGACAGAACCCACTATGAAATACATAAGAACCAATACTTTCTTATCACTCCCGGTACTCTCGTTTTCTATCGTGCGGAAGAAGCCAATCCCTGGACCTACACCTGGATCTGCTTCAACGGGACTGCCGTCCCCGATATGCTCAGACACTGCCACATCAGTCCGGACTCCCCGGTTCAGCCGTATTCACGAACCGATGATATCCGTTCGATCATCTCTGAGATGATCAAATATACCGAAAAGACTCCCGCAAATGAATATCATCTCCAGAGCGGGCTCTATGCCATCTTCGCAAAACTCTGCGAAGATTCCAAATCCTCTTATAACGCGCTGGAATCCAATGATAATTTCTACGTCTCCCAGGCAACGAACTATATTCTGGGAAATTCCGATCCTGATATTACGGTAGAACATATAGCGGACTATCTGCATATAAGCAGAAGCTACCTTTTTACTTTATTTAAGAAACATCTGAATACCTCTCCGCAGCGTTTCCTCGCCATGGCACGTATTCGGAATGCCTGTGAACTGTTATCCAATACCGATCTTCCCATCGCAAGAATTGCCAGTTCCTGCGGCTATCAGAATCCCTTTGCCTTCTCGCGCGCTTTTAAAAAGGAAATCGGGCAGACTCCAAGCGAATACCGTTCGGAAAACATAGTCTCAACCGTTCTTCGGGAAGATACAAAATATCTGCCCTGAAGAACCTTCTGTACAATCATATTCTTTTCTTCTGCCGAATTCTATGACCTGATGATTCTTATACATTGCAGAATGTTGACTTTTCCTATGCGTTCCGTATAGAAAAAACGGGGAAGGAACGATTCCCAAAAGAACCGTTCCTTCCCCTTCTTTTTCTCATCTTTTATTTTCTTATCTTTTAAAATCACAGACTCAGAAGATAGTCGATCGCCCGAAGCAGCTCGCCTTTCTGCTTCGGCAATATTCCCTGTATCGTGAACTGGTCAAGGACCGTCGTATCCTCGAACAGACAATCCTTAACCGTAAGATTCTCGATCAGAAGCCGTTCCTCCCTCAAGATCTCCGCAGGCGTCATCTCCTCAAACCCACCTCTCCTGGCTTCTTCATAAAGAGGCGTATTCTCCCATAACTTAAGCTTCAGGCACCAGATATTGCGCGGGTGCACCTGGTTCAGCATACGCGCCGTCTCGATCGCGTGCAGCCGTGAAAAGCTTCGCCCTCCCAGTCCCGGAATGACGGTCACATAATAGTCGATCCCAACCTGATCAAGACGCCTAAGGGCTTCGATCACCTCAGCCGATGTGATCCCCTTCTTCCTCGCCTCTAATATAGAGTCGCTTCCGCTCTCACCCCCGATGTGAAGCGCCTGGATCCCTTCTCCGGCAAGCATCTTAAGTTCCTGATCCGATTTCCTCAGAATATCATCTATGCGGGAATACATCGCATACTCCCGAACCTTCGGCATAGACCTGCGTACCTCCTCTATGATGGCAAGAAGCCGCTCTGCACCCATGCAGAATGCATTCTCACCAAGTAAAAAAAGCCTGGTATCATCCGGGCGCAGCTGCGCAAGTATCTTAAGGTCATGCACGATCCGCTCCATCGGGTGAATCCGGAATGCATCCTTCGCAAAATCACAAAACGTACATTTATGCCAACTGCAGCCAAGAGACACCTCCAGCGCCGCCGTCGCCTGCTCATGCGGCGGCAGATAGATGGTATCATGTGTATAAATGGACTGGTATAATTCTTCACGTGTCATGGCGTATCTCCCTTAGATCAAACTAATATACTTCAAGTATATCGGATATCTTGGAGGAATTCAATGCCGTGTATTGTCTTACATACGATAATTTTGTATAATAATGCTTATCAGCCGATTTTATCCGATCAAAAAAGGAGCCGTGAAAGAATAGAAGTCATAAAAGCATTAGAGGAATTTGGATTATCTGAAAATTTTGACAAAGTAAAATACTGGTATGACGGATTCCGATACGGCAGCCGAAAAGACATCTACAATCCATGGTCTATCACAAAATATCTGGACAGCAATAAATTCGGCACATATTGGGCAAATACAAGTTCAAATACATTGGTAGGCAATTCATGTGTATTTCTGATACAATCACTTCAAATTATGGAGGTATTGCCTATGGATAAAAATGAACTTACAAAGACAGAACTCTGGACAAAACGTATCCAGGACTTTCATGAAAGTGGTTTATCCCAGAAAGAATGGTGTCAGGAGCATCAAATCCCGCAATCAACTTTTGGCTATTGGATCCGGAAGCAAACAAAAGAACAGCCAGATGAACCTGTTTTTGCAAAACTTCCTTCCCAACAGGAAATCTCATCTGATCTTTCAGTCGGCGGTGTGCCATTAATGGGCTGGCACAGGAAGATAGCGAATTAAATGTTTATTCTTATCTGCAGTCCAAGATTGATTGGTATCAAATGCCCATAAAACTTGCCGGGATTGCAATATATGGAAGCCGGTGCAGGGGAATGGAAAAAGAAGATTCGGATCTTGATATAGTTGTAGAATATACAGGCAGTGAGAGAGAAGATGACTTATTCAACGCATTTAACGAAGATGGATTCATGATTGGTGGTGTTAAGGTAGATATTAATCCTATTACTGAAGAAAAAACTGGTACCTTGGGAGTTTATCTCCCAAGGGCAGAAGCGTTTTTGACAGAAAAGAGGAGTATCATTACGTTTACTGTTTCAGAATGCAGTGAGTTTCATGGTTTGGGAGAGTATCATGAAAATATAGAAAACATTGATAAAGCAATTTCTATTTTCAACAAAATACCACCAAGGCGTATGAATGGGATTCCAAGCATTGGCATCAATATTCATGCAGTAGGTACTGAGTCCTATGAGGATACTTCGATAGATATATTATGTGGCAGTATAGTAGACCTTGAGGTTCTGGACTATATGCCAGAGATTACGAACAACCATAAAGCGATAGCTGCTATTGAAGCCATGATTGCAAGATTACCGAATGTAGAAGTGGCAGGCTCTTTGGAAAGGTGGAAAACGGCATAAAATGTTTTTATAGAACTGCTGGAATGTTTATGGTAAAATGATATTATTGAATATACAGCAGATGATTTTTAGATATTGTAATTCTGTTGGATATTCTAAAGGCTCACTGCCTTTTGATAAGGAGCGTGCTATATGGAGAAAAGTATGAACAAAAAGAAACTGCCAATTGGCATTGAAGCTTTTGATGAGATTTGTTCAGAAGGTTTTTACTATGTGGATAAGACTGGCTTGATACGAGATTTTCTTGAAGCGTGGGGCAAGGTAAATCTGTTTACCCGGCCACGTCGGTTCGGTAAATCATTAAATATGAGTATGTTCAAGTCTTTTTTTGAAATAGGCTGCGATAAAACACTGTTTCATGGATTGGAAATTGCCGGGGAAACAGCGTTTTGTAATACTTATATGGGAAGGTTTCCTGTAATTTCGCTTACCTTGAAGGGAATAAATGGTGCTGACTATTCGACCGCAAGATCGTTGATGTGTTCGGTGGTTGGAAATGAAGCATTGAGGTTTTATGATCTGCTGATAAATAGCGACCAGTTAAATGATATTGAAAAAAAGCGGTACGAACAACTTATAAAAGTGGATACAAATAATACGGAAAGCTTTATCATGCCAGATTCCGTGCTGATGGGAAGCTTGAAAACACTTTCCACATTGCTGCAGAAACATTATGGTGAGAAAGTAATCGTCCTGATTGATGAATATGATGTACCGCTTGCCAAAGCAAATGAGCAAAATTACTATGAAAATATGATAATTTTAATGCGAAATATGCTTGAACAGGTGTTAAAAACGAATGATAGTCTGTATTTTGCAATTTTGACCGGGTGTTTGCGGGTATCAAAAGAGAGTATCTTTACAGGATTAAATAATACGAATATATTCTCCATCATTGATGAAGACTGTGATTCATATTTTGGATTCACGGACTATGAGGTGCGGGAATTGCTAGAGTATTATGAGTTGAGCGATAAATACGATGTCATGAAAGCCTGGTATAACGGATACCGGTTTGGGGATTCGGATGTATACTGCCCATGGGATGTGGTCAGTTACATTAATAAGCTCAGGAAAAAAAGAACTTTACCTCCGCAAGACTACTGGTCAAATACCAGTGGAAATGATATTGTAAGATATTTTATCGAAAAGGTGGACAACGGATTAGCTAAAAGTGAGATTGAAGCACTGGTTGCCGGTGAAATTGTAACAAAGGATATCCATATGGATTTGACTTATGACCACATCTATGATTCGATTGATAATATTTGGAGTGTTCTCTTTACTACCGGGTACCTGACGCAGAGAGGGAATCTGGGCGGGAAGCGCTATCAACTGGCAATACCGAATATGGAGATCCGAAATATTTTTACAGAGCAGATTATGACAATGTTTAAAGAAAATACCAAAAGAGACGGTAAAAAACTGCAGGAATTCTGTGAAGCTTTAGCGTCAGGGGATGCTGGCAAGGTGGAACATCTATTTAATGAGTATCTGAAACAGACAATTAGTATCCGTGATACTTTTGTCAGAAAACCTACTAAAGAAAACTTTTATCATGGTATTCTGCTAGGAATTCTCGGTTTTAAGTCCGATTGGTATGTAAAATCAAACCGGGAAACGGGCGATGGTTTTGGCGATATCATTGTCAGAATTGAAGATAAGGGTATAGGAATGATTCTTGAAATTAAATATGCTGAAAATGCATGTTTTTCCTCAGAATGTGAAAATGCCATGAAACAAATTGAGAGTAGGGACTATACGGCAGAATTTAAAGATATTGGATTCCATAAGATTTATAAGTATGGAATCGCTTGTTATAAGAAAACATGTAAAGTGATATTTAAAGAAGATGAAGTAAGGAGAAAAAATGAAGGATGAAACTCGTTATATTGTGTAAGTAGGAAATAATCCGTACCTGTTCATAAATCTACGCATTTGGTAAAATATTCCTTAAAGATGAATGGAGATTCATCCGTACTTTGACAAAAAAATCCACCTAACAGTTTCTGCTAAGTGGATGTCCCCTCTGGTCGTTTGGTACGACAGTTTTCAGGTATTGTTTCTGACCAGGGCAATAGTGGAAGAATGTCTTCTTTTGTCGGAAATGGAGCCAAATCTTTCATCTTTTCCAATATGTAGGCCAGATAATTATAGGGCTTGAGTCCGTTCAGGATCGCCGTTTCTGTTATGCTGTATACGGTTGCGCTGGCCTCTGCTCCTTTGATACTCTTGGAAAACAGCCAGTTGCGGCGTCCTACCGCAAAGTTCTTAATGGCTCTCTCAGCGACCGTATTGTCGATACTCAAATGTCCGTCATCCAAGTATCTTCTTAAGTATTGTTCCTGGTTTATCATGTACAATACCGCTTCTCCTATTTTCGATGACCTGTCTACTGCATCCTCCAGGGAATGCAGCCACTCAAATAAGGCATCTAAAAGCGGTTTTGACTGCTTTTGACGCTCGGTATATTTTTCCTCCGGCGATTTGCCGCGGATCATTTCTTCTATCTTATAGAGCATGCCGATCCGCTCCATTGCCTGATATGCAGTTGTTTCTTTCAGCTGCTCTTTGGTGAAATCCTTTTTCAATGTTGTAAGGGCTTCATCAAAGCGCCGCCTTGCATGGACCATGCACCCTGTCACGGTGATCTTCTCCGGGAGGCTATGGTACGCCTGATATCCATCACAGGTAAGATAACCCTCAAATGTATCTCCCAGAAACTCCACCGGGTGGTAGCCGCCCCGGGTTCTCTCATACTGGAAGAGTACCATTCTCGGAGATCCGCTGTTCTCATCCGTAAGATATACCCACATCCAGTTCTGCGTCGTACCTTTCTGCTCCGGTTCGTCTATGACCTGGATCCGTGTCTCGTCGCTATGGACATACCTACCGCAAAGGAATTCCTCCTTCATCAGGTCATAGACCAGCTGGAGATACCGCCCGGCACACAGGATGATCCAGTTTGCCATCGTTTTGGTTGACAGATTCAGATCGTACCGCGCGAATTCCCGCTCCTGGCGTGCAAGCGGCATCCCATTTACATATTTGGCATTCATGATACCTGCAACCAGGGATGGTGTGGCGACACTCCCTTTCATAAGTGCCTGGGTCTTCTCTGGCCGCTGCATTTTTCCGCATTTTGGACAGCAGTAAATATAGGTGACCTCTTCTACGACTTCGAAACGGACCGGTATAAATTTCAGATATTTTACTTTCTCTGTCGTCACTACTTTGTATTTCGTCCCGCATTCCGGGCAGAACCGTTCTTGCCCTTCCAGCTTATGTTCGATCACCTCTGTCGTCTCAAAAGAAGAAAGATCTTCTTCCTTTTTTCCAGCAGGTTTTTTGCGTTTGTAAGATTTCGGATGGATCTCTTCCATTTCCGGTTCCGCTGCATTCGGATCCGCTTCCTGCTCTGCTTCATTGAACAGATCCATCTGCGTATATCCATCCGCGTACTTTTCACTGGAGGCACCAAACTGTTTCCGCCAAGCAAGCGTCAGCCTGTCAGAAAGCAGCGCATTCATGAACTCCAGCTCCTTCTTTTTTTCCGTCAGGAGCTGGATCTTAGTTTCCTGCTTTTGCTGATGCGCCTGCATGGTTGTAAACAGTGTGATCATATTTTCTTTACTCATTTCCTGTAATTGTTTCTTAGAAAAAAGTGGTTCCATAGTCCGGTGCTCCTGATTGTTTTAAGCTAAGAAAAGAATACCATAAAACCGTGCTGTTTTCGAGGGGAAATGCGTCAGAAAAACAGAGGAAAAATTGCTGAAAATCCTGAGATTTTCAGCTTTTTGCGAATTGACAGACTCCGTTTTTGGCTAGATAACAATCTTGGGATGATGCTCCTTAAAAGCTCCCTTGGGCTCCAGGGATAATCCGTCACACAGCCAGTGTATTTCTTTTAACGTAACTTTTTTCAACTCATCTGGTGTATCCGGCCAGTGAAAGGAATGATGGTCCAGCCGCTTCATTAAGATCCAAAATCCTGACCCGTCCCATTGGAGGATTTTGATTGATGTGCGTCTGCGATTACAGAAGGCAAACATACAACGGGAATACGGATCCAGATGGAATTTTAGTTTTATGATAGCCGCCAATCCCTGGCAGCTCTTTCGTAAGTCCGTGACACCACATGCAAGATACACAGTTGTTCCACCAGCCAGATCAAGCTCCTGACACCATTCTTTCTGGGATAAACCACTTTCATGAAAGTCCTGGATACGTTTTGTCCAGAGTTCTGTCTTTGTAAGTTCATTTTTATCCATAGGCAATACCTCCATAATTTGAAGTGATTGTATCAGAAATACACATGAATTGACAGATATGGATTATTTCCTACTTACCTAAAAAAGGGACTGCATTTTTCGGCAGTCCCTTCATAATCTCAAGCTAAGACAACTGTTCCTAATATCTTCACACCACGATCCAGCGCCAGTCTTCTCTCCTTCATAATAAACTGTGATTCAGACGCTCGTTTCTTCTCCAGGAACAATATCCCATCGTAATCTTCCAGCTTCCTGAGCGCGTCTGCCTGAAATACGATCTGTGTATAGTCCGACAGAGTAATCCCCTCTATCTCTGAAACTAGCTTCGCATACAGAGAAGCTACTTCTTTCTCCGGCATTGTCCCGGCAAGCATGATCTTCTTCACTTCATTCTCTTTGCCCGCCTTAGTGACCGCCGCCTGCACATTCGCTGCCGCAAGCTTCACCTGCTCTTCGAATCCAAGCTTCCCATACGCGCCTTCCTCTAACCGGATGATCCACGCGTCTATTTTTCCAAACCATCTCTTCTCCGTACCGGAATCTCTGACCATTCCAAGCATCGGCATACCGAATTCCTCCGCGAATCCACCTGTACTCTGCAGCCGTCCGCTCATAATATACAGCACTGCAAGTACAAAACATGCAAAGAATCCGCCGAGAACAATCCCGACCACCGCATATTTCGCACCGGAGATCACCGGATTCGCCAAGGCTCCCTGCGCCTCCTGTGTTCCCGCAGAAGACGCGTCTGCTCCTTCTTCGGTTTCCAGGCTCATAGCCGCGTCCAGTTCCGTCTGTAAGGTCTGCAGATTCCTGATCCCTTCCACATACGCCGCTCTTATAGACGTCTGATAACTCTGCAGTTCAGCATCCGACCGTTCGGACTGTACTGAAGCAAGTAACTTAAGACTATGCTTCGCTACATCATTCTTCAGCTGAGTGCTGTAATCCCCGATGATCTTCTCCGCCTCTTTCAGATAGGAACCGCATAACTTATCATCCGGCATTCTGATCTGAATCTGGAAGACCATTTCCTCGGGACGGATCACTTGGTTGTCCTCTAGCCTGTACGCTTCTCTCTCACTGTTACTGAACGTAACCAGATAACGCAAATCTTCTATGGAGATCTCTTTGTTCTTCGCATGCAGCTCTTCCGCCATCCTTCCGTCCAGGATAAACGCACGGTAGGAGGCAAGCAAGCTGTCCAGATGATCGCCGCCGTCTATATAATAACTCAGCGTTCCTGTTGAAACGTGGTAGGAATCTATCTGCATGACCGCAGACTCGTCCAGATATTCCTTCTGGCTCTTTAAGTTCTGTCGACTTTCCCATAATGCACGCTTGTAGGACTCAACGGACTGCGTATAGATGTCGGAGGCTTCTACATCAGTCTCACTCATATCAGCCGCATTGGCCCCGGGTTCATCCTTGCCGGCAGCATCTGACTTCGCGGCGTCTCCTGCCGCAGCGGTTGATTCAGGCTGATCCAGGGATTTTTCCTTCTGGCTGATCGCCTGATTGCTCCTGACCGTCGCCAGATACTTATACGCTCCTGCCAAAACGCCCATGATCAGCATAAACAGAAGAATGTATCTCCAACGCTCCATGCAGTAAAAAATTAAATCTGTTAAACTGATTTCCTTTTCCCTCGTCTCTTGTTGCTCGTTCATGATTGGTTCTCCTTTGATTCTTAGCCTTTCTTTATTCTTTTGAATATATAGTTAATATTAATCATTATATTAACCTGAATTCCTCTGCATATTCCTTTTTTCGATATTTGCCTGAATTGACCTGATATTTTAATTCAACTTGATTCATTCTCATGACGGCAGACGACTAATGCCCTCCGCCAAATGATCTTTTAGATATGCATTTACTGGCTTATTTGAATTTCTTTCGCAAATTGGTCGATAGATTCCGCTTTCGCCGCCATTTTGAGCCACGTGCTTAAAGTATTCAAATCCATTTCCCCCTCAAGCTGTGTCTTTAAGGCTTCCGGTATGCTTCCCAAATCTTCTAGTAGTTCTATGATCGCATCCACTTTCCCTTCTGCTTTTCCTTCTGCTTTTCCTTCTTTTCGCTCATTCCTAAGCAACTCTTCAAATAACATATAGCGTTCCTCCATCTTTCGGCTTGCCTTAACATGCCGTACGGACTCCTGAAGTCTTGATACGAAACCATCCTCAAAATTTCCTGTACTTGCTTCAAGGTCTGCTCCTACATATTCGAGAAATCTTACCAATTCTTCCGAAACTTCTTCTTCATTCTCTCCACGAGTGCTTAGACAGATTGTATGTGATCCATCATCAAAGCTTAAACCGTCACTCTGTATACAGCAATTTTCGATATTATACATATACTTCTTTTTGCCGAACGGATCATAATCACATATAAAAATCACATATGTCTCCGGCAACTCTGAATAATCTGTTCCGCTCAATAATAGTTCCGCAGTGATCTGGCTGTGGTAGTACCTTGAGCGCCTGGGCAAAGCTGGCTCTCTGCTCACCTGCATCTCCACGTTGTAACGAGTATTTTTCTCGTCCTTCGCATAAACGTCAAGACGCACGCCCCGGTATTCCGGATGATAAATGATGCTTCTCTCCTTGCTCACTTCCACACGCTCAATTGACACTCCAAGAACCATCTGTAAAAACGGCTTACAGTTATCTTCATCTGCCATAACCGCACCGAACATGAAATTGTCTTTGATTGTAAGTTCCTGTAATCTCTTCTTTTTACTCATATAACCCTCCACGTATGCAGAGGAATCCTTATATTGGATTATATCATGCGGGACTTTTATATTCAATGCATTTATTTGTTACCTATGATTTTATTTCAACATAACAGTTCAAGGAAAGGATCTCATAGCGGTCTTCCTGGGTATAATACGCTACCATTTCATCCGCATTAATATCTGTATCCTTGCATACTTTGATAATAAAAGTCTCAGCCCGATCGCCCTCAATTCTTTGTGTTAATACCGGAACCAGCCAACTGACAGAATAACATATAATAACAATCAACAACAGGATTTCTTGAAAACCATGCTCTATGGCAAACACTTTATCTTTTAACAACTTATACGATTTCCCATATCTGCCTTCGTCCATGTCTTCTCGTTTCCCTATGAAGATCATTTCATACCTATAAAAAATGAGACATGCATAAATCAAGGAATATATTACAATCACAGGAACCATAACCAAGAATACCATATAGACATGTTGGTGAAAATGCTGTGACAACGAATAAAAAAACAGAAGCGCAAACGAAAGACAGACAAAATAATTAAGTTTTATAGTCAACGGCAGATTATGTATATAGCAATATATAGAATAGCATACAATTGAGACTACAGAAAGAGAAGAAAAGAAAAATGCATGAAATAAATGCAACATATTTAATTTCTGATTCAGCCATTTTGTATCTGCATCATGATCAGGCAATTCTTTATGCTGCTCTATGCTTTGGTAATTTATAGGAAAACCAAATATCCCCGGAACATTGCTACTTTTCGCATATTCATAGCAAAAGTATACAGGTAAAGCGTAGTAATAGCAGGCGGCACTAAACACACTGCTGAAATCGCTTTATCATACATCTCCTGCGCCGTCTCTTTCTGCCGCTGCACCAAAAGACAGATAATAAAAAACACAGTGATCAAAATTCCACCTAAACAGATTGCCGAGTAATATGTGCTTACATTTTCATACTTTTCAACCTGCCTTGTGTATTCAATGATTAGTTGAACAATTTCACCTACTTCTGTTTTCATCCATTCACTCTCCCGTCCCGGTAATCCATATAGTTAACGACATTCATTTTTTCTCCATACAAAAGAATCTACAATTCTCGTATATGACTGTATAATCTTTACTACTTTAGCGCTGACATTCGAATCCGTATAGTCCGGAACCGGAATAGCAAATGCTCCGTCTTTATTCATTTCGACAGCTAATTCTATTGCTTGAATCAATCCTGCTTTACCTATACCTGATAATACAAAACAACCTTTTTCAAGCGCTTCTGGTCTCTCCGTACTGGTTCTGATACATATTGCCGGAAATGATCTGCTAATTGAAGTAAAAAAGCTTGACTCTTCCGGCAATGTACCTGAATCAGAAATAACAGCATATGCATGTATCTGCAGACTATTATAATCATGGAATCCCAGCGGTTCATGAGCGATCACCCGATGATCTAATCGGAATTTTTCATCTCTTTCCATCAGTTCCAACATCTTACGGCTTCGTGGATGGCAGGAATACAGAACAGGCATATCATATTTCTCTGCCATTGCATTTATGGCATGGAACAGGGATAAAAAATTCTTCTCTGTGTCTATGTTTTCTTCCCTGTGGGCAGACAGTAATATATACTCCTTTGGCGTCACAGATACACCAGTTTCTATACTCAATCTCCTGTGTATATCTGAATTTAAGATTTCATCCAGATTATTTGTCAGCACTTCTGCCATCGGCGAACCTGTAACATATGTTCTTTCTTTCGGAAGCCCGCATTCCGCAAGATATCTTCTCGCATGCTCCGAATATGCAAGATTTACATCACTGATGATATCCACAATCCTTCTATTCGTCTCTTCTGGCAAACATTCATCTTTACATCGGTTTCCGGCTTCCATATGAAATATTGGAATATGCAGGCGTTTTGCACTAATCGCTGATAAGCAGCTATTTGTATCTCCAAGCACCAACAAAGCGTCCGGAGAGATCGCATGCATGAGTTTGTAACTTGATGCTATAATATTTCCCATAGTCGAACCAAGATCATCGCCTACCGCATTCAAATATACTTCCGGATCATCCAGTTTTAAATCCTTAAAAAAAATGCCATTCAGGCTATAATCATAATTCTGTCCTGTATGGCATAAAATCGTATCAAAATATGTCCTGCAGCTCTTGATCACTTCTGATAAACGGATAATCTCGGGTCTTGTACCAACAATGATTAAAAGCTTTAGTTTTCCATTATTTTTCCAATGGATATTGCTGTAGTCTGTTATATTATTCATTGTTTTTACTCCACCTTCCTAATATAGGGTATCTGGACAAAGATACTTTTTCAAGCACTCTGCAACATATTCTACGTCTTCCCTTTCCATATAAGGATGTATCGGCAAAGACAATATTCTTCTACATATTTCCTTCGTATTACTCAATTCATCAAATACCAAATAATTATCCAAAAATGCTTTTTGCTCATGCATAGGTTTTGGGTAATATACCATCGTAGGTATATCGTCCCGCTTCAAATTTTGCTGTAATTCTTCTCGCTGTATATTTTCAGGCAATAAAACACTATACTGTGCCCAACTAGAATAAAACCCTTCTTTTATAAAAGGTGTTTTGACAACATCTTTCAATATCTCTGTATATTGTGCCGCTGTCTGGTTGATTTTTTCAAGTTCATATTTCTCAAATGCCTTTAACTTTGGAAGCAAAATAGCCGCTTGAAGCGTATCAAGACGAGAGTTCATCCCAATGCGGATGTTATCATATTTACAGCTTCCTTTCCCATGTATCCGTATAGAGCGTAAATATTTCTCTATATCATCATTGTCAGTAAAAATAGCCCCTCCGTCTCCATAGCACCCTAACGGCTTTGCCGGGAAAAAGGATGTTGTAGAAATATTGCCGAAAGAACACGCTTTCTGACCTTCTATTTCACCTCCGAATCCCTGTGCTCCATCTTCTAAGATCATAAGATTGTATTTTTCTGCAATCTTTCTAATTGATGGATAATCCGCTGGTTGTCCAAATAAATCTACAGCTATAATTACTTTAGGCGTTAAATATCCTTCCTCTATTACACATTGGATCGCATTTTCCAAACTGTGCACAGAAATATTAAAGGTGTCCTTATCTATGTCTACAAAAACAGGAGTTGCTCCGGCATAAGATACAACTTCTCCAGAAGAAAAAAAAGTAAAATCCGGCACAAATACAGCATCTCCTTCTCCAATCTTCCATGCCATCAATGCCAACGATAGCGCATCTGTTCCATTAGCGCAAGTAATACAATGTTTTGCTCCTACATATTCTGCCAATTTACCTTCTAATACATCTACCTGTCTTCCGCTGATAAAATTACAATCTCGAATTACGGTTTTCATACCTTCTTGAATTTCGTCTTCTATCATCTCATACTGTTTTTTTAAATCTCTAAATTCCATCACTTTTCTCCTGCATATACTCACCTACTGATTATATATTCAACATATTGTGTCCTCATTTCGTATTCCCATCACATCAACTTTACCTATTATTTTAGCCGGAACACCTGCAACCAGTGCATAATCCGGCACATCTTTTGTTACAACCGCTCCTGCCGCTATCATTGAATACTTCCCTATCACATTTCCGCATACAATAGTTGCATTCGCCCCAATACTGGCTCCTTCTTTTATTAATGTTCTCTTATATCCCGCTTTTCCTTTTGGGTATCTGGCACGTGGACTCAAGTCGTTAGTAAATACACAAGACGGACCACAAAAAACACCATCTTCAAGTTCTACCCCTTCATATATAGATACATTGTTCTGCACTTTACATTCATTTCCGATAATAACATTATTAGAAACATTGACATTTTGACCAAACGAGCAATTTTCTCCAATCTTTGCACCTTCTTGAATATGACAAAAGTGCCATATCTTTGTCCCTTTTCCAATTCTTACGTTTTCGTCTATATAACTGCTTTCGTGTACAAAATAATCCATCAAACCGCTCCTATTACTCCAGTACCTGCATAATATTAGTTACTTTATCTAAATGTTCCCTCCATATTAACACTTGCAAATCTTTCCAAGGGTAGCTTTATTGGTCTTTTCTCTTTTTGACTTTTATATATAGCCAATACTAATTCCAAGGCATTTCTTCCAGCAACAGCATTTACATATGGTTCTCTATTATTTTCAATCGCATCTATTACATCCGCATATAGGCTGCTATGTCCATTTCCATAAACATTGCTGGTAATTTCTTTTAATCCGATATTCTTACTATCCTCTCCTGTTTCATCCGAAAATTCCCAAACATCAATATTATTCGTAGACTTCCCACCTATTTTAACCGTCCCTTTTTCGCCAAATAAGTATAACGTCTCTTCTAAATTTTGTGGATATACATTGGTTGTTCCCTCAATAGTTGCAATTGCGCCGTTTTTAAATTTTACAACTGCCATTCCAACATCTTCCGCCTCTAAATAATTGTGAAATTGCTGTCTGGTTTGTCCATAAACTTCTTCTACTTCATCTCCCATCATCCAACGCAACAAATCTATCCCGTGAATACATTGATTCATTAATGCTCCACCGTCAGACACCCATTTCCCCCTCCAAGAAGCCTGCGTATAATACTCTTCATTTCGATTCCATCGTACATGAACCGACCCATGCGATAACCGTCCAAAACGTCCTGCTTCTAGCGCTTTTCTCATTTCCTGGACTGCAACATTAAATCGGTTCTGATGACAAGCAGAAACCTTTACTCCATGCGCATGCGCAAGATCAATAATCTTATTCGCATCTTCAATACTCATAGCGATCGGTTTTTCAACAATACAATGGATACCATGTTCAATACAAAATAGTGCAATCTCTGCATGACATCCGCTCTCTGTTGCAATCGCTACTAAATCCAATTCATTCTCTTGAATCATTTCTTTATAGTCTGTATATCTCTTGATCGAGGTCTTCTCTTCCAAATTATACTTTATTAGTAATTTCTCCATTTGCTCCATCTCAAGATCACAAATGGCTGTTAATTCTAAATGATTACTCATTGCTGCCTTTATGTGATTTACCGCAATACGTCCACACCCTATTAATGCATATTTCATATTTTTATCGCTCTCTTTCCTCTTTTAAAGTACTTCAATATTCTCCCTATTTTTAATATCTTTCATGACATTTTTAGTATCAAAAATTATCTTTGCATTTCTCTGTATCATTTCATAATCAATATTTGTGTGAGCACAAGTGATCATAACCAGATCATATTGTTTTATCGTATCCGCATTTAATTCTGGTATACTTTTCACAATTTCTCCATATAGATTTTTAAATTTCGGTACCCATGGATCATAATATTCAACTTCCGCTCCCACTTTTTTTAATTCCTTATATACACGTATTGCCGGACTTTCCCGGTAATCGTCTATATCTTGTTTGTATGCAACACCTATCATCAATACTCGTGCTCCACAAATTGCCTTTTTTTGCATATTTAAAATATGCATTGCTCTTTCAACGCAATATTGAGGTTGCCCGTCATTAATCACCATGCTATTTTCAATTAGTGTTGTATGAAATCCATATTCCCTAGCTTTCCATGCAAGATAATATGGATCTAAAGGTATACAATGTCCTCCCAACCCAGGCCCTGGATAAAAAGCCTGAAAACCATATGGTTTTGTTTTAGCAGCATCAATTACTTCCCAAATAGAAATACCCATTTCATGACATAATCTCCCCATTTCATTTATAAGTCCTATATTAATATTTCGGTATGTATTTTCCAATATTTTCTCCATCTCTGCAATTGCCGGAGATGATGCCTCATACACTTCTCCCTCCAATACTGTACGATACATAGCAGCAATCACTTCTGTTGCATCCCTTCCTATGCCACCAACGACTTTAGGCGTATTTTTAGTCTTATAAATCAAGTTCCCAGGATCTACCCGTTCCGGAGAGAATCCTAAATAGAAATCTCTCCCGCATTTTAAGCCAGATTTTTCTTCTAAAATTGGTTTTATCAATTCTTCCGTCGTTCCCGGATAAGTCGTAGACTCTAACACAACCATTGTCATTGGTTTCATATGTTCCGCAATAGCTTCAGCAGAAGACTTCACATAACTAATATCTGGTTCTTGATGTACATCAAGTGGTGTCGGAACACATATCGCAATGAAATCAACGCTTTGAATAAAATTAAAATTTGTTGTTGCTTCTAATTTCCCCTCTTCTACTAATTTTTCCAAATCCTTATCTACCACATCTCCTATATAATTCTGTCCTCTATTTACCATCTCGACTTTTTGCTCTTGTATATCAAATCCTATTGTTTTAAATCCTGCTTTTGCCTTTTCTACTGCCAATGGTAATCCGACATACCCCAATCCTACTACTCCTACTACAATCTCTTTACATTGAATTTTATTTAACAATATTTTTTTCATCATTTTTATCCTTCTTCACTTATTTTATATATAAAATTACTCAAATTCAGTTAATCAATTTCGTCTATAGATTTCTTTTTTAATATATACATTAAACTAATTACCATAGTTACAGATGCAACAATCGTAACACTCAAAGTTGTAATCGCCGCGCCTTCGCTTCCAAGCAGCGGAATGAAAATGAAATCTCCTAACACATTTATCACACCCGCAAATATACCTATAAACAAATTTGTTTTATATCTTCTTTGTGATGCTAAAATATTTCCCGTTGTATTCCTAAAGGAAGCATTGAAAAAGTATGACACTGTTAAAATCTTAAAAACAGACAAAGAATCCAAATACTGTTCTCCAAAAAATACACAAACGATATACGGAGCCATTAAGAGCAACGTAACTACTATCAATAAATTAAATAAAGAAAACCCCACAACCAATTTTATATAATGCTTTAATACCCATTTCACATTATCTGAATTTCTTGCAAAATATGGATATACATATATAATTAGTGCTGTAGGAATAAAAGATAGTGCATTGGGAATATATGTTGCAACTTTATAAGAGGCTACAACAGATTCTTTTGACATAGCATATCCCAAAACAAATATATCTAAATTATATAGGATAATGCTTGCAGAATTATTTAACATGGAAACAAATGAAATCTTTAACAGCACACCCCAATCTTGTAGCTTATCCTCAACTTTCCCAATTATATCCTTTATTGGGAATCTTTGAATAATAGCAGCATATATTATTGTTAATATATAACCAATTCCTTGAAACACAATTAATCCTGTTACTTGGAATTTCAACGCACCTAAAACTCCCAGAAAAAAAACAAAAAAAGTATTAATAATCGACAAATAACTATATTTTTGATTTTGCAATGTATATCTATTGTAAATCTGAATCAATTCCACACCAATTGATACCACTGGAATTAAAGCAAAAAGCCTTAAATAAACTATAGTATTTTTTATTGGCAATGCAATAAAAAATGATGTACTTCCTATTAAAAGCGACAAAAAAAGGTTAAATATTAAAGCATATTTACTTCCCTTTTTGTAATAACTCCATGCATACTTTTTTTCTCTTTCGCAACATATTTGCAAAAGACCACTTGTCATGCCCATTCCACTCATAATCATAAAAAAATTATATATGTTTTGTGAATATGCATAACTTCCATATTCACTTTTAGGAATTATTCTGACCAGTACTATACCACTCAAAAATATAATTATTTTATTAGCTATTTCTGCGAAAAAAATATAAAAAAACCCGGAGTTTATTATTTTTTTTATCATAATACATGCTCCTCATTCAAACCTCTAATTCCCGAAATGCCAATTGCTATCAGAAGCCAACTAAATCCCTTATCCAAAAAGGAGCTTGGAGCAAACGATATAATCACATAAATTATCCAAAATTCCAAAAATATTTCTGCCTCTTTATAATCCTGTAATTTCATCCAATATTTTCTAAATATCCATAGAATCAAAATGAGTGTCCCTAATAATATGATAATTCCATATTGTGTCATTATTTCAAAAAAATAATTATGAGGATTTACAATACTTACTCTTCCTGTACTCATTGGATTTTTAATAAAATAATCTTCGAATCCGCCTGGTCCTACCCCCAGTAATATATGCCTTTTACATAAATTAAGGCTTTGATTATATACTTCCAACCGAATTGCAAGCGAACTACCTTGTAAAGAGTGAACTATATTGTCTAAATTTAATATTGCAATACAACCACCAACAGCTCCCACTATTACTTCTAAAACTTTTAACTTAGATGGTGATTTGATATATATTTTAATAAGAAAAAAGAGAATGACAGATAATAATGATATAATAGAATTATTTAAACAAATAAGAATTAGCCCTCCCATCTGACCTAAATATGATATTATCTTCATTTTAATATTTGTATTTTCATAAGAAAAAAAAGGAAAAAGAATTGCTAAAGCAGCCGAGAAGTCATTTTCATTGTAAAAAGGACCGGTACTTATCCATCTATACACATCCTCAGTACTCCCCCATAACACAAGTTCCTCTTGAATCAATTCTATATCACTATATCTTGAGATTGACCAATGAACTCCTGTAATTACCTCCACTATTCCCCCTATAATAAGTAGAAAACCCACATATTTTACCAATTTATATAATTTTTTGATATCCTCATAGTTATCAATATAAATAATAAAATATAATATAATGAGACTGCCAAACAATAAATAGGAGATTTCTTTAAGCCCCTCTGATTTATCTAAATCTTTAAAAATAAGAAATTGAATAACAGATAAGAAAATCCATATTATCATAAACATGAGAATATGAATCTGAAATACCGGTAACACCATCTTCATTTTATATACATACATAACAGTAACAATAAATAAACTTAAAACAACAACCCTGTAAAATGTAACAACAATACCTAATATTCTAAAATTCACATTTCCAATCGCATCTCCAAAAAAAATTGCAATTAATAAAAGAGAAATAACATAAATCGGAAAACTTTTTTTATTATTCAAACGCTCATTTAAATATCCTGCTACGCATTTTATCCTCTGCTTTTTCATTCCCAAACATCCCTCCTTTCACCTTTTATTTTAAAAAAGCTATTATTCATTATTCTGTTCTATAATCCTTCTAAATTCTGCTATTTGCCTTTTAGATACAGCATGGGACGAAAATTTTTCAAAACAATGATTGGATATTATATCTGCATTATATTCTTCTATATGATCTTTCATATACCACATCGCTTTCATCAATTGTTTTTTATTATCGATATCTATCAAAATTCCATTATCTGCACTGACTAAATCATTTGCTCCCCCATTTTTAGTAGCAATGACAGGTCTTCCTGCGGCAAGCGCTTCTATGTATACAACTCCAAACGTTTCTCTTTCACTAACCATTACAAATGCATCACATGTATTCATTGCTTTTGCTACTTCTTCTACTTTTTTTTGTCCCCATATTTTAATTTTTTTGCTTGCATTAAATTTTTTTATTAGGCTTAATATGTTTCCTTTTTCTTCCCCTTCTCCTATTATCCATAATTCAGCATCTTCTATCCTACTCTCGCAAAAAGCTTCTACGAGTAAACTCATTCTTTTACGTTTTATCAAATTACCTACTGACAAAAAAATAAATTTACTATTAGCTTTTCTGTTTGTTCTTCGAAAAATTTCTCCAACTACATTAGGCATAATATCTATTTTCCCATATATACCAGTCCTTTTTTCAATTATCTCCTTTAAGGGCAGAGAAACACTCCAAAACAAATCTGCATTTTCTACTGTTTTTTTTAAATATTTCCAACTACTTCTAGGTATTGTCTCCTTAATTACAGTGCTTCTATGTTCTTGAACAACTAAGGGTATTTTATATTTTTTTTTAATTTGTAAGGCAGCATATCCTGCCGGCCAAAAAGAATGTGCATACAAAATATCTGCTACATTGTTTTTTAAATAATAATGATACAATCTCATATAATGATAACAAAATATTCCAAAAAAAACAGATGAAATAGATGACATTCCAAATGTTGGTATTGTAGTATAAATCACATGAACATTATTCTTATAATACTCTTTAATAGCAAAACATTCTTTTATATTGACATATGGCCAATTTAATATATGCGCTACAAGGACCGTGACTTCATGTCCCTCTTTTTGAAGTGCCTCTGCTTGATTCCTAAAGAAAATACCTTCTTGTTCATTCCGTGTATTCTCGTACCATGAAGGCAATATTAAAATTTTCATCAATGATTACTTCCTTTCGTGAAAAGAATTATAATTTTATATAATCAACTATAGATTTCATCTCTTTAATCCACGTTAAATTCGTTTCTGCATATTTCCGCATATTATCTCCTACATATTTTTCATTCTGCAATTCATCATAAAAATCAACAATTTTGCTTATGTCTATATCAGAATCATCGTTTGCAAACTCTAACATATACTCGAAATTCATATCGTCAAAGCTTCGATCTTTATCTGCTTTTATGAAAGGTATCCCTTTTGCACAATACTCTCGTAATTTTAAACTAGATCCGTATTCAATTCCGACACGATAAAACCCCAAACATCCTATTGCTATATCAGCTTTATCATACAAATCATCTAATTCTCTTCCATACTTTTTCCCTTTGAATTTCACATATTCTTCAAGCTTATTGTTCGATACTAAGTCTTTCAAGTTATTCCATTCTGGTCCAGTTCCTACTAACCAAAATTCAACTTCTCTTTCTGGCTTACTTTCATAATAATTACTCAGCCCTTTGATCAAACGATCATATCCATGTGTTTTAGTAACTAATGCCACTCCTATTAGGATAATCCTATCACTTTCCTGTGCTTTTTTTATTTTTGGTTTTATTTTAGCTAAATCTATACCATTTGAAATTTTTATCGTTTTAATACTCCAAATGTAATCATCATTTGATAAAGTTATTATTGTATTAATATACTTGTGCAATCTATTTCTGGAATGTCTTTCCTTCCACAATATAGGCTTATCAATCAATCTGTTCCATTCCAAATCATAAGGATATGTTGGAACTTCAAGTAAAATTTTAATATTAATCGCTTCTTCTTTTATTTTTTTTAAAACATGTAAAAAATGTAAATCTATTATATATTTACGAATGTAAATAAAGTCGCAATTTACAATATCCTCTTTTAATAAACTTTTAAATAAATTTCGTCCGGAAGAAGGATAAAAGGGAATGCGCCTGGTAAAGCAATCCTTTCTTTTTGATTTATCAATACAAATCTCTTTGACATCTATCCCATGTAATCTTAACGCTTCTATTTGCATCTTGACTTTTTTTACTTCTCCAGAAGTTTCTATTACAGAATCTGAATTATAATGTAAAAATATACCCTTCATAATAAAACACCCTTAGTAAAATAAATCTAATATTATTTGAAGTGATTCTGATATATATTTTGCAATCTTCCTTTTTTTCAAAAAACCCGTTACTGAATGCTCCAGATGTTTTACTTCTACATCAGTATCATAATAAATCTTTTTCCCATTTTGATAACATAATTCAGCAATATATGCTTCTTCACTATATAAAAAGGCTGGAAAATTTCTTTCAACCAACAAATCTGCCAATTCTTTTTTTACAATAAAAAAGCACCCATGTACCTCATATACAAAACCTGATTTACCCGTTTTTTTCGGGAGCATTCTGGCTTTTATATCGGAAAGTGCTACGTATAATATATTAATAATGGGAGTCTTTAATATTCTGATAATTTTTTTTATATCACTTTTTTTACGCCTTTCTATAGAAACTGGATTATCATATGATTTTCTGCCATTAGAATAAATGGATGGACCTATACACCAGGTATCTAATTCATATTTTTTATTTGACAAATAGTTGGAAAACTCTTGCACATCATATACAATATCCGTATTGCTCATTATAATCCAATCAGCAATCCCGTTCTTTTTGTATTGCTTGTATCCATAGATCATCCCATTTAGATAACCTAGATTTTTATTGGGATTGTAAATTCTGAACCTTATATTTAATTTATACAATGCCTCCGTTAATGTCTTTATCTGATAATTATTTTCTATTTTATTGATTACTATAACCAATTCTATTACATTCTGATCTTGTACATTTTGAAACTGCTTTGCATATGTAATTATTTCATCTATATTTTCATAGCAAATTACAACATTAACTATTTTCATTATACACTCCAATTTTTATCAACCCTTTTTCTTCCGGAAAGTTGATTAATACAGCATTCTCTTCTCCATAATATACAAACAAACTCCCCGCTGCCGCTGCATGTGCCTTCCCTTCAGACAGTACTTTCTTAAAATCTAATACCTCACCTGCTCCTCCACACGCAATTACCGGAATAGACACTGCCTCAGCCACACTCTT
>Ga0209694_1001481_pt1 | contig 25339 bp, 30 predicted proteins | sample GluameincwithD2O_FD_187499 | JGI IMG/M metagenome (GOLD analysis project Ga0209694, IMG submission 187499) | Mouse cecum microbial communities from Vienna, Austria - Glucosamine amended microcosms incubated with D2O (SPAdes) (version 2) | ecosystem: Host-associated > Mammals > Digestive system >... | reverse complement strand
CTTTTCTGCCCACCTTGCCTTACGCAAGGCCTCCATGCCGTCCGGGCGGGTTGCTTCGCGGGGAGGACGGGATGCTACTTTTTCCCGTGGGAGAGTTTTCGCTGTTCCTCACCGCTCGCAAAGACAGAATACGAGAAAATATCGTATCTGACAAGAAAAAAATACGATTCTTTCTCGTGGATTATTTTTTCATATTTGGATAAGTTGGAGTTTTGAGAGGGAAATATGCGCGGAACGGATTCGGCAGGCCAGAAATTGCCTGGGAGCAAAAAATGGCCTGCCAATGGCAAGCCATATCTTTATCAAAGAGTTTGAAATTTATAGGAATTGCAATGAAAAAGAAAACAATAGAGATACCGGATTTTTATGTGCATGACACCTGTGAATCCGGAGTGAAATTCATGGAAATGTATGGCTCAATCATCCCTGGCTGTGCCGATAGGTATATTTTCGCCAAAAAGATCGTGGAAAAATTTCAGGGAGATGACTTGATCCAGTTTATAGCGGAAATGCTGTTATGTTATGACGGAATGCGATTCAAATATATTTCTGCTGATAAAGATGGGGTTATTCATACAGGGCTTTAGCCAAGTCCTATACGTCTCTTGTCCCTCAAGATAGCCTCATCGAGGTTAGGATGTGAGATTTCAAAACCACATAATGGACAAAAATAGTTTTCTACATTTTTACCCAATGGTTTCTTACATGACTTGCAAAGAGGACTCTCGTATATTGGCAATTTATTAATGCCAATTTCAAATACACAACCACAGATCTCTTTATACTCCATTATGTTCCCTGTTTATTACCAATTTGAAGGGTTAGAGATGCACACTATAAAACACCTTCCTTTGCTGCTCAGAATAAAATATTTCTTATTGCATATTAAATACAGATTTATCCCACAAATTTTATGGCGAAGGCAAAAAATATGGGTCTCAATCCTGTTTGACGCGGAAAAAGTTTCCTGGACTGATTTACGTCAGATTGAGGACATTTTGCACAAAAACGGAATTGCGTTTGATCACAATCTCGGCAACAAACATATCGAATGGTGTCTGGACTTTTCATTAAATGGCCCTGTGAAGATTGAGTTCATAAAAAAGGCCGAGGAATAATCAGACAAAGCGTTTGTTACATTGTGGCAAGTAATAGGCAACCAGTTCAAACTCAAGAGCTTTTAAATATTTTTCGCGTTGTTCATTATCTTTAAAGAATGGTGGCAGAGTTACATAGCTTATAAGAATTGATGTTGCACCGGCATTTTTTGCACATTGCCATTGTTCAGAACCGGATAAATGCTGCTGCATCCTGCCTGACAAATCCAATGTTTGGCCAATATAAACAATGGTGTAATTTTTCAAAAATCCCAAGCCTGCCATAAGACCTTGGGCTATAAAGGCGTAAAGAGCCGGACGTTTCTCAAATGGATCGGTAAATTGATGATGTTCAAATGGGATATAACAGTTTAATCCACGTAATAATTCCTGCATATTTTTACCTTTTTAATAATTGAGAGTTTGCTTTTTATGTCTATGGAAAATTTTATTTGTTCCTGTATGGAAAGTATTACCAGTACGCCTCACAAGCCCCAGCCTAGTTTTTTTGAAATTTTTATTGCGTTTGGCTTCGTATGTTTTTTTGGCAGCATCGCTTTTGAAGATTTCGTCAAATCCACGCTTGATAAAATAAAGAGTCTGGAGAATGCAAAAAATAATAAGAGCGGAAAAAAGGTTAATAGAACTTTCAGGAAACATATCGAAAAACCATGTTGCCGCAATAAAAGAAAGTATTGCCGCACAAATATTAAATAAAATATTTTTTGGTAAGTGATCTTTATACCAATATATAAAAAGCAAAAATGAAAAACAAACACTTGAGAATATAAATTCAGGATCTTTTGTAAAACTCCCCAGGAATGAAATTATATTTTCGTATGCATACTTGCCAAAAGACATAAACCATCACTCATTCCTGTTGAACTTCCTCAAGAGATCTTTGTAAACCTTCTCCAATTCCGGGCGCAGGCGGTTCCTCGCTCTGGATTGTTGTTTTTCTGGGGGGAATTTCGGCAACCTGCGGGTTTTGCAATTCCTGCGCTTCAACTAATGCGCATACCTGAGACATCGGTACGCTCAAGCTCTGCGCCATCGCATGCGCATCTTTCAAGGTAAGTTTTTGGCAAGTCTGTTCTGACCGTATGGCCTGCCATGTCCTGCCCGCAGCTTTTTTATAAGGCCATGCCTTCTGCGCGGAGGGATCATGCCGAAGCCCACGGCCCTCGATTATTCCAGTCAAGACTTCAACAATTGCCCTTTCAAAGCGTTCACTATCCATACGATAAATTTGCGTAACCTCCTGTTTAAAATCAATGCGCGTATTTTTGTGTTGATTGATACGAGAATTACTCGTAATATTAACAGGAAAGGAGTTTCTCATGGATAAAGACCTCAAAGATGTTTGTGAACAGTTGAAAAGCATTTATGGCAGCCACATGGCTGTGGCGAAACGTATTGGATATGTTCATGACCACTATTGCGCCATGAGGTCAGATCGTGTGCCAACAACCAGACGTGCTGAAAAAGCCATCCTTCTTCTGGCGCATGAAGCGGGCATTTGTAAGCCACAACATCCAGCAAAAAAGCGCGAGTATGCCAAGGCCATGGTGTAAAATAGCAGGTGTTTCCACGTTGGCCACAGGGGAAATTAATGGTTGGAGACCCTATCATGCCTGACTACAAGAACATGAGCGCCAAGGAAGCTGTGCGTTTGGCGTATTCCGTTTCCGGCATGACGCATGACCAGATAGGAAAAGCGTCCGGAATGAACGCGGGTTCAATCAAGAAATTTGCAGACAACGATTCCTATCTGCCGAATTTGGATCGCACAGCGCCGCTTTGCAGGGGGCTTGGAAATGTAATTCTTTTGCAATGGCTGGAGGCTCAGTTTGAGCAGGAACACGATATTGCTCCGGCAAAGTCCCGGGCCGAAGTCCTGACCGTTGTGGCCAGGGCAAGCGCAAGCCTTGGAGACGTGCAGCGGGTATTGGCCGACAGCGAAGATCGCGGGATTGACCCGCCATGCGCAAGGGAGGCCAGAAGCCTGCTGCAGGAGACAATCAGCCAATGCAGGCGGGCTTACGCCATGCTGGACGAGCAGGCCAGTCACCGCGACATAAACGAGATTGCGCCGCTGGCCAGCATGAAGCAGCAAAAAGGATGGTTCAAGAAATTTACCGAATACTTGAGAGGCAAGGACAATGAGCAAGAAACATGATTGCAATGTTACAGCAAAATTCCAGTTCCCGGCGCGATTATGCCGAGGCCACGGCCTGACTATATTTGGGATATTTTAGAATGTGAACGTGGAAAAGAGGAAGGAAAACCAGAATGAGCATGATACCGACATGTCCGCATTGCGGGGACGAATTGACGCCAATATTCACGACCGGGGACACACCACAACGAAATTATTACTGCCCCCGGTGCGAGTATTGGATTTCAAGAGAAAAAACGACCTGGTCCGAGAAGGACGTATCGTTCGCAATTTTCAATGAACTGATGCAGATCAGGGATTTGTTGAAGGAAAGACTTACCTCAAATCCAGATTCTTCGACAGCGAAAACCTGTCCGTCTCCTCCTCCCACTTGCGCGCCTGAAGAAAAGCATACTGCTCGGCAAACATCCTGCGGGCAATGTGGAGAGCGTAATCAGGGCTCAGGCCACCCTTTGGGGCCATCATGCTGCAAGCGGCGGAAGCCAATGTCGCGGCGACTTGCGCGGTCTCGGCATCGGTAAGGTGGGGAAAGGAAAACCCCGTCTGAGGGGCGGGGCCGGTGCAAATTATATGGGCAAACTATTGATGAATGACGATTTTTTCGGCCTCGATGTAGGCCCGGAACATGTGTTCAACCGCAATCATATTGTGGTTGATGGCCATGAAGAAGGCGCCCGTGGTATCGTTCAGTTCCTTGGCGAAGGCTTTCATGCGTTCCGCAAACCATTCCTCCTTGTAGTGCCAGAAAGGCCTGGCAAGGACATTCTGGACCTCGATGCTGGCTTCGAAGACCTCGGCGCGCAGACGCATGATTTTCTTCATGGTTTCCATGCCTTTGTCGGCAAGCGTGGGTTCGGCTTGAGGAATGGCCTTTGCCTTGCGGCCATTGACCTTTCTGGCCTTTTTTTCGGACTTGCCCATGAGTTCCGCCTCCATGGCGTTGAATGCCTCGATGTAACGAACTTTCCAGGCAAGCGCTTTCTTGCCGGTGAAGCCCATTGCGAGCAGGGAGAAGGCGTCACGGGTGAGGTGGTACATGGGCTGCTCTTTGCCCTGCTCATTGATGTAAGAGGACTGTCGAAAATTCGACCGTCCAAAATCTTCGGACTGGGAAATATTTCCCTCTCCCAAATCATCAAGAATTTTCCTGATTGCTTCCAGAACGTGTTGATGCTTTTTATCGAATTTTTCAGCGACATCAAGGGAAGTGGTGCAGGGCTGGCCGTCAATGATGGTAACGGTGGCGGTAAGATCGGACATTTTGAACTCCGTTGGTTTGTTGTTGATCGCCTGTTGAAGGGCAATAAAAAATTCCGGGTGTTCAACACAGCCCAACGGTGCTGCTGGCCGCATTTAGCTTGCGCCTGGACATCTCGGCCACACCCGGAAAGTGAAATCATTATATCGCGCAGGAACGGTCAGGAACAAGTCTTGACAACGGATTTTGGGCGCAAAAAAAGTCGCTCTCTCGGAATGGCGACGACCGCCGTTGGAAGGTGTGTTGAGCACCTGAAAAGAGCAGGCCACAAAATGACGGGAAAGTCAAGGATTTTTGCGCCTTTCTTCAGTTTGTTTTGGAAGCGTGTACAAATAAATGAGAAGCATTTCCGCAAAATAAACGGCTTGTTCGGCATCATCACAGGTCGCTTCTTCCACATGGGCACCGATATTGCCAATTTCCCGCAAACATTGGGCCCAATCACGCATTGCGGGTGGAATAAGACGCTTTTTTTCAAGATTTTCAATTTTCTGGAAAAGGTTTTTACCTTCGGCGCCCATATCATTGACGGCAATATCAATAACACGTCTCGCCATCACACAGGCCGCTTCGTAATCCGCATCCTTGCCCATTTTCAGGAATCGTTTTGCCGAACGGAAAGCTTTGGCCATCTCGTCCGGAACGCCGTATGGCGCTGCTACTTCTTTTGGGATGGGAAAAAATTCGTAAAGGTCCCTCGGTATGTACCCACGAGTTTCAAGCGGCCGCGGGGTAAAACTGCAAGCTGGAAGACCGCAATTGCCGCAAATCCAAAGTTGATAGGCGGCTGTTTTATAAGCCTCGTCCCCCAAATATTGAGCAACCATTTGGAAAGCCACGTTTTCAACTCCGCAATGCGGACAAACAGGACAATTCAGTATGGTTATATCCATTGAGTCCACCTCCAATGACAATCGTCAGCTTACGCACGATTCGGACATGATTATAATGGCTTTATTAAGCCAGGATCCAATAAGCCGCATACTGGAACTATATGACCAGGCAAAAGACAAGGATGTTTTTGTGGCGGCTATGGCAGGAACTTTACTATTGCGCCACAGGCAGTGGCAAGCGGCTGGATCGGAAATGGCGCCCAGGTAAAAAAATAAACCCCGCTGCGGCCTGACTTGCAGCGGGGTAAAATACTGCGGGTAACTGTTTTCTGATAAGGAGACTATACCATGACGCGCGGATATGTCAACGGTGGCAATCATGGCCTGGTTTAGATGGCATGAGGGCACATCCTCTGATCCCAAATTTCACTTTATTTCCAGGAAAAGCGGGCAGCCCGTTGCCTTCGCTTTGGCAATTTGGGCAATGCTTCTGGAAAGGGCAAGCGCGGCTGAAGTTCGTGGAGATGTGAGCGGCTTTGACTGTGAAAGCGCAGACGCGGCTTTAGGTATGCCAGATGGCGCGGCCCAATCAATTTATGACGCTATGGAAGCAAAGGGCATGATAACTTCCGGCCGAATTACAAAATGGGAAGAACGCCAGCCTGTGCGTGAAGACGAGAACTCAACCCAGCGCGTCCGCGAATTTCGGGCAAGAAAAAAAGAAACACAGGAAACGCGATGTAACGAAGTGAAACGCCAAGAAACGCAATGTAACGAAGTGAAACGCCAAGAAACGCCAGATAAGATAAGAAAAGAATATATTAAAACCCCCCCTACCCCCCCTTGTGGGGGGTGAGTGTGATTTGCATGCATCCGGGGAGGAGGCCCCGGCCGAAGAGCCGGACAAAGTTCCCGAGCAGGAGCCGGGTGAGGAACCGCGCCTTGTGGCCAAATCAGGCAAAGTCCTTGCCGGGAAGACGCTGGAAGACTTTGAACGCTTCTGGCGTGATTTCGGTCTTTCCCGTGGCAAGGCCGAAGCTGCCGATGCCTGGCTCGACATCCCGGACATGACAGACGCCCTTGTGGCCAGGATATGCGAGGCCGCGAAACAGGAGGCGGCTGACAGGCCGCGCCTCGAGGGCAGGGGGCAAAAGCCGAAACAGGCTCGTGGCTGGCTCTTGTCGCGGCGCTGGGAGGACTACGAAGCGCCAAAGGCGCGAGACCCGACATCGCAACAGGCGGATATTTTCCCTACCGAAGTTGACACAGAGACATGGCGCAAGGCGCAAGAAACGAAGAACAGGTTGCGGGCCGAATGGCAGGCAAGGAAAAACGGCGGCATGGCCGCAATCGGGGAGAACGCAAGCCAATGAGCAAGCAGCTAACCCTCTCAGCGAGAGACATTCGCGGCAAGGACTGGACAAAGACGAGCTCGCTTTCTGACGCCATCGAGAATGCTTCTAATCGGGCGCAGGAGGCGTATTTGGGAAAAATGCAGCCCAATGGTCGGGCAAAATGTAAAACGCCTGTAAACGGCAATTTTGAGCGCGACAGCATGAACGGGCTTGAAGCGCGTTATGCCGCGTATCTGGAAGAGCAGTATCGCAATGGCGAAATTGTCTTGTGGCGATATGAAAGCATGAAACTCATTTTGGCCGACAGGTGTTCATATTTGCCGGATTTCTTTGTCGTGAAAGCCGATGGTACGCCCGAATTTCACGAGACAAAGGGCTTTTGGCGCGAGGATGCCCGCATCAAGGTCAAGATGGCGGCAAGGATGTTTCCATGCTTTGTTTTTTACGGCGTCCAGTGGCACGGCAAACGAGGCTGGGATTGGGAATGCTTTTCAGCGCAGACAAGGAAGGCGCAAACGTGTGGGGAATAAAAGCCTTGTTCTGGCCTGACAGGTTTTTCCGTTGGTGGAAAAAAGTCTGGGATAAAATCGCGCCATACGAGGTGGAAACAGAAGAGGATAGCGCATGGGAAGGCTTACGCAGGAGCAATGGGAGCAGGCAAGAGCCGAATACGAGGTCAGGGGAATCAGCCTCGGGGAAATTGCCAAGGCTTTTGGTGTTGCCACGAGCAGCGTTTCCAGAAAAGCAACGGCGGAGGGCTGGACGCAAGGCAAAATGCAAGGCCTTGTGCAAAAGAAAGTGGCCTGCATCAAGGATTTACAGGAGGTAGAAACGCAAAAGCAAGACCTGCCCTTGCATTTTCAACACACTCTTGAGAGCGCGGTGCAGGAGGAACTTCAGGCGCAGGGAATTATGGCCACCGCAAAGATTGTGCTGGCGTCCAGGGTGATTGATCTGGCCAATAAGGCCGAGACGCCGGAAGCACTGGAAACGCTGACGCGGGCGCATAAAAACCTTGCGCCGCAGGTCGCGAAGGATGCTTCCACAACGGTCAACGTCAATCAGCAGGCCGCGGCTGGCGTTCAAATCCAGTCGCCCAAGGACGTGCTGGCCGAAATTGTCGAGAGCGCGAGGGAAGACAATGCCGGGCAATGACAAGCATATCCCCACGCTGGAAGAGTTTTTTGTCTGCCACGGCATTTTGTCCAGACAGCCAAGAAAGGTTTTTCCGTTCCACCGGCGCATATTCAGGGCCATAACGCAGTGGGTTTGCGGCAAACTTCCGAACGGCAAGCGCAATCTAGCAATCTGCATGCCGCCAAGGCACGGCAAGACCTTTATCGCCAGGGATCTTGTGGCCTGGGGGCTGATGTGCTTTCCCGACAGCGAGTGGATCTACACGAGCTACTCGGCTTCATTGGCCATTGCCCAGACCGTGGTTATCAAGGAAACGTGCGCAAGCGACTGGTATCGCAAGGCCGCGCCATACGTTGGCGTTGAAAGCGGCAAGGGGCGGCAGGATTATTTTCGGACTGCGTTGGGCGGCGCGGTTTATGGCGTGGGCACGGAAGGCAGCCTGACAGGTTTTGGCGCTGGAAAGACAAGGCCGGAATTTGGCGGCGGCATCGTGATTGACGACCCGCTGGCCGCGATTGACGCGCTGACCGTACGGCGCGAGAAGTGCAACAACTGGTACAGCCAGGCATTGTACTCGCGGAGAAACTCAACCAATACTCCCGTGTTGCTGATCATGCAAAGGCTGCACGAACAGGATCTTGTTGGCTACGTATGGCAAAGGGAACCCGAACTCTGGGAAATTCTGCAAATTCCGGTCAGGGACGATGAGGGGCAAGTCCTGTGGCCGGAGAAGTTCAGCGTGGACGAGGCGGAAAGACTGGAAAGGCTCGATCCTTTCGCTTTCTCCGCGCAGTATATGCAGGAGCCAACTCCCGCAGGCGGCGCGATGTTCAAACGCGAGATGATCCAGAGATACGATGTCAGGCCGGACAACCTTGTGCGCGTTGGAATTTTTGCCGACACGGCCATGAAGGAGGGCCAGCGCAACGACTATTCCGTGCTGCATTACATGGGCACGGACGGAGCGAACTGCTATTGCCTGGACATGGACAGGGGCAAATGGACGGCGCCGGATTTGCTGGAGCACGCCACGAAGTTCTGGGAAAGGCACAAGCCAAGGCGAATGGTCAATCCTGTCCGGTTTACCGGATTTTTCATCGAGGACAAGGCCAGCGGCACGGGACTGATCCAGACCTTGCGGGCGCAGACTTCAATTCCGGTAATAGCCAAACAGAGAAACAGGGACAAGGTTAGCAGGGCCAATGACATTTTGCCGTATGTGGCTGCCTGCAAGCTCTTTGTGCCGAAGCATGAGCAATGGGCCGAGGATGTAATCAGCGAGATGTGCGCGTTTTCGCCGGCCATGACACACGCGCATGATGACATCGTGGACACGGTGGTGGATGGAATGGACGAGTTATTGAGAACAGGCGGGGAACTGTCGAGGGGGATGGATTTGTCGTAAGCCATAAGGGGGTTTTATTATGGCGCGGGTCAGACTGCTTACCGATGCAATCACCAGGGAAAGATATTTTCTGGAACCAGTTACGGGCATCAAGTTCAGGCGTATGCTGGGGGCGATTGTGTGGCCATACGGAGAACTGGATGGTTGCGCCGTGGTGCTTGGGGAAACGTGTTCGCGTCAGAATATCGTGGGCGTGCGGCGGCATGACCTGCACAAGATGGAGGAATATCAGAGCAATAGCCCGACCGGGCTGGTGGACAAACTGGGGCTGATGACCAATGACTGGATGATACGCAACTGGGCAACTCCGCTTTGCGATCAGCGGGCCTATCTGATCGAGGACGCCAATGACGAGCTGCGCAAGCAACGCCGGCACGTCATGCGCTATGGCGATCCGCTGGGCTGGAGCGGCAAGGGTGAAGGACTGCTGCTCTTTTACCATGCGCTTGTGCAGCGCAGAACCGAAAATGAGAAGACCCTGTTCCTTGGCGCGGACAGCCAATGCGCGGCGGAAATAGGCAAGCTGAAATTTGAGGATGCCAGGATGAGCATACTCGAAAGGCCAAGCGCGGCGGCATTGTGCTTTGCCGTGGCGGAAATTGATCTCAATGTGAAGACGGAATGGGGGGCCGGACGTTTTGACGGCGAAAGTTTTGGGCCAGCTGACGAAATGGGGGGATACTGATGGTCTTGCAGGATGGCATACAGATACCGGACATTGCTGGACTGCACCTGAAAGGAGCCAGGGAAATAGCTGAAACTTTCGGCGTGAAGGTGGATACTGTGCGCCAATGGCATAAAAGCGGAGCGCCGATAATTTTCCTGGGCAAGAAATATCAAACCAACTATGCCGAGTTGTGGAACTGGCTGAAAGACAGGCAGGCTATTGAAAACGAAGGGGAGAAAATATAGGATGCCGAACGTGGGCCATTCTCCGGAAGGAGGTAACCCATATGAGGCACTACCTGCTTGAGCTTCTGGTCTCCATATTGGCCGGACTGCTCGTTGCCGTGCTGGTTCGTTTGTTGAACCTTTAAACGCCGGCGCCCGGCAGGATCGACCTCCAACCGGGCGCTGAAACCGTAGATTTATTCGCGGGGAATGTGCCCACAAAAGACGGCCATCTTCATGGCGGGGATGGCCGTCCCCTTGTAAAATAATTAGTCATTGACGCTGTTTTTGTCAAATCGCAAAAACCTGTCAACTACTCCCAGCCTACCCCTAGACTACCCCTAGCCTATACTATAGCAAGGAACCCAAAAAACCCGTGCTACAGTTTTCGCAAAACTTGAGCGAGAACTGGTATGGCAAAAATTCCATATAAAAAGGTTCCAGGCAAAATTGTAGCAAGCGCGGCATTGTTAGCGCTTCTTGGCGGCGCGGCACCACTCGTCATGAATAAAATCGCCAACAGCGAAGGCTATGTCCCGCAGGCGTACAAGGATCCTGTCGGGATATGGACAAAGTGTTTCGGCGATACCCGCAATGTTACGCCCGGCGCAAAGTACAGCTTTGACCAGTGCGTCCAGTCTCTCAATTCCCAAATCCTCGCCCATGCAAAGCCTATCCTCAAGTGTGTGCCGCGCCTTGCCCAACAGCCGGACAAAGTGAAGGCCGCAATGGTTTCCATGGCCTACAATATCGGCGTGAACGGCTTTTGTGCTTCCAGCGTGGCCAGATATGCAAATAGAGGGGAATGGGAAAACGCCTGCCGGCGAATCTCCCAAATCTACAAGACTGCCAAGGGCAAGGAATTGCCCGGTCTCGTCAAGCGGCGTCAGCAGGAAAGCGAGCTTTGCCTCGAGGGCCTCAGGGAGGCGTGGCAATGATAACCATAGTCAAGACTATCCTGTCTTTTATAGCTCCTTTCATCGACAAGATTTTCGGCAAGAACTCGGAGCGGGCGCTTGAACTCAAGGCCCAGAAAGAGCTGGAAGAACTACAGGCTTTCAAGGCCGGGCGCATCACGCCGCGTTTCATGCTCTTTTACGCGCTTGTGGGAATATTCATTCTATTTGCACTGCTCATAATCTTTGGTCTTTTCTTCCCGACAATAGTCAACCTGCCGGACACGTCCAGCCTGAAAGACATTCTGGACATGGGCAGCGATCTTTTGCCGTAGGAGGATAGCATGGAAGACATGAAGCAAAAACTTTGGGGCGCGCTTTTCACGGTTCTGGCTCCCCTCTCCATAACCCTGGCTGGCAGCTATCTGCAAAACCAGCTTGTCATGGCGCGGATGGAAGAGCGCATCGCCACAATCAAGGAACAGGCCGCGCGGCACGAGCTGGAGAAAGGGCGCGAAATAGCCCGCATTTCGACTACTACTGAAGACCACAGCCAGCGCATCATCCGTCTCGAAACCAATCTGGACGCAATCCAGTCCACACTCAAGGAAGTGCGGGCCGACATCAAAACATTGATCAGGGGCATGAGGGACTGATGCCGAATTTTCCGCCGGAATTTGAGCAGATGGCAGACATGGCCATGCAGGAAGAGCAAGCGGCTGACGACAGGCCGCAGCTGGATCCGCAGGCTTTGGCCTGGCGCCTGAAGGAAGAATACGAAACGGCGGCAGCGGCGAGGAAAATGCCGGAACTGCGTTGGCTTGACGACTTGCGCCAGTATCGCGGCATTTATGACGCCGATACTATCCGGCGTCTGTCAAAGCGCAAGAGGTCGAGGGTTTTTTACCGCATGACCACGGCCAAGGTGAACACCATGACCGCAAGGCTCATGGATCTGCTTTTTCCGCAAAGGCTCAAGAACTGGAGCGTTGAGCCCACGCCTGATCCCATGTTGCCGGATGATATTCTGATGCAGGAACTTGGGCCGGAAATTCAGCCAAAGGCCATGGCTATGGTGCAGCAGCAAGTGCAGCAATTGGCCATGCAGAATATTGTGCCCGACCAGCTTGCAATGCGGAAGATGCAGGCTGAGGCCATGCAAATGGCCCTGCAGGAAGCGAACACGCCGCAAGCCAGAATACGGATTGACAAGGATCGCGCTTCCGCAATGGAACGCGTGATAGATGATCAGCTCAAGGAGTGCAACGCGAATGGCCAGAGACGCCCGAGCTGGCAGCAGAACTGCCGGGAAGTGGTCAAGTCGTCCTGTCTGTATGGCATGGGCATACTCAAGGGGCCGCTTGTGGAAAGAGTGGCCACGAAGCGTTTTGTGGCCGCAAGGGACGAATACGGCCAGACAAGCTGGAACGAGGAAGTGTTTTCGATTGACTATCGGCCGTATCATGAAGCGGTATCAATCTGGGATGTTTTTCCCGACCCGGGCGCAAGGACGCCGTCCGAACTGCGTTTTGTATGGCAGACGCATATCATGACAGACAAGGATGTCATGGATCTTGCCAACTTCCCCGGTTTTGACGGCGAGGCTGTCCTCAAATATCTGCGCGAGCACATTGACGGGGACGCAAGCCTGACGGATTGGGAAACGCAGGTAAGACAGCTCAATTCCGACAATGACAGCGGTGGGGGCCAACTCAGGAACCGTTTTCGGGTATATGAGCGCTGGGGTTTTTTGTCCGGGCGCGATCTGGCTGTGGCCGGAGCCGATATTTCCGAAGATGATTACGAACAGGTCTATTCAAGCAATGTCCGGATAATCGGCGACAAGATTATCAAGGCTTACGTCAATCCGCTGGACGGCATTGATATTCCCTACTTCTTTTATCCCTACCAGGCTGACGACACTTCCTTCTGGCCGGAAGGGATTGCCTACGCCCTGCGGGCTCCACAAGCCGGCATCAATGCCGCCGTGAGGGCGATGCAGGACAATGCCGGGGCGTCAAGCGGGCCAATCTACGCAATCAACGCGGCCTATCTTAGCGAGGATGATGACCCGACCGAGATGCAGGCCAACCGGATATTTCTTTTCGACAAGCCGGGAATGGCGATCAACCAGCTCTTCCAGGCTAACGCCGTGCCAAGCTGCATAGAGCACAACCTGACGCTTTCACAATTCTGGCAGAACGGCGCGGACGAGGTTTCCACGCCGCGCTTCAATGCGGGAGACGGCAACGTCAAGGGCGCGGGCGAAACTGCCAGCGGCCTTTCCATGCTCATGGGCGCGGCCAATATCATTCTGAAAGACCACATCAAGGATTTTGACGACTGCATTGTCGCGCCATTCATTCGGGCAATGTTCCGCTGGAATATGAAGTGGAACGAACGCGAGGACATCAAGGGCGATTTTGAAGTCGTGGCCAGCGGCAGCCAGAGCCTGATTGCTAAAGAAGTGCGGCAACAGCAGGTTCCGGCGCTCATTCAGTACATGGCCATCCCGCAATTCGCGCCGTATATCAGGGCGGAAAAATTACTGGAAGTTGCGCTGGAACAGACCGATTTGCCGGCCGAGCGCATTTTGAGAAGCGATGAAGAAGCGCAGGAATACCGGATGCGGGAGCAGGCCATGCAGGCACAGGCCAACGTGCAGGCTCTTGTGCAGGAACTGCAACAGCAGGGACTGACGCCTGAACAGATACAGCAGCAACTGCTTATGGTGCTTGGACAGATGCAGGGCGCAGCGCAGCAGCAAAACGCCTTGCCGCAAGGAGGATTGCCAGAATGATGAACAATCGTCTGCAAAGGAAGGAAGCAATCGCGAACATCAAGATATCGCCAACGGGAATGCTGGACGCTTTGGCGGATCTTTTTGAATGCGAGCTTGCAGACGCCCACGCCGAACTGGAAACGGCGCAGGATGAAATTTCAATATGGCGCGCCCAGGGCCGGGTTATGGAAATCAGGAGCCTTGTGGCCGCGCTGACAAAATAAGGAAGGTTGGAGGATGAGACAAAATCAGGAAACAACGCCGGAAGCGACTGAACAGGAAAATTTAGACGCGCTGGACGAGGGTTTTGAGCTGGGTATGGATGAAGAGAAGCAGCAGGACGGCAAACAGAATGAGCCAGAAAGGCAAGAGCAGCCGGAACAGCTGAAAGAAAACGCCGCGCCTGAAGTGCCGTTTGACCAGGCCAGTCAGCCGGAGCCAGCTGCGCAGCCCGGGCCGGCAAGTGAAGTTCCGCCTCAACCGGCCAAGCCCCAGCCGGAAGAGCCAAAAAAGATTGAAGCTGTTCCGGACAATATCCGCGAGGAGTTTGAGGAGCTTAAAAACCTGAATCCCAAAGCTGCCGAACTTGCCCTGGAAGACAGTCCCGAAGGGGAGGCCCTTCGCAAGCGCATGGCAAGTTACGGCGCCGAGGCCGCGCAGGACAGGGCGGAAGTCGTTCTCGACAGGCGCGAGGCCGAAGCCGAAAAGGAGAGGGCGCAGCAATCAGCTGTCGAGGCCTACAACAAGCGCTACATGGAAACAATCAGGCAAGGCAATCCAGAATACTTCTCGCTGATAAACGATCCAAAACGCAAGGCCGAGGCAAGCCAGTATTTCAGCAGTATCAACGACTGGATCCAGTCAAAGCCCTACAAGGAAGCCCAGCCGCTTTTGCAGATAGCCCAGAAGGGCAATGCGAATCAGGTGCTGCAGCTGATTGAGAAATTTGAAAATGAAAAAGGCGGCCGCAAGCGGGCCGACCCGACCGGGGCTCTTGCAGTGCCCGGGCGTGGCGCGCCGATGGCCCCGGCCGGCATCGGGGATAAGGACGATCTTGATGCCGGCTGGAATCTGAACAAGGACTAAATCGTCCAAAGAGGGTTGAGCTATGCCGCCTCTAACTACTACAGGCGATATTTCCTACAGGACAGCGGGCTACATGGCCAAGGAACTGCTCAAACGCGCCCAGCCGCTTTTGATTATCCAGCAGTTCGGCCAGCCGAAGCCATTGCCGAAGAACTCCACGCGGGTAATGAAGTTTCGCGGTTACGAACACCTGCCCAATCAGCCCAAGGCCCTGCAGGAAGGCATCACGCCGCAGGCCTCCAAGCCTACATTTCGGGACGTTGAAGCGACAATCGGCCAGTATGGCGATTACATCCATCTGACCGATGTCCTGGCCGACACGCATGAAGATCCGCTGATTTCCGAGTTCTCCGACATTCTTGGCGAACAGGCTGCGATCATGATGGAACGCGTATGCCTTGGGCCGCTGCTTGCCGGAACCAACGTGCATTTTTCCGGCTCGACTGGCGGAGTTATCGCCACGGATCGCACTGGCGTCAACGAACCGCTGACCCTGAATTTACAGCGGCGCATCCTGCGCGGAATGAAGCGACAGCTTGCCCAGCCCATAACCAATTTTATCGGCGCCTCCCCCAACTTCTGCACTTTCCCGATTGCTCCGTCCTTTGTGGCTGTCTGCCATACGGATTGCGAAGCGGACATCAGGGAAATGCCGGGCTTTGTGCCTGTGGAAAAGTATGGCCACCAGGCCCCCTTGCGCGGTGAAATCGGATCGGTTGAAGGCGTCCGCTACTGCGCGACAACCATTCTGGAACCGTGGCTGGACGCCGGCGCGGCCGCAACGCCCGACAAGCCCGTTGAATCCAACGAGGGTGCCTGCTCTGACGTTTATCCAATCCTGTATTTCGGCAAGAACGCTTTTGGCGTCATTCCCTTTGCTCGCGCCAAGAATGGCGGCTATCCAATCATGCCCTGCGTTCTCAATCCCAATATCCCGCGCGGCGGCGATCCTCTTGGCCAGCGTGGCACAATAGGCTGGAAGGCATGGGGCACGAGCGTCATTCTTTATGACTTCTGGATGGCCCGCGCCGAAGTCGCCGTTTCCAAGCTGTAGGAGAATCCATAATGAGCGACAACAAACAGCAACAGGCTGACGCCCAGAAAGAGCTTGAGCAGCTCAAGGCGCGGAATGCCGAGCTTGAGAAACAGCTCGCGGAAGAGCGCGCGCAAAAAGAGGAAGCGGAAAAACTCGCGAAAGAAAAATCCGACTTGCTGGATATGCAGGTATCGCAGCAGGAAGCCCTGATTGCGAGGCAATTGCGCAAGCAGCGCAAGGTGAGGATTGTTATCCAGAGCGGCCGCACGGATCATGAGCGCAGCCCCGTGCCCGTGGCGGTCAACGGCCATGAATACCTGATTGAGCGCGACAAGGAAGTCGATGTGCCCGAAGGCGTGGTCAATGTGCTGAAGCTGGCCAACGAGCAGGTGGCGCAAACCACGGACGGGGCGCAGGTCAACACGACCTTCCATACGGCGGCGCGTTTTGCCTACCGCGTTCTTGGCCACATCGACCCCAAAACGGGCCAGCTTGTGAAGGTTTAGAATGAAAGCCGATGTTGTCTTGCGGCTGATTTCCGGCGCGTTGCAGGATCTTGAGCCGGACGTGGAAGCCCGATGGTCATGGGATGGCGACAACGGCCGTATCGGTCTGCTTGATTTTCTCAATCAGGCTGTGCGGGCCGTTGTGCTGCAAAGGCCGGATCTTATGGCGGTTACCGAATGCGTCATGCTCAAGCCGGGTATGAGACAGGCTTTGCCGATATCCAAAAAGCACGGGCCGGCGACAATGCTTGTCGAACTGACTCGCAACATGGAAGGCCCGCTGGGAGAATGTCCCGGGCCGGCAATCATGCCGGTCAATCCAAACATCCTGCAGGCCTGGGCGTGTTCGAGGCGCGAAGGGACAATTATTGAAAACTTCGCATACGACCGCATGACAAATCCCCATTTCTACATGGTTTATCCGGCTGTGCCGTTTTGCGGGGAAGTCTGGGTTGAAGCCACGTTCGGGGTGCATCCCTGCCCGATAACCTCTCCCGAAGACTGCATTCATATTCCTGATGATTACGGGCCGGCGCTTGAGCATCATGTGCTGGCAGCCATCCTTTCCGGCGACAACGAGAGCAGCAGTTACCAGAAGGCGTTGTACCATCTGCAAATGTATAATTCGCTGCTTGGCATAAAGACCAGGATAGACGCGCACTGGCCAAAGGCCAAAAGCTCTCGTGTTCCGGGAGGTGAATGATGGAAAAGATGCAAGGCATTGACATCCTGTTGCCGCAAATCATGCCGCAAGTCATGCCGTGTCCGCAAAGCATGATTTTGGACACGCTGCAAATGCTGGCCGTGGATTTCTGTAAGGAAACAGGCGTGTGGGACGCGGTTTTTCGGGAAGAAGTCCAGCCATGCGAAACAGTCATTCCCCTGCCGTTACCGAAAGGCGCGGTCATTGCCAGCGTTACGGAGTTCTATCTTGACGATGAAAAGCTCGAACGAAAGGCGTTTGACGCCGGCTTGCGGGACATAACCCTGAGCGAGGCGAGGGATATATGCGCAGTGGCTACGGTGAAGGCCGCATTGCGGCCGCTGCGGACGTCAAGGGAACTGCCGGAAGACATACTTGAAGAATACGGGGATATTCTGGCTTTTGGGGCAATAGCAAAGATCAAGGCCATGAGCGGCCAATATGTCGAGTGGAGCGATCCGCAAGGCATGAACACTTATTATCAACTTTACCAGGAGGGCGCGACCAAAGCCAAGGCCCGGAAATACCGGAAAAGGCTTGGCAGCGGCGTCCTCTATGTAAATACGGGCGAGGAGTAGCCGTCATGGACAACAGATTGCCATTGGTAAACGTTACGGCGCGCATACTGGATCAGAACGGCAAACCGGTTCCCAGAGCGCGGGTTACCATGCGCCTGACCACCAACGAACGTTTTGGCGGTCTGATAGTCCCGCGCGAAACATCCCAGATGACCGATGCGAATGGCAAGGCCGTATTGAGGGTTTTTCCAAACGAGCTTGGTTCTGAAGGGAGCGAATATCTTGTAACCATCAATTATGTTGGAGACGGCTGCACTCCATGCGGCAAGGTCAGCGGTTCCACGGCAACGCCGGGAGGCTTGCGCCATTTTTATGTTGTCGTGCCGAACTCGGATTGCAACCTGTTCGACATTACGGACTTGCCGCCATATGAGCATCGCGGATCCGGGCAGGTTATACCGGCCGAAGTTGCCGGATACGCCTCCCAGGCAGCGAATGCGGCCGACCGGGCGCAAAACATTGTGGAGACAATGGGCGCAATCCGCAAGGAGCTTGAGGCTGTTGCAAGTAATGCCGATTCCGCAAAGCAGGCGGCGCAGGCAGCCGCGCTTGAGGCGGAGGGGCATGAGAGACGGGCAAAGGATACTGTTGATGGCATCAATAGCCTTGTCCAGAATTTTGAATGCTCTGTTATCGAACGCACGGAAGATACGGCAAACCGGCTGACCAAAGCCGCCACAGATTGCATAAAACAGGCTGAAAACACAGCATTGCTGGCCATTGAAGCGAGAAGCGGCGAAGCCCTGACCGAACTTGCCACAAAAGGCTCCGATATTCAGCAGGGCGCATTGGCAGCGATAGCCACAAGCCGCGAAAACGCGCTACTTGATATTGACCATACAAGGCGGGAAGCACTTGCCGAACTGCGGGACGAGGCCGCGTTGTTTGGCGAGGACTTTGAAGCTTTGACAGAACGGGCGGAAAGCGCGGCCAAACGCGCAGGGTGTTCGGCCGCTGCCGCCGCCAATTCCGCGAACAAGGCCTGTCTGTGCGCCCATCAGGCGGAAGAACACGCAAACCGGGCCGAAGCTGCCAAGGTTGTCGCCGTTGAATCGGCGTCTGCCGCCAAGGAAGCCCATGCCTGCGCCCATGCCGATGCCGTATGCGCCCAGAATGCGGCGACTGCCGCGCACCTTGACGCCGGAAAGGCCGAGGCTGCGGCAACGGAATCCGAGCGTTCCGCCGAGATGGCTGATTGCTATGCCAAGAAATCATGCAAGTGCGCCGAGGTTTCCCGCGAGGCCCAGGAAGCGGTTGCCGAGGACAAGGAATACATCGAGAAGGCCGTGCCTCTTGTGGTGGCCGCGCTCGAGGAAAAAGAGGAAAGACTGGCCGCCATTGAAAAGCGGCAGGACGAGGCGGATTCTACGCTGGATGCTCTCGAGGAATACGCAGCCGATTATGAAAAACGCATGGAGGAGGAGATTGACCGGGCCAACAATACCCTCTCCGTGGCCAGGGGCAAAAACCGCAGCATATCCATTGTGCTTGCAAAGGGAATAAAGGCAGGGGGGGAACTTGAACTGCCGGTATTCTATATTGTGGGCCGGAGTATGTTGCGCGTTTCCTGGGGCGGGATGCTGATGTATGAAGGCATCCAGTATAACGAAGTTGGCGATCCGGAGGATGTTTCCAAAAAACTGGCCATCCTGATTGATATTCCCGAACAATCAACGGTCAATATCTGGATTGCCACGCCTCATGTTACCGGCGACCTGAAAGAGGCCGAAAAAAAGGCCGGCGAGATTATCGACAACCTGGCTGAAACCCAGGGCAAGGTTGATGCCGAAATAGCGAAACTGGACGAAACGCTGCAAGAAATTGCCAATGCCGGAGACGTTCAGGTCGGGCGAGTGCAGGAAGAAGTCAAGAGAGCGAAAGCCGAGGCTGACCGCGCCGAAGAGGCGTTTGAAAAGACCGGCGAGGTTCTGACCCTGACGCAAGGGGCCAATCTTGAGGCCAGCCTCAAGGTGAAAGAGGGCATTCCGGCCGGGACTGTTTTCGATATTCCGGTGAATTATGTAACCGGCAGAGCCGCCTTGCGGGTTTTCTGGGGTGGCATGCTGATGGCCAACAAGGCCCAGTATCAGGAAGTTGGCGAGCCGCACAAGACATCGCGACAGATAAAGACGCTTATTGACATCCCGAAAGACGCTGAACTGGAATTTTGGAGCGTGGCCACGGGTTCGGCCAATGTGGACGACCTTGTGGCCGATGGCGAGAAGCTCAAGGACAGGCTTGATGAACTGTCCGGGCGCGTGGACGAGGAAACAAGGCGCGTTGACGAAGTCGGAGAAGCGCAGATTGAGCGGGCGAAGCAGGAAGCCGACAGGGCGGAAGCCGCCTGCAACAGAACAGGAGAAGTGCTTGCCCTGACCCAGGGCGCCAACATCGAAGGTCATTTGAAGACCACGGAAGCGATTCCGGCCGGAAGCGTTATCGACATTCCTGTTGCCTACATCACGGGCAGGGCCGCATTGAGAGTCTTCTGGGGCGGCTTTTCCATGACTCGCGGCGAGCAGTATGAGGAAGTCGGCGATGCCAACAAAATATCCCGACAGATAAAAACCCTGATAGATTTGCCCGTTGGCGCGGCCTTGTCTTTCTGGAGCGTCTCGACCGGCCTTCCAAACGCGGGCGAACTGTCCGAGCAGGCAGCCCGGCTTGAGGAGAAGCTCAATAGTCTCGACAGCAAGGCGGATGATCTTTCCGATGCGGTGGATGCCGAACTTGGAAAGGTGTCAAAGGACGGGCAGGCCATTATTGATGAAGCGAAGAGCCATGCCGATCGGGCGGAGGAAGCTTTCGCCAAAACCGGCGAAGTCCTCAAGCTTACCCAGGGGATCAATACTGACGCGACATGGATTGTCAAAGACAACCTCAAGGCCGGCGATCTGCTCCCCTTGCCATTGACATACATTGTTGGCCGCGCCGCACTGCGAATATTCTGGGGCGGCTTTCTGATGAACTGCGGCGTTCAGTATGAAGAGGTTGGCGAGGCGGAAAGCATATCCACGCAAATCAAATTGCTGATTGATTTGCCCGCTGATGCCGTGCTGAACGCCTGGAGCGTGTCCACCTGCGCGACCAGCGAGGAATTGCAGGAAAAACTGGCCCAGGCCGTTGACCTGCTTGCCAGGGCGGAAAAGGCGCTGGCTGACGCAAATGAAGCAAAGGATAAGGCTCTGGAGGCAGTGGCGGCTATCGGAACAGGCTCAATACTGACCGTGCCGTCAATGAGCGACATAGACGGGCGCCCAGACAGCTTCTTTATCATAGATCCGGATATGGAACAGGCAAATCCTTAATTATGCGCATTGACCGGCAAAAGGTTATGAGCGCTCGCCCAATGCCGGAACAATAAACCCAAACCCAGTAAGAATGGAGAACAAAAACATGGCATTACCAAAACTCCTCACGCCTCTTGTCCAGATCGTCAACGGCGTCAAACGCCAGATTATGCCGGAAACCGAAGCCGCGCAGGTCAAGCTGTCTGACGGCACCACGGTGCAGGTGAAAATCGACACCCTCGTTCGGGCCATCGGCGCCCAGACAATCACGCATGTCGTGGCCAATATCGCGGCCCGCGATGCAATCACCGACATGAAAGTCGGCGATCAGGCCTGGGTAAAGGACGCCACCGGCGATTCCAGCGTCAAGAGGGGCGCCGCCAAATACCTTTATGAAGGCGATGTGGCGGAAGACGGCGCAATCAGCAACGGCCAATGGGTAAAAACAGCGGAGGTGGAAAGCATGGATATGGTCTTCAAATGGGCCGATATCCAGGACAAACCCACGTCTGCTGTGGAAGATATCGACAAGGCGGTTGGCGCCACCAAACTGCTTGACGGCCATGAACTGACCGTGGCCGATGACAAGCTCCAGCTGGACGGCAAGGACGTGGCCCCGGCGGCCTACAAGCCGTATGTCACCATCTCGCCGGAAGACGAGGGTTTTGACGCGGCTGTGGAGGCGCTCAATCTTCCTGACGGCGCGATCTTCACTGTGGTCAAGGAAGAAGTTCCCGGCCCGGAACAGGGGGCGGGGGCGTAAGCCGATTATTTCGACCTTGATATTTCTCTAACCCAAAATGGGCGGACGGATTTTTTCCTTCCTTGTCCGTTCGCCCGACCAGGAGTTTATTGATATGGCCAAACAATGCGAGTGCGTTTTCCAGCGGGTTGACGGGGAGAATGTTCCAGTTCCGGGAACCGGAATCCAGCATGAATTACGAATTGGCAAACTTGAAAACGATATGTCGCAAGCTGCGGAGGCAGCGGCAAATGCGGTAACAAAGGCTGACGAGGCCAGGGCAACCGCCGCTGACGCCCTGTCGCGCATTGAAGAGCTTGGGAACAACGGCGTGGCCCTTGAGGTTTCGGACGCAATCGACTCCGATTCAAGCGCAACGGCCGCAAGCTCAAAGGCCGTAAAGACCGCATACGACAAGGCGGAAGAAGCGGAAACAGCGGCGACCGCAGCCGGGCTTACGGCGGATGCCGCTAATACTACCGCAGGGGATGCAAAGACTGCGGCCCAAACTGCCACGGCAACAGCTAACGAAGCAAAAACTGCGGCTGATACGGCAAGCGCAACGGCAAGTTCCGCGAAAGAAAGCGCTGAAGCCGCAAGCACGGCGGCAGGCAATGCCACCACAACCGCCAATGCGGCTAAATCGACTGCTGACACGGCAAAGTCAACGGCAGACAGCGCGAAATCAACGGCTTCCGCCGCGCAGACAATGGCCAATGCAGCCGTCCCTAAATCCGGCGCGCGGGGAACATTGGCCGGAAACGAGACTGCCAGCGCGGTTTCAGGCAATCAGACCATCAATGCCAGTTCGGCCGATTGCATAAATATCGGCACCAGCGGGGCAGTTACCCTGACATTCCAGGCGGCAGCAGCGACAGTCCGGGCGGTCAAGGCTCTTTCCCTCACAGCCCCTGCCGCGACAACGCTGACAATTTCAGGCGCGGTCTGGGCAAACAAGGGCACTGCCCCCACCTGGGGAAACGCTGGCGCGATTTTGGTGTTATTGGCGCATTTCGTGGGCGGACGGGTTGTCTTGAGCGTTGCGGATAACACTCAATAGAATTGTGGATTTTGACAATCGAATAGGGTAAAAGACTTGCCGTGGGCAACACCTCCCGAACAAGGAGGAACCCATGAGGAACTTCCTGCTAACCGTGCTGGCATCCTTTCTGGCCAGCGTTATGGCGGCTGTGGCGGTTCATTTGATGAACCTTAAATAAAAACAGCGCCCGGCAGGAGTGTCATTCCACCCGGGCGCATTTTCCCAAACACTACAAAATTGGGAGGTGTGCCCACAAAGGGCGGCAAGTGTAACGGCTTGCCGCCCATCTGTTTTTAGAAATAAGGGCGCGGGCCGGATAAGTCAAGATGGGGAGAAAATCATGAAAAAATACACCTACAAAAAACAGACCTACAATTCCTTCTGGGAACTGAACCAGGCAACGCCCGATTTGGTGTTTTCCGAACAGACCCCGCCGGAGCTTCTGGCGCAGCTTGGCATCACGGTCGAGGAGATGCCAGACCCGGAACCCACGCCGGAGGAAAAAGCGCAACAGGAGCTTGAGGCGAAGATTGCCGACATCGACCACAAAACATCCGCGCTAATCCGGGACGGTTTCGATTACGAGATTGAAGGCGAAACGCTGCATTTCAGCTATGATATGTTTGACCAACAAAACTTTGCCGACACGGCAAACGCCTGCCTGCTGGTCAAATCCGGCGTCCCGGGGCTTCCGCAATCCGTTACCTGGAACGGCTATAAGGCGGACGGTAGCCTGGTCAGATTGACCCTGGACGCCGACCAGTTCCTTGCCCTTTACACTGCGGGAGCCCTTGCTCACAAGTCGGCCTGCATGGAACAGGGCGGGCAGGAGAAAGCGGCAGTCATGGGCGGAGCGGCGTAAGCAGTCTGGATTTTGACAATCGAATAGAGTAAAAGACTTGCCGTGGGCAACACCTCCCTGAAGGAGGAACCCATGAGGAACTTCCTGCTAACCGTGCTGGCATCCTTTCTGGCCAGCGTTATGGCGGCTGTGGCGGTTCATTTGATGAACCTTAAATAAAAACAGCGCCCGGCAGGAACCCAAAACCAACCGGGCGCATCAACCGTTTGAAATTCAAAATGGGGGGTGTGCCCACAAAGGGCGGCAGGTCTTCGCAGGGCTTGCCGCCCATCTGTTTTTAGAAATAAGGGCGCGGGCCAGATAAGTCAAGATGGAGAAAGATAATGAAAAAATACCAATACAATGGCAAGGAATATGACAATTTGTGGCTTCTGCGCCGGGATTTCAGGCAATTCGTCTTCCCGCGCAACCCGGATGACGCGGCACTGGAAGCGATTGGCATCATCGTGATTGACATCCCCGACCCGCAGCCAGACCCCGAAGAAGCCGCAAGGGCCGAACTGGCCATGAAAATATCGCAAATCGACATGGAAACCAGTTCCGCCATAACCGGCGGCTTCGATTATGAGGTGAATGGCGAGACCTTGCGCTTTTCCTACGATTCCTTCGACCAGCAGAACTTTGCCGACACGGCCAATGCCTGCCTGATGGTCAAATCCGGCCTTCCCGGCCTGCCCCGGTCCGTTACCTGGAACGCCTATCGGGCTGACGGCACCCTTGTGCGGCTGGAACTGACCGCGGACGAGTTTCTGGCCCTTTACGCGGGCGGCGCATTGGCCCACAAGGCTGCCTGCATGGAACATGGCGGCGCGAAAAAAGCGGAATTGCAGGAGGGCTAAACCATGCCCTGCGCATTGCCATACTGGAAGGCCGTGGCCATAGCCCACGACCAGCTTGTCAATGCCTGGCTGCGCGGCTGGCCGGACGAAACCCTGTCCAGCCGGGCTTATCGTTTATCGGCCAGTGGCAAAAAACATTGGCCACGCAAGCTGATTGACACGATCTTTTTCTGGGATCGCGAGGGCGCCAGGCGTCATTGCGAATTGAGCTTTGAAAGCGAATGCAAGCTGAAACAGCTGCCGCCGGAAGCGAGGGGGGAATGATGATCGGGAATAAGGAACTGCTGCTGGCCGGGAATAAATCTTTCGGCGCCATATATGGCCAGCTACTCACCGCCCCTTCCGACAGATGCTATTGTCGCCACCCGTCCGGCAAGGGGAGCGTAATGATTTTCAATGACGGCAAATGGCGCGCCGCCGCCATTCTGGACGCCATTTACCGCGCGGGAGGCCTGGCTTTTGGGGCCGACGGCATTGTGCCGTCCGGCTGCAAGGCCGTAACCTGGACGAATAACGCAAAGGGCAACAACTGTCTGTCCGGCCAGAAAACACAGACTTCATTCGCCCAGTCACAGGGGCTTTCGGACGCCACGCTGAACGGTCTCTGGAGCAAAATTTACGATACTAACACGTCGCGCCAGAACTGCAACGCCCTGATGCAATACACGGGCTATGTCAAAGACGGCATAACTGGAGTCCCGGCAGTGGAGTATGCCCGAAGAATTATTTTCGATGGCATGGGCTGCGACATTCCGAATATCCAGCTTCTCATGCGCGTTTTGTCCGATGCAGACTTCATCGACAGCATGGACGACACGGTAA
>Ga0209694_1001478_pt1 | contig 25387 bp, 23 predicted proteins | sample GluameincwithD2O_FD_187499 | JGI IMG/M metagenome (GOLD analysis project Ga0209694, IMG submission 187499) | Mouse cecum microbial communities from Vienna, Austria - Glucosamine amended microcosms incubated with D2O (SPAdes) (version 2) | ecosystem: Host-associated > Mammals > Digestive system >... | reverse complement strand
AGTGCGTTCAAAAATTGACTTGAGCGGAAAAACACATCATAAAACAGGATTGAATCAGATAAAAAGCATAGAAAAAGGGGCTGTAAATCTCGCTGATGAAAAATCAGTCGAAATTTAACAGCCCCTTTTAGATTGAATCCAACGATTCACATTGATCAATTTAAATGGATCAAGTTAGATTTCAGGTGGTTCGATGTTTACTTCCATGCATCATCCGGATAAACTTCAGTCGTCTATACAGCAGCAGGATTGAATCTCCTGTGTACTGCTGACTTTACGGATCAGCTGATCATCCCCGATTACTTCAGCCTGAATATCAACCTGATAAGGAAGCTGAATCAGTTTTACTCCGGCGCTTTGAAACATGCGCTTGCTGGCAATATTATCTTCTGTTCCATCATATTTATCCGATTCATAAATCACGGTAGAAATTCCAGACTGAATGATTGCTTTTGCACATTCATGGCATGGAAAAAGAGAAACATAAATTGTGCAATCTGTGAGGTTTTGAATTGAATTTAAGATCGCATTGAGTTCGGCATGAACAACATATGGATATTTGGTATCCAGAAAATTTCCCTCGCGCCCCCAGGGGTAACTATGATCGGAACATCCACGAGGAAACCCATTGTAACCTAATCCAACCACTCGTTTTTGCGGATTAACAATACAGGCTCCAACCTTTGTATTGGGATCCTTACTGCGAAAAGCGGCTAAATGGGCCATTGCCATAAAATACTGATCCCAGTCAAGGACATGTCCGATTCGATCCATCTTACTGATTCTCCTTGAGTGCTCTTAATTCATTGAGGTACTGATTAAATTCAGCATCTGGTTCAGCATCAAAGGCCATCTTTTCACCAGTTCTAGGGTGGATTAATTCAAGATGGCAGGCATGCAGCAGCTGACCACTGGCGGGAAGTGTGTTTCTGCGTCCATATTTCGGATCGGCTGCCACCGGATGATGAATATAGGCCATATGAACGCGGATCTGATGAGTTCTTCCTGTATCCAGAGCACAGCGAACGAGCGCGAATTTATCAAAGTTTTCGAGAACCTCAAATCTTGTTACTGCATCTCTTGAATTCTTGGAAGTGACTGCCATTTTCTGACGGTCTTTCTCATCCCGCCCGATGGGCGCATGGATGGTTCCGGTACGATGAGAAAATGGTTCATGAACGATAGCCAGATATTCTCGCTTACAGGTCTTATCCATGATCTGTTTAGCCAGAGATTCATGAGCCAGATCATTTTTAGCCACAACCAGTAATCCTGTGGTATCTTTATCAATTCGATGCACGATACCGGGTCTGGCTACACCATTGATTCCGGAAAGATCCTGACAATGGTATAACAGGCCGTTGACTAAGGTTCCCTTATAATGTCCAGGGGCTGGATGAACCACCAGACCTCTTTGTTTATTAATGACGATGATGTCTGAATCTTCATAAACGATATCAAGATCCATCTTTTCAGGAAGAACATCCGTACTTTCGGGTTCAGGAAGTTCAATTTCAAGAACATCACCGACCTGAACTTTTTTAGAAGCTTTTACTGCCACCTGACCATTTAAACAGACCATGCCATCATCGATCAAAGCTTCCACTCTGGCTCTGGATAGATCGAGTTCCTGACAGATCAGTTTATCCAGTCTGGTTTTTGCCTTGCTTTCATCAATCTGGATGGTCACAAAGTCATTCTCTCCATCTGCTTCCCTGATTGTCAGATTTGCGGTTGAATCGCCTTCAATTTCTGATTTCACTTTCTCGATTTCGAGCTCTTCAAACTGATCTTCATTTTTTAATTCTGTTTCATTGCTGTAATCCGGCATGTTCACGCTTCTCCTTCCATTCATCCATAATCATGAAGACAACCAGAAGCACAAATCCAACGGAAACGCAGACATCTGCAATGTTGAATACCGCAAAAGGCCATCCAAAAATATAAAACTGAAAGAAATCTCTGACATAGCCTAACGTAGCCCGGTCGATCAGATTTCCAATTGCTCCGGCAGTGATTAAAGCCAAACACCACTCAATCCGAAGATCATCGGTATGGATGAAGTAATAGATCATAGCGAGTATCGCTCCAATCGTCAGAACGATAAAAAATCCCATTCCCATTCCAGCGAACATCGAAAATGCAGCTCCAGTATTTCTGACATTCGTCAGATCAAAAAATCCTGGGATCATCACAATGCTCTCATGCAACGGGATCGCTTTAGTCACAGCTGCTTTGGTCCATTGATCCAGTCCGACGAGCAATACGATCAGCAGCAGACTTGAGACCAGCATGGGCCATTTCTTTTTTAACAATACATTTTTCATTCAAACTAATTCCATTTCTGCAGGATTCAACCTGTTAATTTCTTATTGTCCATTAGATGACTTCAAAATGCAAAAGCATTTATTCAGTTTGATGAAATCAGACCAATCTTTATCTTCATCAATTATTTATTCATAGAATAAATAAGCTATCCTTTGAACTATCTATTGATTAGATATCGTTGGTCAGCATTTTGACTGATCTGCTCAATGCTCAAAAGATACTGTTTTTACGTCCTCTGAACAGCATTTTAATAAACAGCCAGACACTGAGACAAAATGACAGGAAAAATCCAGCGAAGCCAAGTAACGGAATATCGAGGAACGTCGGTTTTAAATTGGTTGTACAGATCACCGAACTGCCCATTAACAAAGCAGCAATCAGGACGCATACTACAATTCGATCGACCATTTTATTGACATCCGGCATCATTGTGTTTGCGTCTGTAAGTTTCAGATTCATCCGAAACTGTCCTTTGCGCATCATTCTTAGAAGATCAGCTACTTCCATTGGAATATCGGCAGCCTGATTTGCTGATCTAGACCACCGGACAAGAAGATCACGAAACTGCTTCTCAACCTGTTCTCCGGTAATGACCTGAGATCGTTTTTTAACTATCGTCAGAATATTCACTTCTGGATCAAGATCCTTCATTGTTCCTTCTATCGTTACCAAAGATCTAAGAAGCATTGTTATATTTCTTGGAAGCATGATTCCATTGGTATGGCAGATTTTGATCATATCATTTACAACCTGCGTCACATCGATATCATCAAGTGAGCTGGATAGATATCGCTGCATAAAATCTTCTAACTGATTGCTGAAAGCGACATAATCAACTTCCCGGGTATGGATTCCAATGGCCAAAACGGCATCCGTTAATCGCACGTGATCTCCGGAGACGATTGCATTTAAAGCCTGGTTGATCAGACTCGCTTCACCTGGAGTAATGGAACCCATCATTCCAAAATCAAGCCAGCAGATCTTTCCATCCCATATCCGAATGTTTCCGGAATGGGGATCCGCATGGAAATAGCCTTTGTCTGCAACCTGGTCAATATAGTTGTCCGCAAGCTTCATTGCGATTTCTTCCCGTGAATAACCAAGTTGATTTAAAGCTTCATAATCATCGATCTGAACTCCTTCGATGTTTTGCATAACCAAAACATGCTTGCGAGTAAATTCATCATAAATCTTAGGACACATGATAAAGCGAATGCCTTTATAGTTGGATGCAAACTTCTCTGCATTCATCGCTTCATGTCTGAAATCCATCTCCTGCTTTGCCGTATTCCAGAATTCATCAAGAACATCATTGAGGTTTACGATCGAAGAAATGGTTTTATTCAAATCAACCAATCCTGAAGCCTTTTTCAGAATATCAACATCTACTTCCATCTGAGCATAGATGTTTGGCCGCTGAATTTTTACAACGACATCAGAACCATCTTTCGTTTTCGCCTTATGAACCTGAGCCATACTGGCCGCTCCGATGGGTTTCATATCGAATTCAAGAAACAGTTCTTCCGGTTCCTTGCCATAGGTCTGTTTAATAATTTCGCGAACGGTCTCTTCATCCATCGGTTCGGCGTTGCTTCTGAGCTTTTCTAACTCTTTGCAATACACCGGGTCTAAAATATCTGAACGACTGGACATAATCTGGCCTAATTTGACATATGTCGGACCAAGATCTTCTAATATCATTCGCAGTTTGACGGGAGTCATTCCTTTAAAGGCATGATATTTTTGAAGAACTTCAACCATCTGAACAAAACGTTCAGATTTGGAAATAATCTGATCTGAATGAATATTCAAATCTGAATTTTTCGGTTCTCTGTTTCTTGAATCTTCATTGGATTCCTGATTCTTTAATAGTTTATTTTCAGCACTGGTTTGTGAATCGTCTAAATTATTCTGAGTTTCCTGTATTGAAGCTTCAAAATCAAGATCAGGATCATCCTGGCCTCTGTTGACCGAGTCTTGATTTTTCGGATTGTTATTTGATGAATATGTCTTATCTTCAATGGCATCAATCAGGTCTTTCAGATCTTTTCTTTTTTTCGGATTATTTTCCGGCTGATTCATTCAAATTTCCCTTTTCTGTTTCTGAGCTCTTCGCAGTTTGTCTGGCATCCATTTCAGATTCATCCCTTATGAAATCTACTTTTGAATTTCGAGAGAGTTCTGCATTTTTAATCTCTTCCGACTCGACACCAGTAATGGCAATCGAAAAAGAAGGAATTGGGATGTGGAAGGACAAATCAATCGCCCATTTATTTTTCTTTTCAATTTTAATCATAACTTTATTATATCTTTTCGACTTGTTTCGTCCTGTTCTAGCTCTTGACATTTTTCGAATGTCATACAGCGTAAAGAAAATCAGTCAATTTATCTCGATTTTATATGAATCGAAGTCAATAACCAAAAATTCCTTCATAAAAATCCAAAAACCCGAAAGGCAAACGAAATTTAACCTTTCGGGTTATAAAATCACAGAAATTCAGCAAAAGGCAAAGGCGGAATTACGACTCATTTTCTTTTGCGTTTAGTTGTGCTTATCTGTAATTCTTCTTTATCAGGAATCTGACTAATCAGTAAACTTGTCATAAAAGCGCATTTTTTCCAGTGCGCTCGTATCAAGGATTGGATTATCTTCCAGACGCAAAGCCTGCAGAAGTTCTAAATCCTTCAATGGGGTCACGTCGGTAATATAGTTTGCCTTTAATGTCAGTTCACGCAGGAAAGGCAATGAGCTTAGCGGCGTCAGATCGCGGATCATATTGTGATCGAGTCTTAAATAAGAGATAAATTTCAAATCCTTTAATGGAGTCAGATCGCTGATGATGTTGTTGTAAAGGTCCGCAATGCAAAGTTCCTTCATATCAGCCAGTGCAGAGAGATCTGAAATGTTGTTGTTTTCAAGAGAAATAATCTTCAGATCCTTCATGTTCTTGAGACATTCAATCGATTTGATCTGGTTGCGGCCAACATTGAGTTCCACAAGTTCTGTATCATCTTTGAGGCAATCGATGCTGGTGATCAGGTTTGTAAATAAAGACAGCTCTTTTAAGTGGTGAGCGTTCTTTAAAAAATCCACATTTTCAAGCATGCAGAAATCCGCATCAAAGCGTTCGAGATGTTCGACATTATGAAAATTGTTGGTATGCGTCAGCTCATTTTTTGAAATATTTAAGTCGCGCAGATTTTTAATATGGTCAAGATCCCGCATATCACTGAATCCACATTGAACCATGGTCAGTTCCTCAAGATGATTAAGTTTCTTCAAAAAATCAAAATCTTCCGGATAGTTGTAATCCATCTTTAAGGATTTCAAAGACGGGAAATCTTTTAAAGGATCATAATCGGTTAAGTATGGGTTATTTGATACATCAAGATGTCTCAGGTTTTGCATGCTGCTTAAAGCAGACAAATCATTGAACAGGTTGGTTGCCAAATTCAGACTTTCCAGATGGTTCAGATATGAAAGATCATCGATATTAAAGCGGCGCAGGCCAGACATATCCAGAATCTTCAGATTTGGTAAAGTACCTAAAATCGTTACATTGAATGGACCATTTTCAGTATTGACTTTGATCTCACGCAGCTTTTTACAGTTGATGACATAATCGAGTGAGTCAATCTTAGCTTTTTTCAGGTTAAGGTATTCGAGATTGATCATGCCTCCAATAGCGGAAATATCCATCGTAAATAAATTATTGCGAGAGAGGTTCAGACGGCGCAGCTGAATATGATCATTTAGTGGGGTGATATCGCGCAGTCGGTTTCCCGACAGGTCCAGATCTTCGAGATTGCTTAAATGTTCCAGGGGATGAATGTCTTTTAAGGCGTTGTTAGAAACATTCAGTCTTTCAAGGTTTTCAGCATATTCAAGACCGTCGAGAGTATCAGTCTCCAGGTTGGAGGCATCAAGCTGAATCAGCTCTTTCATATCTTCCTTAGTGAGCTGATCGGGAGTGGTGTGCAGTGTTCTCGCGACGGTTTCGGCAAGAGCCGGATTTTTGATAAACATAAAATTCCTCCAAATTTTACAGCGTTATTTAACGTAATTATATCATGGCTTAAGACTCTTGAAATCAGTTCATCATCTGTATGAAAGCGATTTACTGACTAATATCTCAGATTCAACGAAGAAATATGAATGGTCGATTTATTCTTGCGAATCGACTTTCACGATGCCGCGGATGAGTATTCACAGCTTATTTTGTCAATGCAAACCTTTACATCCATCACACTTTAAAATTATTTATCTTATTTGAATAAGAAAGTTTACAGGATAGTTCATAAATCACCACAATCGGTGGATCATTTGGTATTATTTATCGCTTGACGAATTTATTGAAACAAAGCTATAATACCCCTGCAAGGAATGAAATAGTTTGGATTCAAGTATTTGTATGTATTAAATTTGTGCCATTGGACGCTTTAATATCCGCAAACGCCTTTCCAACTCTCATCCAGGAGGAAATTAAAATGAACACTGGTAAAGTGAAATGGTTCGACGCCGAAAAAGGTTACGGATTCATTACTGGTGAAGACGGAAAAGATGTATTCGTACATTACTCTTCTATCAACCAGAAAGGTTACCGTTCTTTAGACGAAGGACAGACTGTTACTTACGATATCGTTGAAAGCGATCGCGGCAAACAGGCTTCCAATGTAACTGTTATTGAAACTGTTACTGAATAATTAATTATTCTTAAATAATTGATTTAAATTACCCTAAAGCATCCGCTCGGATGCTTTTTTTTCATTTCTTAGAGTTTTGTTTTTTACCAGGATTATATCTCTTTTTGTTTGATGGTAATATTTGTATAGAAAAGTCATGGAACCGTTGTTTTGATACGGAACTGTTGTTTTGAAAGGAGAGGTTATAATGCAGAGATATGAAAAAGCCCGAAGTTATGTCTACAGTCGTTATTCAACGATTTATAACGACACCATTCACGAAAGAGCTTTTACGCATACTTCATCAGTTGATAATTTTATGACTCTGCTTGCCATAAGCCGTTCTTTGCCCATTGAGATTGCCAAGATCGCTGCTCTCTTTCATGATTATGCGACTTTCGCCCATAATTGTCCTTCAAAAGATCACGCCAGATTATCAAGTCTGCATGCTTATCATTACCTGAGTGAAACACAGGAATTTTCAACCAATGAAATCGACGAGATCTGTTATGCCATTGCTCAGCATTCCAAAAAATCTGAATTCAGCGATGATCCACTGGCTGAAGCACTCAAGGATGCAGACGTCTTTGCAGAGTTTGTTGAAGAACCGCATACCAAATTTGATCCCGTTCGTTCTAAACGTTTGCTGAAAGCCGGAAGAGATCTGGCTGGTTAAGCCATCCAGGTCTTCTATCCATCTAGGTCTTTTATTATGCAGCTATGAGTCATTTTATTCTTTTCATGAACAATTTTTATGACACCAGCAAATTTCACGTCTAAAAAAGAGGAAGAATTTTCAACTAAACTGTACGTTAAATTCTTCCTCGTTTATTTTGTGTTTTATTTTATCTTGTTTGTTTTATCTTATTTGAACCTGTTGTTTAATATCATCCAAATGTTCTTGCTTTTTTTCGTCATGCCATTTTCCGGGTGCGAACAAAATTCTTAAATCGTATCAGATGTCTTCAGAGAATGCCCGATAGTGAAGTTCAACCTGCTGATGCAGCTGCTTTTGAATCTGCGAAAATGCCTTAAGAAACAGATCCTTATCAAAAACAATCAGGTCGATGTATGAGAAAGATTTCCCAATAGCCCCGCCAATAACTTTGGCACAATGAAGGGGAGCAAATGCAGCATCGAGTTTTCTGGAAAGCTCCTGTCGGAAAATCGCATCATCCTTACCATTAAAAAGATTTGAGAAATAGACATAGCCATATTCTCCATCTTTTGCTTTCAGATCCAGAAGAACATCCGCCTTATTTCCCAGTGATTCTTCAATCAGAGACGGATTGGTCGTAAAAATAATTTTCATATCCTTACGCAATGAATCGTGAGCAAAGTCCTGATGAGGCTGATAAACCGAATAAATATCCGTTGGATGCTTATAATCTTTCCACTTTCCCTTCTGAACCGCTTCTTCAATCACATCATAAAGTTCAGTAAGATTACAGAAATCAACCCCGTTTTCGGGCTGATCGATATAATCCACAAAGGAGACAAAGCTTTCCATCATATTCTGACCGATTGCAAGTTCAACCAGATAGATACACATTTCTCGTTTATGTTCCGGATTTTCAATCAATGAAAAGCCTGGGCAGTATAACCGGATAGAAAACGACTGCGCCTGATCATCACAGGTATAGAAAGCTGTAAAATCAAACAGAGTATAAATTTCATCTTTGATCTGCAGCTGGGCCTCAATGGCTTTTTGTGAAAGCGGAGGCAGTGTATCATTGATAATCCATACTTTCTTAATCTCAGATGGAGCCAGTTTTTTCATTTGCTGACAAATCAGCTGAGTTGTCTTATTTGGGCCGGCATCAAAAGTCATTTCCGGCTGTTCAAACGTATCTTCTACAAACATATGGGCTCCGCTGATCGCATAGCATTCCTGATCCAGCCCTTCAAGCACCTCAGATAAGGCAGTATAATCCTTATTCTTCAATGCCTGAAGCAAATCATTCTGTTCGTCTTCAAATCGGGACCAGAATTCCTTGATATTTGAAATCACACTCATTTTTCATACCTCACTGACAGAATATTCCTGCCATTCATTCAATTCGTTCAATAAAAATATTCATCAAAGCACTCAATTTTATCAGCCGTCAGGCTTTTTTTGATTCTTTTATTTGAACCATCGATATGATTCATTCAGTCGATTCATTCAGCTGAATCATTCAGAACCGTTTGAATCGTCAGATTCTCTTATTTTCTGTAATCCATTCTAAAACCTGAATGGCTCTTTCAAATCAGGCTGGCCAGAATATCCCGGACCGTCTTCTATTTAAAAGATCTGACAGATTCATCTTATTTCATTGACTCTGTTCTATAGAAAAATATGCTCAATGCCTGATTATATCTATGAGTCATCCTGGATTATTTATTCCGATCTTTGCTCGAACACGGTTGATGGATCGGCTAATTTCCCTTCCTGGATTCTTCACTTTGTTTCTTTTCGATGATTCTGGTTGGAGTCACTATATAATCGAGTACCTGATCCCAGGGCATTGGATAAAAGGCCATTTCCTGTTCATCGAAGGCCACTCCTATGGTGATTATTTCAGGATGATTGGCCAGATATCGATCGTAATAACCGCCTCCATACCCAAGCCGATAGGTATTAAAAAACGCCGAAAGCGGAACAAGTAAGACATCTGGAACATATCTTTGCCTGAACTCTTCCATTTCCTGTTCTGTAACCCAGTGATTCATCATTGCTTCAATTTCCTTGCTGAATGGTTCAATGACTCCAAAAACCTGTTTTTTCAGGTTTTCCGGCTTCCAGAAAATCATTTCTGTTTTGGAAATAACTTTTGGAACCAGATAATCCGGAACCATCTTGAATAAACCAGAAAGATCCGGTTCATCACGAAATGGAATAAAGAATCCTGGACGGCTGGCATGTGCAAAAAAAGGCATCAGATTTTTGACCAATGCCTTTTCTTTTTGCGAGCGATCCAAAATTCGGTTTCGGATTTTGAGAGCTTCCTGTCGGATCTTCTGATTTTCCTTTTGCCTTACCTTATCGAATTCTGAATTTGTATTCATATTTATTTGCTATTTAGTTAAATCGAAAATCTTCTGAATCTATCCAATGGATTCAGACATATCAAGTTTGAGCAGCTGATTGAGTTCAACCGCATATTCCATCGGAAGTTCACGGGTAAATGGTTCAAGGAATCCCATGACGATCATTTCTGTTGCCTTTTCTCTGGAAAGTCCGCGGCTCATCAGATAGAAAAGCTGCTCTTCAGAGATATTGGATACCGTAGCTTCATGCTCAATGGATGAAGTCTGGTTGAGCTGACGATTTAATGGGATCGTATCGGATCTTGACATCTTATCAAGAATCAGGGTATCGCACTCGACCTTGCTTCTTGCATAATCTGCTTTTGAATTCTGCACAACCCATCCTCGATAGTTGGTTTCCCCGCCGTTACGCGCTACCGATTTAGAAATAATCGAACTTGTTGTGTAAGGGGCCAGGTGGATCATTTTGGCTCCAGCATCCTGGACCTGACCTTTGGAAGCGACTGCAATCGAGATCGTTGTTCCTTTAGCATAGGGCTCTGCAAGAATGCAGGATGGATATTTCATATTCAGGTTAGAACCGATGTTTCCATCAATCCATTCCATGTGACCATTTTCATAAACCCAGGCTCTCTTCGTAACCAGGTTAATTACATTGGTAGACCAGTTCTGAACCGTTGAATAACGGCATTTTGCATTTTTATGAACATAAATCTCTACAACTGCTGCATGCAGAGAATCCTTGGAATAAATTGGAGCTGTACATCCTTCAACGTAGTGAACATCTGCTCCTTCGTCAACGATAATCATTGTTCTTTCGAATTGACCAGAAGACTGTGAGTTAATTCGGAAGTAAGACTGCAGTGGTTTTTCAAGCTTGACTCCTTTTGGAACATAGATAAAGCTTCCGCCAGACCATACGGCTGTGTTTAAAGCAGCGTATTTATTGTCAGAATAAGGAATCACCTTTCCAAAATATTCACGGAACAGATCCGGATGTTCTCTTAAGGCGGAATCGGTATTGAGGAAGATCACGCCTTTATCCTCAACTTCCTGAAGCATGTTATGGTAAACAACTTCAGATTCATACTGAGTTGAAACTCCGGCTAAAAACTTCTGTTCAGCCTCTGGAATTCCAAGCCTTTCAAATGTTTCGCGAATCGTATCTGGAACTTCATCCCAGTCCTTTTCCTGTTTATCACTTGGTTTGATGTAATAGGTAAATTCATTAAAGTCGATCTTGTTCAGATCCGGACCCCAATTTGGATTCTGGGCATCCATAAAGTAATGGTAAGCTTCCAGACGTTTTTCAAGCATCCATTCGGGTTCATGCTTGATTGCAGAAATCTCACGAACCACTTGTTCGTTAATTCCCTTTTCTGTTTTAAAGACAGAAACATCCTTATCATGGAATCCATATTTATATTCCTCAGAATTCAGAGCTTCGACTTGGGATTTATCAATCTTGTCCACCATGTTCTGCCTCCTCTTCCTGATCAATCATTTCCTGTAATGCGCGCCAACCGATAGTCGCACAGTTGATCCGGTTGGCCTGATTTCCAACTGTGGCAAAGGCGTTGGCTTCTTCAAGCTTGTCTTCGTCATAGTCTTTCTGGTCAATCATCCGGTAATAGTTATCAATAATATCCTTTGCTTCTTCCAAGGTCTTTCCTTTTACCAGATCGGTCAGGATCGAAGTCGAAGCAGTTGAAATGGTGCAGGCCTGTCCATCAAAACGGACATCCTCAATTTTTCCATCCTTGAATTTAGCCTGGACGGTGATGTCATCAATGCATGAATCACTGGCCATATGACGTGAACAATAGGATGGATCTTCACTGAGATGTTTATTATGGGGATACTGATAGTTATCCATAATAATCTCTCTCATTAACATGGGATCAATGGGCATATTCATTCTCCCCCTTTCTAAAAGAAAATATCGAGCGTATTTTCAAAGCTGGCTTCTTTCAAAGCATCCACTAAACGGTCAATATCTTCCATGGTGTTGTAAAAATAAATACTTGCACGAACTGTTCCAGGAGCTTTAATCAGATCTCCCATCAGTTTTGCGCAATGCTGTCCTGAACGAACGGCAATTCCCTTACTCGAAAGGAAGCTGGCCATATCCTGTGGAAAGATCAGCTTTCCATGATCGAATACATTAAAAGTAATGATTCCGCATCCATTTTCGGCATTGTAAATCGTCACCTTATCCTTGAGCTCCTTCTCGTATCGCTCTAAGAAATGCTGTTTAAGTTCAAGTTCATATTCATGAATATTTTCAAGTCCGATCTTTTTGAGGTAGCGCATAGCCGCAGCCATACCTAAAGCTCCTTCAATCGGCATCGTTCCTGATTCGTATTTATATGGTGTTCTTTTTAATACGAGAGCTTCGTACTTATAAAAACGAGCGTTGCTTTCTCCTCCAAAAATCATCGGATGAAGTTTTTCAAGCAGTTCAAATTTGCCGTAAAGAACGCCGATTCCGGTTGGGCCGCACATCTTATGGCCGGAAAAGCAGAAGAAATCACAATCGAGATCCTGAACATCAATGGGCATGTGAGCTACAGACTGAGCTCCATCCACCACAAGCAGGATGCCTTTTTCATGAGCGATTTTTGCCATTTCCTTAATTGGGGCGGTGTAACCAAGAACATTGGATACCTGAGCAACCGCAACAACTTTGGTGGTCGGGTTATCTTCCAGGGCCTTTTTGAAGTTATCAATGGTCAGTCTTCCCTCTTTTGTTAAGGGAATAAAGTTCACACTGACTTTTTTATCATAACCAGCCTGCTGCCAGGGCAGAATGCTTGAGGCATGCTCGGTTTCTGTAGAAAGAACCACATCTCCCTCATGAAGAAGCTGGTTGGTAATCATCATGGCAAGCAGATTAAGTGATTCAGTTGTACCGGATGTAAATACTATTTCTTCCTTACGGGCCGCATTGATGAATTCAGCTGTCGTCTTTCTTGCTCCTTCATAAGCATAATCGACCTGAGCACTCATCTCATAATCGCCGCGGTGAGCATTGGCTCCCAGATAGGTATAATATCGAACCACTTCATCAATCATGGCTTTGGGCTTGAGTGTCGTCGCTGAGTTGTCCAGATAATCGACAGGATACCCATTCATTTCTCTTTTAAGAATCGGAAAGTCCTCACGGATCTCATCGATATGATCAATGATTTTCATAGAGTCCTACCCTTCGTTCCATTTCTTCCTGGAGTGAATGTCTTGTTTCTTCATCATTGATGAATTCAATGACAGGCATGAAGTAACCAACAGAAAGCAGGCCGATCGCCTGTCTGATACTCAATCCTCTTGAACACATGTAATACAGCTGCTGTTCATCCGGCTGGCCAATGCTTAATGCATGAGAAGCCTTCACGTCATTTTCATCGATATAAAGAATTGGAATGACTTCTGCCTTATGGCCCTGTCCCATAGTCAGAACACATGTTTCCTGATGAGATTCAGAGTTTGGGCATCCTTTGCCAATGGTTCCATCACAGACAGTCTTGTAATAACCCTTGTCAAATACAACCGCAAAGTTATGCATGTTCCCATAGGTATAGGAAGTTTTATGAAGCATTTTTATATCATTGTTTTTCGGTGCATCTTCCAGGCAGAGCTGTCCAGTATAAAGTTCGGTATAAGCTCCGTTTTCCTCAAGTTCTCCTAAATATTTCAATGTGGTCGGAGTTTTTTGAAGATCAAGGAACCCTAAGTGAAGTCTGGCATCCTTTTTTACCTGGGTGTGAAGGTCAATATTCAGACCGGGTGCACTATTATTCTGAATAAAAACTTTCACTTCTGAATAATCAGCCAGAGTGATATCAATTTTGACATCTCTGACCTCTTCTTCAAGAACGATTTCCAGGCTGCCTTCGCTTCTTTCTTCAACGAGAACTTCAAGAAGTTCTGAGGTATTGGTCAGTTTGAGAGTCTCTTTGAACTCTCCGGAAAACTGCTGATTCATCAGGCAGCCTTCTTGGCACCACAGGATTCAAGCAGAACTGGTTTAGGCTTTTCTTCACTCTTCGCCTTGACACCATATTCCTTTTCAACCCAGTCGTATCCTTCAGAATCAACTTTCTGGATCAGTTCCGGTCCACCCGAAACCACGATTTTTCCATCTACAAGAATATGAGCATGTGTTGGTTTCAGATAATCAAGGAATCTGGCATAATGACTGACAATAATGAGACCGCAATGCGTCTGTTCCTGTGCATGCATAATCGCATCAGAAACAATTCGCAGCGCGTCAACATCCAGACCGGAATCAATTTCATCAAGCATGGCTAACTGCGGTTTAAGAAGGAGCATCTGAACAATTTCATTGCGTTTCTTTTCACCACCTGAGAAGCCAACGTTAAGGAAACGATGCGCCAGATCGGTTTTCATATCGAGTTCATCAATCGCATGATCCATTTCCTTAATGAATTTAAACAGCGAAATGGGCTGTTCTCTTCTTGCGTTGATGGCAGTTCTTAAAAAATCGGAATTGGTCACACCAGGTACTTCTGCAGGATACTGCATACCTAAAAACAGGCCGACCTTGCTGCGTTCATCCACTTCCATGGAAAGGACATCCTTACCATCAAAGGTAATCTTGCCCTGTGTAACTGTATATTTTGGGTTTCCCATAATGGCTGCAAGTAAAGTGGATTTACCGTTGCCGTTTGGTCCCATTAGTGCGTGTCTTTCGTCGGAATTTACACTCAGATCGAGGCCTTTTAAAATTTCTGTGCCTTCGACACTGACGTGCAGGTCCCTAATTTCTAAAGCGGACATATTTCAACCTCTTTTCATTCATTTTCAGTTTAGCATATTACAGAATAAACCGATTTTGATAGACAACTCTCTTCTTCTTGTCATATTTTTTGAAGTGCCCGATTGCGAAGTGATTTTAGACTCTTCCTGATTGATCCTGTCTGCAATTTTTTTGACAGAGATCGATTCTGAACTGAAATCCAAATCCTGAGTTCTCCTGAATCAGCACAGTCAGTCAAGTCAGTCAGGATCTGTTAAGTTACAGGACAATCGTTTAACTTCTGCTTAATGTTTGACTGTTTGAATATCTTTGATGCTGAAATTCTCTTTGCTCCGTTTCGAAACGAGAAGTGAAAAAATATGGAATATGAAGGCAAATTGCTTTTCTGCAATGAAGTTTTTATAATAGTTTGAGTTATTTAACAAAGAATGGGATTTAAGTCTGCCGGGTTATAGAAAGGATGGCTGCAGCCGGCAGGATCGCAGCAAAATCATGAGTGAATTTTTAAGAAAATACTGGTTTGTCTGCCTGATTGCCATTGCCATGATCGCAATGCTGGTCTATTTCGTCATGGATATGAATAAGGACAACGTTTCAGGCAAACAGACGGACGGTAAAGATGTGGTCGCTTCGACTAGCCTGGGTGATTACACTTCCGATGAGATGTTCGATGATTATCAGGGATTCAATCAGTCTCTTCTATATTATATGTATCAGGATGCTGTCGTGAATCAGTCCGTTGAAGCGACTCCTGAAATGAAGGAAGAAGCAAAAGCACAGGCTAAGACTCTGGAAACCAATATGAAATCAGATTCAACCGGTCAGACTGAATATCGTCTGATGCAGCAGCTTGCAGGTTTTGGTTTTGAGGGCGATGACGCGATCGAAAACTACTGCATGACTTCTTTAAAACTTCAAAAGCTTGAAAGAGATTATATCGAGAAAAACAAGGATAAGTATTTCAAAAACGTAGTAAACTCTCCAAAAGAAATTTCGATCATTACCATCAATGTCGATTCAGTGGATACTCCTTCTGAAGAGCAGAAAACAAAAATGGAAAATGTGGATAAGGCTCTTGAAGATGGAACCTTCGCCGATGCGGCTACAGCTTTTTCTGAAGATACAGCAACAGCTGGATTAGCAGGCTACTATGGCTACTATGATGAAAGTTCCTCATCTTTTGATGAATCCATTAAGACAGCTTTAAAAGGTCTCAAAAAAGGTGAAATGACTGAATGGATCGGCGTAACAGATCCTCAGACAGGAGCAGCTGTTCAATACCGCGTTTATGTAAACGAAACAGACTTTGAAACCATCTACAACTCGGAAAATGAAGCCACTGGAAAATCGGCTTTAAACGCTTTGCTGAGTGCAAATCCTGGTCTTGAAGTATCGACTGTCAGGGATGCGGCAGAAAAGCTAGGCGATATTAAATTTGAAGATGAAGAAGTTCAGAAACAGGTCGAAAGCTATATTAAGGAACAGACAGGAGGAAGCGAAGATGAAAAGTAAAAAAGTGATTCTTAGCACCTTTTGTGCTGCAATGCTTCTTGGAGGATGTGCTTCTCAGGTAAATACCAAAGTGACTGAACCAGACAAGCCATTAATGAGTATTGGAGATACAACCATTACCCGCAATGATGAATATGAACTCATCAAGCGTGTCAACGGACCTTCTTTGATGATTCAGGGTATTCAGTTGCTGATTTATAATAAGGAAGTTCCTGTTGATGATGAGATCAAAAAAGAAGCCGATGAAATGCTGAAAAGCTATGATCCGGATTCTGAAACCTTCCTCAAACAGATTCAGACTTATGGATATAAGGATAAGGAAGAATACCTCAACCAGGTCATCATCCCTTCAATTCAGTCCAATAAACTTCTTGAAAAGTATTTTGAAGAAAATGCTGAAGCGATTGAAGAGACTTACCGTCCAGTTGTGGCTGCCATTATCGAAACGGATTCAGAAGACAATGCTCAAAAAGCCATTGATGCAATGAATGACGGAACTTCTCCAGAAGAAGCAGGTAAGCAGTATGCTCGTGAAGGAGCAAACTATACTGGCAATGATACAGTCATTACGACCGAAACTACAAACCTTCCAACCCGATTGCTTAATACACTCAATGAAACGAGTGATGATGGAGTTCTCTCTGAAGTATTCTATGACGATACTTCAACAGACGACAAAGCCTATTATGCCGTCAAGCTGATCAGTCGTGATTATAACGAAAATATCGACCTGATCACTCAGTCTCTTTCAAGCAATCAGGATGTTATTTCCGGATGTATGGTATTCTACCTCACCAAATACGATTTTGAAGTTCATGATCAGTATATTTTCGACTATCTGAAAACCAACAACCCGGAATATCTGGTAACCCGTCCTGATCTGACTGAATAATCAGCACAAGCTTGCAACAGGGACAAATTGAATTACATACCCGTTAAGTTGACATACATATTAAGGCGAATTCACAGGAATCAAGTTTCCTGACGATTCGCCTTTTCCTTTTCTCTTTCCTTTTTATGTTCTTCTTCATATTTCTTTTTTGCAGGTGATTACGTGGATTTTCTCCTATTCTCTTTGGCATTTTTCTGAATCCCGGCTCATAGAAGCTCTTTAGAATTTAATCGTTTCTGAATTTGGTTAACGTAAAAAAGTCGAATCAGACAATCAGGTCTGATCCGACGGTATGGTTTACAAATTCATTTTTAAGTCAATAAGAGAGTTGTCCAGTTGTTTTTAACCAATTAGATTACTTGATCATATCAATGCCGTTAACGATCAAGCCTTCATCGACTTCAATCATCAGGTACCGTTTTCCATCAACCACCTGAGTTTTGACTTTATCGGAAACATCTCCTTTGACGTTGACGGTAATTCCATTCATCTTAACAGCGAGTTTGCTTGTATCAATCATATTGACGGCTTTGAGTTCTTCTTCTCCGACCTGGTTGTCATAGACAGCAGAAAAGCGGTCCATTTTCTGTTCTGAGATTCCGGAATTGGAAAGAAGATTTTCCATCTCGTTTTTACTTAATGAAAATGCTTCACTGTCAGGGTTTTCTGAGATCATTTCTCTGACGTTTTCCTGCAGGTTCTGAATTAACTGCAGCGAAAGTTCATCCTGAGCTAAATCCGAGATCAGTCCGGCAAAGTTTTGCTGTTCACGATCATAAGGCAGTTCGGCTTCTCTTCCGCAAAGAACCTCAATTAATCCATCATTTGGCTCTTTTGGTTTTGCCGTAAAGTAGAGCAGCCGGCTGATATCAGCTCCTCGATCGGCAAACACCGGAAACATAAATCCATCGAGTACTTTTGGAATAACGTGCATATCTTCATCGATCTTCTTTTCCATATTTGCGGTATCTGGATTGTAGAAAAGACCGATATCTGTCAGATCAACTTCATTTATGCATCCAAGCAAAAACTGAAACGGCATAGGTGCACTATCCGGAATAACTTCACCATTCTTATCGAGCACTGGAACCAGATATTCGCAGCTGGCTATAGTAATCAGATGTTTCTGGTTGAAGCCATCATTGGCAATGATTTCATCTCTTAATTTGGTAACGAGTTCTTCATCCTTTAAAAGAGATTTGTTTAAGGTATACAGTTTTTTCTGATATCCATTTTCCTGGCCAGCTTCGCGTTCAAACTCGTATTCCATCAGATTCTTTCCAATCTTACCTGATAGAGCTTTCTTAAACATCGATAGGAAGATTTCCTGTTCTGCTTCCCGAAAATCCTCCCAGTCCTTGATTTCAAAGCTTGGAATCTGGGTCTCTGGAATAGCGGGAATGACGTAGCTGTATGCCACCCGGTAGATGTTGAAATTCTTATTTTTCTTCTTATATTGGCGGCGTATTTCTTTGAGTTCTTCGTTATTCATGCCTTAAAGGATAGCACAGTTACAGAGGAAAGATTTCTAAAATCCAAAACTCAAATAAAAAGAATCTTCGAATCATTCAACAATAAGCAAAGATAAGATGTGATTTAACAAACAAATGAATGTCTGGTTTAATTTGAAAAATTCTGATTTTCATCTGAACGGAAAGGGAGATGTTTAAAATTTGAACAGGTTTCATACTGCTAAGCAATAATCATGTACAAAAAATGGGTCTTTGAAGCATGTCAAAGACTTTTGACATGTAAAATCCCCTGTTTTTAATTACTGCAAAAGGCTTTCGATATACGCTGTATCCATTGATCTGACATGATGACATTGTCCACGTAATATCCCGCCAAATCAATAAAAAGCAAAGCGAGACAACTGTATCAAAGAAAGGAAGCGAATATAAACAATCAAATGAAAAGGAAATACAGGAATCAATCAAAATGAAAATGGAAATATCAGAACAAATCAAAAATCATCGGATGCAGCTGCAGCTCTCTCAGGAAGTGCTGGCAAAAAGAATATATGTCAGCCGCCAGACCATATCCAATTGGGAAAACGAGAAAAGTTATCCGGATATACATTCCCTGCTCTTATTAAGCAATCTGTTTGGAGTCCCAGTGGACGAACTGATCAAAGGAGATCTGAAAAAAATGAAACAGGAAATCAATCAGGAAGAAGTAAACGCATTTAACAGACAAGGCAATATCTTTTCCGCTTTAGTTATCGCTTCAATTCTGACTTTTGTCCCTTTGCTGGTATGGAAAGGAATGCTTGGTCTGGTCCTATGGCTTCCCCTTTACCTTATAACTATGCTTTATGCATTCAGAATCGAAAAACTGAAGCGTACCAACAACATTAAGTGGTAGCATTCAGTGAAGGAAAACGTCTGGATGAAATCGAAACCATCAGAGAAAGCGGAAAACAACCTTATCAGACTGTAATAAAATTCCTGGCTGGAGCTGGAGTTGGATTGCTTCTTGGAGCTTTAGTCTTTCTTCTGATGAAATAAGATAATCAGAAATTGATCTTCTATAGATCCAATTGCATCCAAGCGCATCCGCTGCGTAACAGATGAAAACCAAAATAATCGAAAAAAGATAGATCAATCCACTATTGGGATTGATCTATCTTTAATTTCTATATTTGCAGATTATGGTTTGCAATTTTTGATTTTGGTTTCTTTTTCAACAGCTTGTATTAATGATCAGTCTTTGGTTAACATTAGCACTGAGATATTGGAATAAAATGTACGATTAAAGAAGCTGTTTTCCGCCGACTGCACGAATCTTTAAAACATGGCAGCTTCCGTCGCCAAATACAGCATCCATGCCCTGACGGTAGTTTTCAACCTGATCATTTGGAACAAATGCCTGAATGGTTCCTGCAAATCCACCGCCATGCACTCGGCTTACTCCTGAAGTTTCATCGAGCAGATTTTCGCTGAGCGCCAGGGCAACAGATATGCCCTGTGCAGTTGGATCAGAACTTGGATATACGTTCTGAAGATATTTGAAAGAAGAGTTTCCAGAAGCTTCAATCCCATTAAGGAATCCATCAAAGTCTCCTTCTTCAAGCAGGTTAACGATTTTAGCTACGCGTTCATTTTCATTGAAGAAGTGGATGGCACGTAATACCGCACGATCGGAAACAGCTTCTCTGACTTCAGGAATGTGTTTATTGAATTCTTCCGGATCTACTTCACGTAATACGTCTTTACCAAAATACCTGGCCACTGCCTTCATTTCTTCCGGGATCGCTGCATATTCATGAGTCAGATCCGCATGGCTTCCCTTGGTATCTGTAATGCACAAGGAATAACCATACTTGGAGAAGTCGGCATCAACCGCTTTAACCACTGGCTTGCTTGGGTCTTGGAAGTCAATGGTAATCAGACCACCCACTGCGCAGGCACACTGATCCATCAGACCGCATGGTTTACCAAAATAGACGTTTTCTGCATACTGGCTGGCTTTGGCAATTTCGACCATATCGATTGCAGCCTCATTGTAAAGTCCAGACAGAATGGTTCCGATCAGGACTTCAAAGCTTGCAGAAGAACTTAAGCCGGCTCCAACTAAAACATCAGAAGTAATAAAAGCTTCAAATCCGCCAAGTGTATGACCATCGCTAGCTAAAGCTTTGCATACTCCACGAATTAAGGCTTCAGAAGTTCCTTCTTCTTCCTTGCACACTTTAAGTTCATTGACATGAATTGGAGCGATGTTGAAATCATCAGAAACGACCTTAATGACTCCAGAATCGTTTTTGCTTGCAATTGCGATCGAATCGAGGTTGATGGAAGCAGCCAGAACTCGGCCATGCTGATGATCAGTATGATTTCCGGAAACTTCAGAACGACCGGCAGCAGTAAAGATGGATACTTCCTTGTCACCAAATAAACGAATGAATTTTTCGATGGCATTGGCATAACGCTTTGCCTGGTAAGCCACTAAGGATTCATCATCATAAAGATCGTTGAGAAGCTGATTGTAGTTTCCATTGCGGAAATCTTCTAAAAATGCAGATGCTAACATGTTTATCGTACCTTAAACGTAAATGATGTTTTGGAGTCAAATACGTTATCCTTTCTTAATAAAGTTGTTGGATTTTCAGAATTGATATGAATATCGTCAGGCATGTTTTGTGTCTCGATACAGATCGCCGAACGTTTTGGAAGCTTTTTTGCATATTTTCCAGGTTCCCCCTGTAAGAAGTTTGCAGAGTAGATCTGAGCTCCTGGCAGTGTTGTAGAAACACTCATTTCTATTCCGGTCTTTTCAGAAAACAGAATGGCCTGATCATGGTCCTGGTTAAAGATAAAGTGATGATCGATTCCAGTTCCAAGCTGTACCTGGTCATAGCTATCATCGAATGCTTCATCTATTTTCTTTTCATCTCTAAAGTCAAAAGGGGTGTGTTCCACATTGCGGATTTCACCGGTTGCAAGACCATCAGAATCGACACATCCGAATTCTTCACAGGCCAGTTTCAGAACATGATCTCCAATATAGGAAGGTTCTCCATCCAGATTAAAATAGGAATGGTTTGTCAGATTAACCAGAGTGTCCTGATCACTTTGTGCATGATAATGAATATTCAATGTATGGTCAGCCAGAGTAAACTCGATCGTTACATCCAGATTTCCTGGATATCCTTCCTCCATGTCAGGAGACACTCTGTGAAAGCGAACTCCATTTTCAAGAAGTTCAGTATCAAATTGAGCAAAACTGAATCCCTTAATTCCACCGTGCAGAGAGTTTGGACCATTATTGATTGGAAGATGGTAGGTCGTTCCATTCAGTTCAAACTCACCTTTTTTAATCCGATTGCAGACTCTTCCTGCAGTTGCTCCAAGATATAAAACATATTTTTCATAATCTTCAACTTCAGGATGACCCAGAACAACGTCCTGGCTGTTTCCATCCCGGTCCTTTACATAAAGTCTTAAGATCGTACATCCTTTCGAATTGATCCAGACTTCAAGTTCATCATTTTTTAAAATGACCGTCTTTGATCCATCCTGAAGGGTTTCTTTAATTTGAGCTGTCATAAGGTTTCTTCAAACTTTCTAATAAATCTTCTGAATCCATCAAGTCCTTCTTCATCCATCTTGAATACACCCGCATTTTCTAATACGGATACAAATTTGGCTCCGGTCTGCTGATTTACAAATTCATGAACATCTATTTCTGGAGTATATTCAGCCTTCAGACTTTCAATCCAGTTGGCATGTTTGTCCAATGATGGTTCAGTTGAAGCATCGAGCTGGTTGGTCAGTACTTTTTCCACAAGAACCAGTTCATCTTTTAAGCGTGCCGGCAGTACCGCTAGACCCATAACTTCGATCAGACCAATATTTTCTTTTTTGATGTGATGATGTTCTGGATGCGGATGGAAAATACCATCCGGATACTGTTCGCTGGTCCGGTTATTTCTGAACACCAGGTCAATTTCATATTCATCCCCATTCATACGCGCAATTGGAGTGATTGCATTGTGCCTGGTGGAACCAGTGTAAGGAATGATATCGAGATCCAGATCTTCATATTCCTTCCAGAATGCCAGAATTCGATCCGCCAGATCCACTAACTTTCCTGGATTCTTATCGCGTAAGCGCAGAGTGGATAATGGCCATTCGATGATTTCCGCATGAACTCCATCCAGTTCAAAGGAATCAATGGTATGGGCATCCTGAATTGGGAAACGATGTCTTCCCCCCTGATAATGGTCATGGGTTAAAATCGATCCGCCGACGATTGGAATATCTGTATTGCTTCCAAGCATATAATGTGGAAACAGGGTGATGAATTCAAACAGATTTTCAAAGGTATTGCGGTCAATCCGCATCGGAATATGGTTCTCATTGAGAATGATGCAGTGTTCGTTGTAATAAACATATGGACTGTACTGCATGAAATATTTTCCAGATTTCAGATTCAGTGGAATAATGCGGTGAGTCTGTCTGGCAGGATGATTGGTATGTCCGGCATAACCCACATTTTCCGGGCAGAGCAGGCATTTTGGATAACCCGAAGATTTTACATTTCTTGCAGCTGCAATTTCCTTCGGATCCTTTTCCGGTTTGGATAGATTGATTGAAATCTGAATATCTCCATAACGGCTGGGCGCTTTAAAGTTAATGTTTTTATCGGTTCTAGATTTTCGAATGTAATTGGAGTTAATCGAGAGCTGATAATAATCATCCGTCGCTTTCTGAGGATCTTCCTCATACTCTTTCCAGAAATTTCTGACGACTTCAGAAGGTCTGGGCATGAGGCAATCCATAATGCGGGTATCAAAAAGATCTTTTGAGGTCACTGTATCTTCACAAAGATTATTCTTAACGGCATAATCAAGCAGATCATCAAGGATCGGATAAAGAGATGGGGCTTCAACATGTTCTCTTTCAAAAGAATCAATTTTTAACAGGTCGATGAGCTGATTGGCTGCATACGGTAAATCATTTTCATCAATCATCTGATGATCGAGTCCAAACTGCAGCAGCTGGTTGATTGTTTTGTTCATTGGGTCTCCTCTTTTTCTTAAAGACTGTTGGTAACTGCTTACAGTGTACTTTCACCAGTAAATTTAGTCAACTCTTAATCTAAATTATTACTTATTTTTTAGTAAATTTTTACTTTGAAATATTTACAGTAATTTGCGAAAAATCTTTCACATCTGAATTCATTTTCTGCAGAACTTACAGGAAATAATAGATTCTACAACGGCATTAACAAGAAATTATTATAGCTCTCATTGTTTAACTTTATTTTTTTACTGTATCAGCCTTGCAAGCAGTTCCTTTTCAGCGAGTGTAAGGATCCTGAGCAGAGAAATCGATACGATTGGTTTATCGATTAAGAATATTTATAACATTTAGTAAATTTTAGAATTTTTACTAAATTTTTTTTTGTGATTGATTTTAGTTCTCTATATAATGGATGAAGAATATACGGACAACCAATGTTAATAAAGCAACGTTTATAAAATAAGGAGAATTCAATGGCAACTTTAAAGGATGTCGCCGCTTTAGCTGGCGTTTCACAGGCTACTGTTTCGCGATTGCTCAATCAGGATCCGGCGCTCTCTTTGCCTGAGGAAACCAGACAGAATATTTTAAAAGCCGCTGCTAAGCTCAAATATGAAAAAAAAGCCCGTAAAGGCGGACATAAAAAGAAAATTGGAATCCTGCAATGGCATTCCATTGATTCCGAACTGCAGGATCCTTATTATCTGATTTTAAGAACAGGCGTTGAGCAGTATTGCCTGAAAAATAATCTCGATATCGTTCGGGTATTCAAAAGCGATGCCGACTGGTCTGATCAGTTGTCTGGAGTAGACGGCATTTTATGTATCGGGAAGTTTGCTCCAGAAGAAATGAAAAAAGTCACTCGCCTCTCTTCACAGACCCTCTTTCTGGATATGCAAACCGAAAATATCCAATACAATACAGTCTCTCTTGATTTCAAGAGCGCAATTCGGGATGTCATCAATACGCTTCATGAATATGGACATCAGAAAATCGGTTTTCTTGGCGGACAGGAAATCCTCGAAAACAATCATGCCTATGATGATTCTCGAATAAAGTACTTCTGCGAATTCGCAAAAGAAAAAGGGATGGAATATAATCCCTGGTTCTTAATTGATCAGTTTTCGCGGGCTTCAGGATATTCAATGATGAATAAGCTTTTAGAAACAGAAAACCACCCAACAGCTGTTTTCTGTTGTTCAGACCCGATCGCAATTGGTGCTTATCGTGCCATTATCGAAAACGGTCTTAAAGTTCCTGATGATATATCATTAATCGGATTTGATGATATTGAAGAAGCTCAGTTTATGAACCCCCCATTAACTACTGTTCATGTTGATATGCTTTCAATGGGAGAATACGGGGCCATGGTGATGGAAATGTTGATGAATCATTCGCCTGTACTCCCCTGCCGGATGGTTCTTGGATGTCATCTCATTGTTCGCGAATCACTTAAAAAACGCAATTAAATCTTATGTCATTCACTTCGTTCAAATTGATACTCGGACAGATGTTCGTGGTTATATAAAAGCACCCATTTTGGGCGTCAAGTTGATTAACACTTGGTTATTTCAGCTTAACGCTCTGGGTGCTTTTTCTTTAACAAATTTGGTATTTAGTTCGATAACTTAAACAACT
>Ga0209694_1001476_pt1 | contig 25417 bp, 22 predicted proteins | sample GluameincwithD2O_FD_187499 | JGI IMG/M metagenome (GOLD analysis project Ga0209694, IMG submission 187499) | Mouse cecum microbial communities from Vienna, Austria - Glucosamine amended microcosms incubated with D2O (SPAdes) (version 2) | ecosystem: Host-associated > Mammals > Digestive system >... | reverse complement strand
TGCATCACTGGGAAGAACTCTAATCAGCGGTGCTCACCAGACCCGGCAGGGTATGATCGACTACTTTAAAGACGTCCAGAAACAACTGGTTGCAGCTTAGCTTTACTGAGCTTCGTAGCCTATCAAGAAATGTAAAATCCAACACTTTTCCGGGGGATAAAGTGTATAAATCCCACACTTTTCAAGGGGACTCCTTCAAAGCCGCCTATTTTGCCCTGTTTTTCTCACCTGACTGAAAGGACAAACCACCATGATTCTGCTCATTTCCGGCACCACTCACACAGGCAAAACCCTGCTTGCCCAGCATCTCCTGGAAAAAACGGGCTGCTCCTATCTCTCCATGGATCACCTCAAAATGGGTCTGATCCGCAGCGGTATGACTGACCTCACCCCGCAGGACGACGACACACTGGCAGACTTCCTCTGGCCGATTCTGCGGGAAATCATCAAGACCGCCATTGAGAACCGGCAGAATCTGATCCTGGAAGGCTGCTATGTGCCCTTTGACTGGCGCAAAGAGTTCACAGCAGACTACCTCCGTGACATCCACGATCTCTGGCTGGTCATGAGTTCCGACTACATCCGGACACATCTCAGGGACATTGAAGCCCATGGCTGTGACATCGAACAGCGTCTGGAAAACCACGTCGATCCCGACTCTCTGATCCAGGAAAACCGGAAAATCCTCGCAGGCTGCCGTGAAAATGGCTGCACATATTTTCTGATCGACCAGGCGTATCCCATGGACCTGGCAGACCAGACCCTGAATCAGATCAGGAAAGGAGAGAGGTGAAATCCTGTGAACTATATAATTCGTGACATGAAACCTGAAGAGTATCCGTTGCTTTCCGACTTTCTTTATGAAGTCATTTTCATTCCCGAAGGAATGCAGAAACCCGACCGGACTATCATCCACCAGCCGGAGCTGGCCCTGTATATCGAAGACTTCGGACAGCCTGACGATATCTGTCTCGTTGCCGATGTACAGGGAAAACCGGTCGGAGCCATCTGGTCCCGGATCATGAATGACTACGGGCATGTGGATGAGGAAACTCCCTCTCTGGCAATCTCTCTGTTTGAAGACTGCAGAAACCGGGGAATCGGAACCATGCTGATGAAGGCCATGCTGCAAAAGCTCAAGGAAGCCGGATACAGACAGGTTTCGCTGTCCGTCCAGAAAGCTAATTATGCGATGCACATGTATGAAAAAGCCGGGTTCAGGACAATGCGCGAGAACCCGGAGGAGTGTGTGATGGTGCGGGAGTTGTGAGGAGGGGGAGACTTCTATTTCTTTGCACCCCATCGGAAGATTGGGAAAAACGAACAGAGAAAAAGATAACGTTATTTGTTAAGGATCAAAAGATGGTGATATCACCTTTATGAAATGACCTGCCGCCATCTTTTATTTCGTAACTGTAAAATGCTGGACTAGAAAGTTGTAAATCCAGATAGAGCCAAAAAGAGGTTATTTATGATATACCAGGACAGGAAAAGAGCGAAGCTATGAATACGAGAATCGATTATTTATACCGCGATGCCGCAAACTACAAACTCTATGGTCATGTGGTCATCCCTGGCGAAATCACGGAGAAGCAAATTCAGAAAATCATGAAATTCTGCCTACCCTTTGATGGAGAGACACGTCAGTTTATTCCTGAGTTGATCGGATTTCCGGTGTTGAAGTTTGATCTACCTAGTGATGATGATCATCCGTGTTGTGAGATCAGTCCAAAGTGTTTCTCACCCACAGAGGAAAAACCGACTATAAAACTATCCGCGAAGCGATTGGTGATGAAATTTCATGCAGCCTCTCAAACCTCTGAAATGCAGTTTTATCGGGAGTGGGTTTTTACTGGCTTTGATCCATTAAATCCGCCGAAATGTGTTGACGAGATAGAATCAGAATATGAATGGGAATATTACGAATGACGACCTTCTGGTAATTGCGGTAGATGGATATCAGGGCGGTATTTCAGAAACAAACTGCCTTGAGGGCATCTCGACACCATTTATCCTACGGTTCCCGTATACTTTGAACCATGCAGACGTAAAAGTCTGCAGGGGAGGAAACATGGATCATGAAACGGGCTTTACTGTTCTTGCTGACAGGTGCACTGGCAGCAACACTCGCTGCCTGTTCCGGGACAGCCAAATCCGGTGACACACCGCTGTTTGCGGATGTCACCACGACGAAGTGAATTTGATTGTGTTTCCGCCGGGGAGATCCTGGCGGTTTCTTTTATCTGGTCAGACTGAAGCGCTGAATCTGTTTCAGAGTCTGGATAAAATCCTCTGTTTCCTGATGGGAATGAAGAACATAAATGGAGCGGGACTCCCGGTATTCCTCCAGCATGTCCAGAATCTCCGGGAGATTTCTCTTTCTGAAGTGCCTAATCCAGTCCTGAAACTCCGGATCGAATTCCGTTTCCACCCAGGGAAGATCCTCCCGTTTGCGTCCAATCCTTCCTGCCGCCTGTTTAAGACAGACCTCGGTGGGGAAGTCCAGAAGGATCACCGTATCACAGTATTCCAGACGGATAGGCAGAGTCCGACGATAGTTGCCGTCCAGTATCCAGCAGGGGGAGTCAAGAACTTCTGCGAGTTGTTCATCAAACTCCTCCGGAGAAATGTGACTGCCATCGGGCAGGTGCCAGATCTGGTCAAGGTAAATCAGCGGAAGATGGAGGATATCCCGCAGTCTGCGGCTCAGAGTGCTTTTTCCGCTGCCAGCGCAGCCGATCACAAGAATGCGTTTCATGGTTCCATTATGGGGATGAAAGACAAAAAGGAAGCCGGTGAGGCTTCCGTAGTTGGGGAAGTGGTGGACTGGGCAGACAGGTCCGGACGGCAGCAGAGTGGCCACCCTCTTGGAATCGGCCGTTTTTCTGCATTACAATGAATTACACATAGGAGGATCTCGACATGCCAACTATTTCATTTCGTGTCAATGACGAACAGAACGCTGCGATTTCGCCGCAGGCTCGGCTACAGAATCAGTCGGTTTAAGATTTCATTATCCAGACACTGATGGAAAAAACTGAAGATCAGTCTGATTACCAGATGGCATGCTTTATGGATGAAGCCTCAAAGCTGGAACCTGTTTTGACGTTTGATCAGATTTGTCTGGAACTAGGCAATACTTCTGAAGAAATATAATTTTGCTTTTCGTCTTCCCTTACCAGTGAGATGGAACTCGACAATCCCAGGTCGATCGGTAAACCTTTGAAAGGTGATAAAAAGGGATATTGGAGATATCGGGTGGGGAATTACCGGATCATCGCAAAAATACTGGATGACCGTCTGGAAGTTCTTACCGTGACTGTGGGTCACAGAAAGGAAATATATCTGAGAAAATACTGATTTCCCCGGGATCCTGATCTGAAAATGGAAAGGAATACCAGATGACTGCTCGTGGCAGCTGCGGATTCACCAGTCCCTTTGCATGAGCCAGTCATTCACCCGCTGTTCTCTGTCGGCATCATCTCGTTCCAGATGCAGCTGATCTTTGATTTCTCCATCCTGCAGATACAGGATGCGGTCGCAGCGGGAAGCGGTTTTGCTGTCATGGGTGACCATGAGAATGCTCATCCCCTGCCGGTTCAGATTCACAAGCGTGTCCATGACTTCCTGCGCAGCCTGCCGGTTCAGATCGCCGGTGGGTTCATCCGCAAAGAGAACCACAGGATCGTTGATCAGACTCCGGCAGATGCAGGCCCGCTGGAGCTGTCCGCCCGACACCTGCTGCGCCTGCCTGTTTTCCAGACCCTCGAGCCCCAGTTCTTTCATGAGACGGCGGGCTTTTTCTTTCACCTTCGCCTTCTGACGTTTCCCCTGCGCCTGAATGCCGGGCAGAACAATGTTTTCCTCCAGAGACAGACACGGTATGGTGTTCATCTGCTGGAACACAAATCCCATCTTTTCCAGACGGAGCCTGGCTTTGTCATCTTCCGACAGGGCAGTGAGGACTGTGTCCTGCAGCCGGACTTCTCCTGCATCGGCCTGGTCCAGACCGGCGGTGTTGTAAAGCAGGGTGGATTTTCCCGACCCTGAGGGACCCATGACGGCCAGCAGTTCGCCGGGCATCAGATCGAAGGAAATGTTGTGCAGGATCCTGTTTCGGCAGAGATCTCTGACTTGAAGAACAGGTTTCATGATGATTCCTTTCCCCTGAAACATTCACAGGGTGTGATACAGCGGAGGACAGACAGACTGCACCATGTTGCGGTCAGGGCAGCGGCGGGTATCAGAAAGAGAACAGCCAGCGCAGAGAACCAGGGAATGTCAAAACTGAACCCTGTGGCTCCCAGTTGTTCCAGTACCAGACAGCACAGCCATTTCCCTGGACCCAGGGCCAGAAGCAGCCCGGCTGCAGCACCGCTCAGGCACCAGGGGATCTGGCGGAGAAACCATTCCCTTTTCAGCTGCCCTGTGGTGAAACCCAGGGCTTTTTTCAGAGACAGTGTGTCGCGGTTCTGCTGGATGGACAGCCGGATGGACAGAAACATCACCACGGCTGTGATGAACAGACCGGTACAGGCTGCCAGCTGCGCAGCCAGGTCCAGCTGATGCAGGGTCTGGGCATAGGTCTGCCGGACATACTCCCGGATGGATGTCACCGAAATTCCGGCACCCGACATGGATTCCATCCAGCTTTGCGGATCCGCACTGTCCTTCAGGCTAACGTATCCCACAGTCCATACAGGATCCTGCTCTGTTTCCAGGTGCAGCCCCTTGGCTGTTTTTCCGCCATTGGTGATATCCGAGTACAGACCGCTGATGACAAAAGGCTCCGGCTGATCTTCCAGCTGCAGGGTATCTCCCGGTTCCAGATTCAGTTCCCGGGCAGCGAGCACCGACAGGGCCAGTTCGTTTTCCTTCTCCGGCAGCCGGCCTTTGTCGCAGGTAACAGGGAATGCTTCAAGGTCACCGGTTTCCACCGGAAGACTGAGCGTGGTTCCATCGGTCAGTCTGACGGTCTGACCATAGGTTGTGAGCAGGGACCATTTCTTCACCTGCTCATCCTTTTCAAGACGTTCTGTCACGAGGCCGGCGGTCTGGGCGGAAGCCAGGTCCAGTCGCAGCTGTGCATTGCCGATTCCCATGCTGGTGACAAAAGCCGGGGAGGAAAGCGTGCGGGTCAGAAACAGAGGAACCAGAATGAGAAAGGTGCATCCGGCACAGACTGCCACGGTCATGAACCGGGTTCCGGTTCTTCTGGTATGTTCCGTACTTCGCAGGGCATCCAGCGGACTTTGCCTGTCCAGAGACCGCAGGGAAAGCCGGACAGAGACCAGGACAATCAGAGCCGTCACACCGGCTGCCAGCATACAGGCAAGACCGGCAGCAGAGCTGTCCGGGGCTGTGCCGTAAAGCTCCCGCAGCTGTTCCAGCATAGGTCCCTGGACCATCAGGGCTGCCAGAAGTCCAGTCAGGATCCCGGGCACCGTGAGCAGGGCGTAGCGTGCAAAGTATACCTTCCGGACTGCCTTCCGGCTGATGCCCAGGGCTTTCATCATTCCGGTCTGCTGCCGGTCCTGTTCCAGCTGCAGGGACAGGATATACCGGATACACAGCAGGGAAATGGCCAGCACCGCAAGACTGACAAGAAACAGCAGGAAGATGACAGTGCCATCGGACAGAACGTTCATCATGCGGATCAGACTCCGGTCAATGAAGGGCCCCGATGCCGGCAGCCCGGCGTCTTCATAGATCCGGCGGAACTGCGAGGGACTGGCACCGTCTGCCAGCATGAATTCAATCAGTGTTTCCTGCTCTCCTGCATCCTGCAGCCGTTCCAGAGTCTGCGGATGCACCAGAAACCGTTTGGAGGAACACATCATGGCATTCATCTGTGCATCGCGGATAAAGCCGGCAATGATCAGCGAGTCGCTGCCAATGGTCATGATGTCACCGGTTTCCAGGTCATACAGACTGCGGTACGCAACAGGCACATACACTTCTCCGGGCTGGACCTCCGGCTTGCTGCCAGCCAGGTCCAGAAGGAAATCAAAGTGTTCCGGCTGAATGACAAGTCCGTTGTCCTGCGTGCTGCCAGCCAGGGACTGGTCTTTGAGCCGGACAGCCGGATTGTTCAGGTTCAGAAAAGAAGAAATCTGCCAGCCGGTGATCTGAGGGCACCGGTCTGCGAAATCCTTTATGCCTTGTTCATCTACAGAACCTGCATGCATCTGGAGGATATCAGGCACCTGCGCCTGGTCCATGAGACTGTCGATGGATCCATACAGCTGACAGGATAAAAGAGAAGTCAGAGTGAGAAGGGTGATGGATGCCGCAATGAAGAAGACAGAGGCCAGAGAAGCCAGCGGCTGGCGGTGGATACCGCTGAAGGCAAGGCGCAGAGTCATGCTGATGCCTTTTCCAGCTGCCGGACTGGTCCAAGGGGCAGAAGGCAGAGAGCAGTGACTGACAGCAGGATCCCGGCAATCAGAATAACCAGAGCCGATCCCCGTCCGACGGAGATTTGCAGGGTGGCTGCGAGTCCGTCCGCACAGGTCCCGGCCAGGGTATAGGCAGCCACGTAGCCCATCTGGGACAGAAAGCTGATCATACCCCAGGCACGTCCCTGGAGTTCACCGGGGATCACACGCCGGACCAGACAGTCCAGGCAGTTGTTCGCAAAGGGCAGGGCCAGAAAGAACAGAAAGCCGAAGAGGCAGACAGAAACGATGTTTTCCTGCCAGGCAAACCCGGCCATGCAAAGTCCGGCAGCAAACAGCGAAGCGCTCAGGGTGCGGATATAACCGCCTTTGAGGCCACGGGCCCCGAGCCACAGGCTGCTGACCAGCATGCCGGAGGCACAGAGGGTTTCTCCGATTCCCAGCGTGGTGCTGTGGGCAAAGGCCAGGATCACCGGCTGTGCCAGAATCTGGAAGGACCCCATGAAGCAGGTGAGCAGGGTGCTGACGAGGATGAGAAGAAAGAGACCGTGATTTTTTGTCACTGTCTGCCAGCCTTCTGTCATGGACGCAAGAAAGGCAGGACGGGTTTCCTGTGCCCGCTCGCCCCCGGAGGACAGGCTGTTTCGCACAGCGGCTGCCGCAAAGACAGTGGGAAAAAAGGTGCAGACATCGATCGCCAGCAGCACTTTGATGTCGGTGACAGCCAGCAGGGCGCCGGCCAGAACCGGCGAAATCAGAAACCGGGCACTTTGTGCCAGGGAAAGCAGGCCGGCGGCTTTGGAGTATTCATCCGGTGTCAGAAGGTCGGTGATGGTTGCACGGAAGGCGGGTTCCAGCAGGGCGGAGAAAAAGGCACTGACAAAGACACCCAGGCAGATTTGCCACAGAGCAGGTTCTCCCTGCATCATGCAAAGAAGGATATACAGAATGCCCAGGGCGGAAAAGCCGTCGCCGATCATCATGAGAAGACGTCTGTCATGCCGGTCTGCCAGAGTACCTGCGGGCAGACTCAGAAGCAGAGTGGGAAGAAATCCTGTCAGGGTGACCAGAGCCATGTTGGCAGCCGATCCTGTTTTCTGGAAAATGTACACACCGAGTCCGAAACTGGTCAGGCCGCTGCCTATGGAGGAAATCAGTTCTCCGGCGAAGAGAAGAAGGAATCGGGAAAAGCTGCTGCGGGATGCGCTGGAGGAAGAAGCTGCATGGTTCATGGAAACAAACTCTCTTTCTTTGGTTTATGAGGAAGCAGTTCGACCGGCAGTCTGCTTACTGGTGTGATCGTCCTGCGCGTCGAACCGGAGAAGGGGACAGCAAAGGGGATTTATAACAGACCGACTGTCAGTCTGCTGAATGGGGAAAAACAAGGAGGGCTGTCACCTCCGTTACTGAGATTCAGGACTGAAATACAGGAATCATGGTTTCCATCAGACTGCCTTCCGGCATCTGCAGAAGCCTTTCCAGGTTGTAGATGAAAGCCAGTACTTTTTCCTGGCGCTTTTCTTCGGACAGACCGGAGAGTTCGTCAAAGACCGTGGATGCATAAAGCAGTGTCATTTCAGTCACTTCTTCCGGATACCGGGTCTGACACAGTCCCTGTTCCCGGGCTTCCTGCAGCAGGGAAGTTACAAGCGGCACGACTGCTGTCAGCATGCGTTCCTGCATTTTCTGATGCATGAGTGCATTCTGCGGTTTGTGAACCTGGCTCATGATCTCATGGCCCAGGGCATTGTTGACCTGCAGGCTCTGCATCATGAGCGTCAGGCGCTGCAGAACCGGAATGTCTTTCCGGTCCAGTACCTCGGCGGCCCGGGCTGCCAGAGCCTGGGTCAGACGGTCGATCATGGCATCCAGAATGTCTTCCTTGGATTTGAAGTGATAGTACAGAGTCCCCCGGGCAATCCCCAGTTCCCGGAGTATATCCCCGGTACTGGTGGCATCGTACCCCTTTGTACCAAACAGCTTTTCGGCTGCATCCAGAATCTCGCTGCGTCTGGGGGCTGCATCTTTTACAATCCGCATACTCACCTCCTGCAGGCAACCGGCTATAGACCGACTGCCTGTCTAACTGAGTTATAGCCTGTCGGCAGACCGGATGTCAATGGGGGAAGGACAGAATCCGGATAAACCAGAGATGATACCGGCAAAGTGCGGCAGGTACAGGAAAGATTCGCATACAGAGCTGAAAAGCTATCCATCTGTATAGATGGAACTTCCCAGTCTCTGTAAGAGGAAAGAGATGTGCCTGGAACCTGTTCGGCGTGCTTTGCAGAAAAGGACTGTACAGGACGGAAATCCCTGTTCAGTTTCAAGAGCAGCCCGCAGGCTGCTTCCGGAAAGCAGTTCACTGCTGCAGGCTTTCAGATCTGCCTGCTGCTTCTGAACTTGCTCTGTTCAGAGTTTGCCGCTTAGATGGAGAAACCACTGTATCCCAGTCGTTTCATCCCGGGTCTCCATGCCTCCTGACGATCTCCGGCAGCTCCCGCTCGCTGATGCTCAGGTTGCGGCTGTTGATGTATTCCACCGGAATATCCCTGCGTTTGGCACTACCCGTGACTTTGCAGTATGTGGTATGGGAGATTCAGTGCGCGAACACCATGATCAGACTGGCATTGACCACTGCTTCCCGGGAGAAGGCGGGGGAGTCTGCTGCGGTGAAGTGACCGTATTTGCGTTCGATGTCCCGGGCCTCCCATTCAGCCAGTTCCCGCTTCAGGGTTACTGTTGTGAGCCCATGAGCGGGAGGGGAATCTGCCGCTGAATGTATAGATCTCTATATCACTGTGAGCAATCAGTATCGATACAGAAGCTGTAAATATCGATATTGACGGCCTGAAATCTATACTGACCTATACTCAAATCTATACTGACTTGTACTTAAATCGATAAAATATGCAGAGAACAGATAAAAATCTATATTTATATCCAGTTTCAGGCTGGGTTGTGATAGCCGATTTGTATATTCTGTATATATATAGAGCATCAGATATACGGAGCAGGTTCTGTCTCAATTGATGACCTGCAGCATGATATGCAGGTCAAGGTGGGAAACGGAGTAGAAACATGCAGGAACAGGAAATCAGAAATATACTTGATTCAGTCAGAAGCAGGCAAACAGAATCAAGGACTTTTGAAGCTAAAACAGCATCAGAGGGATGTCCGAAAAAGATATATGATACACTTTCCTCTTTTTCCAATCAGGATGAGGGCGGAGTGATTATGTTTGGAGTGGATGAGAAAATGGGTTTGCGGTAACAGGAGTATACGATGCAGCAGATATCCAGAAGAAAATCCAGGGCAAATGCAGAGAAATGGAGCCGGAAATCCGGCCGGTATTAAGCGTTGGAGCCATTGACGGAAAACAGGTGGTAGCGGCAGAAATCCAGGGTGTAGAGTATGCAGACCGTCCTGTTTTTTACAGACCGGCAGGTATTAATAAAGGTTCATATATCAGAATTGGAGATTCTGATGAGCATATGACTGCTTATGAGATCTATAAGTATCAGGCATACCGCAAAGGACTTAAGGAAGACCAGCGTCCAGTCAAAGACGGATGGGTACTTCGTAACGGTGAGTTAATGAACAAGTATCTGAGTACAGTAAAAGCCAGCCGGATAAACACATTTGAGCATTTATCAGATTCAGAAATTCTCCAGCTTCAGAAAGTTGAGAAAGATGGCTGTCCGACCCTGGCTGGTTTGCTGGTGTTTTCAAAGTATCCTCAGTCTGCATTTCCGGGGCTTGGCCTCACTGCTGTCGCTGTTCCCGGAACCGTATATGGTGTGACAGAAGCGGACGGGACACGATTCACGGACAATGTACGTATTGAAGGTTCATTGCAGGAAATGCTGGTATCTGCCATGGACTTCGTAAGGAAGAATATCAGGCACCGCACAGTCATTGATGAAATGGGACAGCGGGCAGACAGATGGGAGTATCCTCTCAGAGCTGTGCGGGAAGCCTTGCTGAATGCCCTGATTCACAGAGATTACAGTCGACATACAGATGGAACTCCCATTCAGCTGATTATTTACGAAGACCGGATGGAGATCATCAACAGTGGCGGCGTATATGGCGGGTTTCCTGTTGCAAGACTGGGAAAAGAAAGTCCGGAGTCCAGGAACAGCACTCTGATCAGAATACTGGAATTTTTACAGATCAGCGAAAACAGGTACAGTGGTATTCCGACCATGAAACGCGAAATGGAAAAAGCCGGCCTGCCGCAACCGGAATTCCTGGATGACGGGAAACAGTTTAAAACCATTCTCAGAAATACTGTCAGCAGTTCGGCGGCAAGCCTGCCTGCCAGAACTGAAAACAAGGCAGATGAGAGAATAGCTGTCTATTGCAGGACACCTCGGACCCGAAAAGAAATTGCAGATCATCTGGGAATGAATTACTCCTATGTAAGCAACGGACTGATCAAGCCTATGATCCTCTCCGGAACCCTCGTTGAAGCCGGGAAAAAGGGAAGAGAGAAGTTGCTGCAGACACGCACAGACTGGAGTCAGCGGGAATTTGAGCCGGTTACCGAAGGATGACATACGCCTGGGTGCGGTTTGATCCGGGACTCTATACAGAACAGGATATATCACTGTGAGCAATCAGTATCGATACAGAAGCCGTAAATATCGATATTGACGGCCTGAAATCTATACTGACCTATACTCAAATCTATACTGACTTGTACTCAAATCGATAAAATCTGCAGGGAACGGACCAGGAACTGCCGCCCAGACCCGTATATTTTCGGAAATCTGCCATTCCCGCCCCATTTCCCGGAAAGGACCTTTCATGAACACACACCACATCATTGATCCGGCTCTTCGTACTATTGCCCTGCCCATGCCCTTTCATCCGGTGATGGCCGGTCTGGGCAATCCGGTTCTGGACTCCCTGTTTGCCTGGACCAGGAACATGTCCGGGGTGAAGCTCCGGATCCTTCCCGGTCCGCCCTTTGACATCCATGTCTTTGAACCGCAACAGGGCGCAAAGGACAGCATTCTGTACTTTCACGGCGGTGCCTTTTTCTGCAAACACTCTCCATACCACCGAAAACCTGCCGGACTGTATGCCCTGGAAACCGGCTGCCGGCTCTATCTTCCGGATTACCGCGCCGGTCCGTATCCCGGGCCGTATCCCGATGCCATGACAGCCTGGAAACGGGTGACGACAGACGGCGGGATCCCACGGGGATTTGCAGGGGACAGTGCAGGGGCAGCAGCCTGCAGAAGCAGCCAGCCCCGGGCTGGTACCTGCCTCTTCTGCATACAACCGGGACGATGATGATTACGATAAGGTCCTCAGTGAGTATGAAGTGTATCTCTTTGTGGAAGACCATAACCTGCTTCGAAAATAAACAAGGTGCGTAAAAGGTATATGACAGGTCCCTGAAGTGCCGGCTCAGCCTCATGACTGGAAGCCGGCACTTTTTGCTGTGGGCCAATTCCTCCATCTGCCCGGGAGGGGACCGGGGTTTCATGCAGCCGGGCCATCCATGGTATTCTTTTTCTGTAAACAATCATGAAAGGAAGCGACAGGATGGAAATCGTACTGGATCACCTGACGAAAAAATTCCCCGGGCGGGGAAAAAACAGACAGGAAGTCATTGCGGTGAACGACTTCACGTTCACGATCCCCGACGGGAAGCTGGCGGCTTTGCTGGGTCCTTCGGGGTGCGGAAAGAGCACGACGCTGAACATGATTTGCGGGCTGCTGGCACCGACCTCCGGGGAGATTTTTTTTGGGGACAACAACGTGACGGCACTGCCGCCGGAGGAAAGGGGTGTGGGCATGGTGTTTCAGAACTATGCACTCTATCCCCATATGACGGTGGAGCAGAACATCCGGTTCCCGCTGGAGAATTTCCGGGGAAAGGACCGGCTGTCAAAAGAAGCCATGAAGGAACGCGTGCTGGAAGCAGCGAAGCTGGTGCACATCGAGGAGCTGCTGGAGCGAAAACCTTCGGAGCTCTCAGGCGGCCAGCAGCAGCGGGTGGCCATTGCCCGTTCGCTGGTGAAGCTGCCCAAAGTTCTGCTCCTGGATGAGCCTCTCTCCAATCTGGATGCCAGACTGCGTCTGGCGACACGGGAGGAGATCCGGCGGATCCAGCAGGAAACCCGCATCACAACGGTATTTGTCACGCACGACCAGGATGAGGCGATGAGCATTTCGGACCTCATTGTGGTCATGAAGGAAGGCGTGCTGCAGCAGGTGGATTCGCCCCAGAAGGTCTATGACGATCCGGCGAATCAGTTCGTGGCGCAGTTTCTCGGAACGCCGCCCATCAATATGTTTGACGGAGAGCTGAAGGACGGACAGCTGTGGATTGCCGGGGAACCTGTATTGCGGGTGGCCGAAGGCGAATCCGTGCCGGAAGGCCCGGTTTCTGTGGGGATCCGCCCCGAGGGCTTCATTCTCCTGGAGGGCGGCGCCATGCACAATGAAATGGTGCGGCCGGAGATCACCGGACGGGATGTTTCCGTGATTTTCCGGAACAAGGCGGCGAAAACCGATGTCGTGCGCTCCATCATATCCGCTGAGGACTGGAACCACATTTCGGGGGGCGAGGTGCACTTTGACCTGAAACCTGCCAAGGTGTATCTCTTTGCGCCGGAGAGTGGTGAACGAATCCGCCTGAAGCTGGAACCCCTTGCACAGAGTGCCCCGCAGCCGGAGACCAAAGCGCAGACAGCCGCTGTCCCCGGTCTGACGGAAGAGACCGCTGAAGATACCGGTGAGGCGGAAACCATGGAGGAAAAAACTGTGGAGGAGATCCCGGTGAGTGCCCGTGTGATCCCGCAGGTCATGGCCCTGGAGGCCCGGGAGCAGATGGTCGCAGCAGTTCAGTCTGCATCGGCAGCAGACGCCGGGGACGACACCCCGGAGCTGGACCGCATGCAGACGACTTTTACGGCGCTGAATGCAGATGGCCAGTCCGCGGAGGTGGTGCTGGAAACCGATGCGGTGGATACCTATATAAAGGAAGGGGAGCTGTAAATGGAGAAGCAGAACTTCAAGGCGTTTCTCTACCTGCTGCCGGCCCGGGTGTTTCTGGGGGTCTTCCTGGTCTATCCGCTGATCGACGTGTTCGTGTATTCCTTCGAAGAAGGCTACAGCTCCGCCAGCCAGAGCTTTTTCGGCGTCGGCGCCTACAACTACAGCTATGTGCTCCATGATCCCTACTTCACCCGGGCGCTCATCAATACCGTGGTGCTGGTGCTGGTCACGGTGCCGGTCTCGACGGGGCTTGCGCTGCTGATATCCTGTGCGCTGATCCGCATCGAGAAGCTCCGGAGTCTGTTCCAGACACTGTATTTCCTGCCCTATGTAACGAACACCCTGGCTGTGGGCATGGTGTTCATGGTGCTCTTCAAGTCCACGCCCTATTCCGAGGGTGTGGTGAACATGCTCATTCACATGGTGGGGGGATCCGGGGTGGATTTCATTGACGGACCCTGGTGGGCCAAGATGTTCGTCCTGTGTTTCTACACAATCTGGATCGTCATGCCGTTCAAGATCCTGATCCTGACCAGTGCCCTGGCCAGCGTGAACCCGGTGTATTACGACGTGGCGCGGGTGGACGGCACAAGCTCCCGCCGGATCTTCTGGCGCATCACCCTTCCGCTGATTTCCCCCTCGGTGTTTTATCTCGTGATCACGGGATTCATCGGCGCGTTCAAGGCCTACAGCGACGCCGTGGCACTCTTTGGGACGAACCTGAATGCAGCGGGGATGAACACGCTGGTGGGCTATGTCTTCGACATGCTGTACCGGGATGGCGGGGGCTATCCCTCCTATGCCTCGGCTGCCGCGATCATACTCTTTGCAATCGTGCTGACGATCACGGTCATCAACCTGCTCGTGAGCCGCAGGCATGTGCACTACAGCTAGAAAGGAGCCGGCATGAACGCAAGAAAAAAGTTCCGGCCTCTGACCTGGGTGCTGCTCATTCTCTGGGCCCTGGTGGTGCTCTTTCCCTTTTACTGGATGGTGCTGACCTCCATCAAGGACTACGGGGCCTACAACGCGGAGTACATCCCCTCGTTTTTCACCCTGTCGCCCACGGTGGAAAACTACGTGCAGGTCTTCACGGAAGTGGACCTGGGGCGGTATCTGCTCAACACGGTGATCTTCACCGTCATCACCACCGCGCTGATGGTTTTCGTGACGATCCTGGCTGCCTTTGCCTTTGCGCGGATGGAGTTTGCGGGCAAGAACCTGCTCTTCACGGCGTTTCTGGCGCTCATGATGATTCCCTCGGAGCTGGTGGTGATCACAAATTTCCAGACCATCACGGAGTGGAACATGCGCAACACTTTCCTGGGCCTGATCCTGCCGTCGGTGACGTCGGTGTTCTACATCTATCTGCTGCGGGAAACCTTCGCCCAGGTCCCGGATTCGCTGTATTACGCCGCGAAGGTGGATGGCACGAGCGACTGGCGCTATCTGTGGAAGGTCATGGTGCCGATCTGCCGGCCAACGGTGGTGACGATCACGATCCTGAAGGTGATCGAGTGCTGGAACCTGTACATCTGGCCATCCCTGATCACCGACGACCCGAAGTACTACCTGGTCTCCAACGGGATCCAGGAAATCCGGGAAAGCGGCTTTGGCCGCGCCAACATCCCGGCGATGATGGCCGCGGTCGTGGTGATCTCCATTCCCCTGATCCTGCTGTTTCTGGGGTACCGGAAACAGATCATGTCCGGCGTGGCCCGGGGAGGAACCAAAGGATGAGGCCCCGCATCGTGTTCCGGTTTCCGGTGGAAACGGGTACACGATCCCGGCCCCTTTCCGTTTCTGCTGTGTGTGAGAAACACGGATCTGCCGGTCGGGACAGGATGGGCAGTCTCCCCACAGGGAACGTGACAGGAGAAAGGACGGGGTTGGCTGAATGAAACGGTTCATGAAAAAACTCGCAGCGGCAGCAGTCTGTCTGTGCATGGCGATGCTGCTGACGGCGTGCCACGGGTCGCATCAGACGGCGAAGTTCGAGATCCCGGACACGCTGGATGAGTCGAAGCCCATTGAAATCACGTTCTGGGCGAAGAATGACACGAACAAAAACCAGACGGCGGTGTACAAAAAAGCCATTGAGGATTTTGAGACGCTGTATCCGAACATCAAGGTGAAGATGAAGCTGTATACGGATTACGGGAAGATCTACAACGATGTCATCACGAACATTGCGACCGGCACCACACCGAATGTGGCGATCACGTACCCGGACCACATTGCGTCCTATCTCCAGGGGGCGGATACAGTGGTGTCGCTGGATGAACTCATGGCGGACCCGAAGTACGGTCTGGCGGGGAGCGAGCTGAAGTTCGACGGTCCTTCCCGTCAGGACATGGTCCCGGCGTTCCTGGAAGAAGGCGTGATCGATGGCACACAGTATGCGCTGCCCTTCATGCGGAGCACCGAGGCGCTGTACATCAACAAGACGCTGGTGGAAAAGCTGGGTTACCAGATCCCGGATGTGGTGACCTGGGACTGGATCTGGGAGGTTTCGGAGGCGGCAACGGCGAAAAATGAAGACGGCACCTATGTGGTCAATGGTCAGAATGTGCTGATCCCGTTCATTTACAAGTCCACGGACAACATGATGATCCAGCTGCTGAAGCAGCAGGGAGCCGGGTATTCCACGGAGGAAGGCGACATTGAACTGTTCAATGATGTCACGACGCAGGACCTGAAGGACATTGCGGCGCATGCAGGCACCGGGGCGTTCTCGACGTTCAAAATCTCGGGATATCCCGCGAATTTCCTGAACGCCTCGCAGACGCTGTTTGCGGTGGACTCCACGGCGGGTGCCACGTGGATGGGCGCGCATGCACCGCTGTCTGACATCAGCCCGGATGCTTTCACGGAGTTCGAGACTGTGGTCCGTCCGGTGCCGCAGGTGGATGCGAACCACATCGAAATGATTTCACAGGGGCCATCCATTGCGCTGTTCGGGAAGGAAGACCCGCAGGAGGTGCTGGCCTCCTGGCTCTTTGCGCAGTACCTTCTGAGCAACGACGTGCAGCTGGGGTATGCGAAGACCGAGGGGTATCTCCCGGTGACGAACAAGGCCCTGGCCAGTCCAGAGTACCAGGAGTATCTGTCGCTGGCGGGCACGGACAACGACGAGCATTATTCGGTGAAGATCGATGCGGCGAGACTGCTGATGAACAACCTCAACAGCACCTTCACGACGCCGGTTTTCAACGGTTCGGCGAGTCTGCGCAGTGCAGCGGGAGAGCTGGTGGAGAATGTGGTGAAGTCCACGAAGCGGAAGCAGACCGTGGATGATGCCTATCTCCAGACACTCTATGAGCAGGTGAGCTCGCTCTATCACCTGGATCAGCTGCCGCAGGCATCGGGCAGCGAGAAGAGCCTCGGGCCTCTGCCGGAGTCCTCTGTATGGCTGCTGTCAATCCTGGGTGTGACGTGGGTATGCATCGCGGTGTACTGGATCGCGGACAAAGTCCGGTCGAAAAAGAAAGCATAGAAGCTGTATGCAGAACAGAAGCAGGCAACGCGCTGGCTGAAGGGCGGGTGCCTGCTTTTTCTGATGGCGGATGGATGTGCAGCATTGTTCAGGCGGGGGCGACGGGCGGGCATCGGCCATGAAACCGGGTGTCATTTGGGTGAAAACCGCAAAATGGGTGGGGAGCAGTGCGGGCAGTGACGTATAATAGGGAGCAGGAGGCAAAGGAAGAACTTTGCCGGGAGGAAACTGGATGATGAAGAAACACTGGCTGCCGACCCTGCTGCTGAGTGCCGGACTGGCACTGACGGGATGCTCGGGCAATTCCGGGGACAGCGAAGCGACAAAGGACAAGACCACGGAAACCGAGGCGGATCCCGCTGCGAAATCCGAAGGCGTGATGACGTATCAGGAGTACATGGATGCCGATCTGGAGTCCGAGGTGACGATCGAAGCCTTTGTGCAGGCGAAGCAGTCCTGGTGGGAAGACAAGGCCACGATTTATGCGGCGGATGCAGACGGGGCGTACTTCATTTACAACGCCAATGTCTCCGAGGATCTCTACAAGGAACTGACAGACGGCACGAAGATCAAGGTCAAGGGCTACAAGACAGAGTGGTCCGGCGAGGTGGAGATCGCGGAAGGTGCCGAGGTGGAAGTCCTGAAGGACAGCGGCACCTGGATCGAGCCTGTGACGGATGTGACGCAGTATCTGGGCAATGAGGAAGAACTGATCAAGTACCAGAACCAGAAGGTGGAATTCAAGGACATGACCATCGAACCGGCGGAAGACGGGTCGGATGCGGCGTATCTGTACAACTATGACGGATCCGGCGAGGAAGGCGATGACCTGTATTTCCGGGCGTCAAAGGACGGAAACACGTATACGTTCACCGTGGAGTCCTATCTGTGCGACAAGGATTCCGATGTCTACAAGGCAGTGAAGGAGCTGAAGGTCGGCGACAAAGTCGACATGGAAGGCTTCCTGTACTGGTACGAGGGCGCCAACCCGCACATCACGAGTGTGACGGTGCTGAAGTAAGCCGAAGCGGACAAACAGCTGCCGGTGGACGGCGGCGGTCACATACAATTGAATATGGAAAAGAGACCGCATGCCTGGAGGAGGAGATGCGGTCTCTTTTGGGTGGGGGGCTAGTGACCTTTTCCCAAAAAACGCAATACGTTATAATCCAGATATGTCGAAAGGGCTTTCATAAAATAAAGGGAATGATTATGAAGAAAATTCTGAGTACTCTTACAGCGGTTTTTATGGTCTTCGGAGTGTCTGGCAATCTTTCATTAACTGCTTTTGCGCAGGAAGACAGTGGAAACCGGTTCTATCTGGGCGAGATGGAGAAGGTAAAGAAGGATTCCGGATTTGCCGAGGCTGAAGAGCTTTCTCCGGAGGACCCTCATTATGGCTGGAATCTTGGCAGATTTGTACTGGAAGGCCAGACACAGATGCAGTCGGACAAAGACGGGATGCCGGTGGCCCTGAAAAATGCCGGTGATACTGTACAGCTCAAATTCGAGCTGCTTCAGGACATCGATGCACTGAACGGAAACAAAGATCTCGTGATTTCGGAAGATGAGAATGGCTATGACAAAAACTATGGCGTGAAAAAAACCAACTTCGGCCGCGGAACTCTCATTGTCCAGCATGTGGATTATCAGAATAAAAAGAGCGATCCCATCATTTATGTCGATTATCTGAAAACACCCGATCATCTTGAGGCCATCGAACTCAATGAAGAGGGAAAGTATTCCATCACTCTGGATTACGAACTGGAAAACAACAAACATGTATACTTCGGACAGTCCATTCTTCCGGGATATACAAATTACAGAATCAGCGCAGATCTCTTTGTGACCAATGGCAACTGCATGGTCTTTCCGAAGGACGCGAAAACAGACTCCGAGCTTTCAAATGAGTCTGTTGCGGAGAACGGGTTCTATCTGGATCTGGCCAGATCCAGGAACCTGAAAATATATATGAAGAAAGAAGTGTATTCCAAAAAGGACGATCGTGTGGTGGAAGACGTGAGATTCAATAAGCCGGTGCGTGATGGAGATGTTTTCACAGACGAAGGAATCTATACGATTTCTGTTTCCAATCCATATACGGGGCAGGAAACCGAAAAAGTGATTTATGTAGGAACAGATTCTGTTTTGAAAGCTTCGGCAGTGACAGGAAAGCCGATCGCAGAAATCAGGGAACTGCTGGCAGAAGGAAAAACCATACTGGATGACGGCACTATCTCGGAGGCGGACAGTACCCTGACATCAAACAAGGCTGAGACTGCCAATGTCGAGGCAGAGGATTCTCAGGCACAGAATGCAGGGTTCGTGACAGTTGGAATCGTGGGCATCATTCTGGCAGCAGGGGCTCTGATCTGGAAAAAGAAGAACCATGGGATGAAACATGGAAACGGAGAGGCAGCAGAATGAAGAAACTGAGTTCTTTTCTGATTGCCGCAGCCATCACTCTGTGTGGCTGTTCAGCAGAGCAACAGGTGGCTGTTTCTGATTCCGCACAGACTGCAGCTGTCGACCCGGAGCTGTCTTTTACCGATCTCGGTCCCCTGGAGAAAGCTGTATATGAGGAGCTGCTCTCAAATCCTGCAAGCGAAGAATATTTTATTGAGGATATCCAGACTTCCTATGTTTCGCAGGAATATCTGGACGAACTGGCAGCCAATTCACGCAGCAATTCCTATTTTGGTTACTCCCTTGATGCACTTGAAGAGGCTTATCAGGGAAATGCATTTGTTTTCACGACCGCTGATACTGGAGAGACTGTTGTACAGGATTTTGAAGATTACCAGGATCCATATGCAGGGATAGCAGAGGATCTGACAGTTGGCGGAGGAGTTATTGCTCTGACCCTGACGGTGTCGATACTCACAACCGGGACATATCCGGCCATTTCCGTGGTCCTCCTGAGCAGCGCGAAGGGTGGGATGCAGCTCGGCGCAACGGCTTTTGCCATGACAGGAGTTTCGGAATGGCTGCTGGAAGGCATACGAACCGGAGACTTTCCCAAGGCAGGACCAAAAGCACTGAAAGAGGCAGCCGAGGGGTTTAAGTGGGGAGCGATTGGGGGCTCCATTAATGGAGGCGCAAAGGCGTTCAAAGGCCTGAAACAGGCAACGCTCAACGGTCTGACGATGAATGAGGCAGCTGCTATTCAGAGAGAGTCCAGGTTTGGACTGGATGTCATCAGGAACTTCAAGTCCAGAAACGAATATGAAGTGTATAAGACTGCGAATCTGAAAGAAGTAACTGTGAATGGAAAAAAGGCCCTGATGCAGACTGTCGATCTTGAATTGAAAGGAAAGGATGGGCTGACCAACCTGCAAAGGATGCTGAAAGGAAATGCAGCATTGGATTCCAGTGGCCACGCCTATGAACTGCATCACATTGGGCAAAGACAGGACTCGCCACTTGCCGTATTGACGAAGGAACAGCATATGAGTCATGGACATAACTGTATTCTCCATGTCTGTGGTGCAAAAAGTGAAAGCCGGATTGACCGCGAAGTCTTTGGCAAAGAAAGAGAAGAGTTCTGGAAGTCCCTGGCGCAGGCTTTGGTTTAGAGATTCACACCCCAAGGTTTAGACCGCTGACCAAGTTTCAGGGAGTTGACAATCATCTTCTGCGGACATAAGCTTAAATCACAATTGAAAACCGCGAGGTTTTTGTCGGGGGCTGATTTCGCATCGGCTCCCTATTTTTTTTCGGCAGCAGAAGGCCCGGCACTTCTGCCTTGGTGACTAAATCCACCTTGCTGAAACCCGTTTCAAAAAACATCAAAATCCCATTGACACCGAGCGGTGAAACCCATTACAATGTAAATGTCTAAAGGACATGTAACTGGTAATGCAGGCAGGATCGTTTAGAAACATGAATCTTTTTGAAGGTTTTGTGTTTTTGAGTGATCCTGCCTTTTTTCGTGCCACGGCCGGGCACAGCAGCCAGAACAACAGTGAAAAGGAGAAAACTATGTCTGAAAAGTACCAAACTCTCGCTTCTGCCATTATCCAGAACGTGGGCGGCGCATCCAATGTGGCTCACCTGGAACACTGCTCCACCCGGCTGCGGTTCACCCTTGTAGATCCCGCCAAAGCGGACAGAGAAAAGCTGAAATCCATCAAAGGCGTCATGGGTGTCATTGGCTCCGGTGTCCAGTGCCAGGTTGTCATCGGCAATGATGTGATTGAAGTCTATGATGAAATCATGAAAGCCCACAAGTTCAATGGCGGTGCCGCTTCCAGTGCAGCCGCCGACAAGGGTTCCCTCGGATCCCGGATCCTGGACTTCATGGTGGGGGTGTTCCAGCCCCTGGTTCCGGCCATAGCCGGCGCCGGTATCCTGAAGGCTTTCCTGTCCCTGTTCACCATGCTGGGATGGATGAGCGCTGATTCCGGACTCTACACCGTACTCTTCCAGGCTGCTGACGCGGCTCTGTACTTCCTGCCTGTCATGGTGGCTGTCACCATGGCAACGAAGCTGAACATCAACCGGCTTGTGGCTGTGGCCGCTGTGGGCGCCCTGATTCTGCCCAACATGACCGCTGCCATCGGCGAAGGCCTGAACCTGCTGGGGCTGAACATTCAGAACATCCAGTACAGCTACCAGGTGTTCCCGGCGGTTCTGTCCGTGGCGTTCCTGTACTACGTGGAGAAATTCGTGACCCGCTGGTCACCCAAGCCGATCCGAGTGTTCTTTGTACCCATGGTCTGCTTTATTCTGGTGGTGCCTGTCACTCTGGCTGTGCTTGGCCCCCTGGGATTCAACATTGGTCAGCTGCTGACAGCCGGAATTCTCTTCCTGTATGACAAGCTGGGTTGGCTGGCCGTGGGACTGCTTGCGGCGGTTCTGCCGTTCATGATCGCCATGGGCATGCACAAAGCCCTGGTTCCCTATGCGGTAAGCTCCATTTCCGAAATGGGACAGGAACTGCTGTATATGCCTGCTTCCCTGGCCCACAACATTTCTGAAGGCGGTGCCTGCTTCGGCGTTGCAATCCGGACAAAAAACAGTGAGCTGCGTCAGGCTGCGGTATCCGCCGGCATCTCTGCGATCTTCGGAATCACCGAACCGGCGCTGTATGGTGTGACCCTGCAGCACAGGAAGTGTCTCTATGCAGTCGTGGCAGGCAGCTTCGTCGGTGGCGTGACTGTGGGTCTGGCTGGTCTGAAAGCGTTTGTGGCCATGGGTCCGGGTCTGGCCGGTATGGCCATGTTCATGGATCCTGCCAATGCCATGAACCTTGTATGGGCGTTTGTCGGCTTCGGTGTCTCCCTGGCTGTCTCCTTCGTGGGTTCTGTGATCCTGTTCAGGGATGACGTGATTCTGGAAGCGGAAGAAGTCCTGGCAGAAAGCACAGGCGAACCTGCAGAAACATTCTCCCAGGCATTTGCACCGGCTGAGCTGTCTGCTCCGGTATCCGGGGACTGCGTGGCTCTGGATACTGTCAAAGATGAAGTGTTTGCATCCGGCATCATGGGCAAAGGGACCGCATTCCAGTGGGACGGCGATACTGTGTATGCTCCCTGCTCCGGCAAAGTGGCCATGGTTGCCAACACCGGCCATGCCATTGGATTTGTGGCTGAAGGCGGTCAGGAAATCCTGATTCATGTTGGTCTGGATACCGTCGCTCTGGAAGGCAAAGGATTCACTCCGCTGAAAAAAGCAGGAGAAACCGTCTCCAAAGGAGAGGCTGTACTGAAGGTGGACCGGGACTATATGAAGTCCAGAAACGTGGATCTGACAACGCCCATGGTCATCACCAACGCTGCCCAGTTCCAGGTGGAACCCATGAATGTGGGCTCCTGCGTGAAAGCCGGCCAGGACATCGTGCTGGTGTGCGCGTAATCTGACACTCAACCATTTATGCCAGACTGACGGCTGCCAGGGAAAACCCGATGGCCGTCAGTCATGGCATTTCCAATATATAGACAGAACATATACAGGAGGATAGAACAATGAGTTTTCCCGAAGGATTTCTCTGGGGCGGCGCTCTGGCTGCCAACCAGGTGGAAGGTGCCTGGAACGAAGGAGGCAAAGGACCTTCTGTGGCAGATGTGGCTACATACAAACCCAAGACAGATGTAAAAGACTACGCAAAGCACGTGCATGTGTCCCTGGATTCAATCAAAGAGGCGATTGCCGATCAGGATGATACGATGTACCCAAAGCGGCGCGGGATTGATTTCTATCACCACTACAAAGAGGATCTGGCGCTCTTTGCGGAGATGGGATTCAAGGTCCTGCGGGTCTCCATTGCCTGGACCAGGCTGTATCCCACAGGGGAAGAAACCGAACCCAATGAAGAAGGCATCCGGTTTTACGAAGACCTGTTCCGGGAAATGAAACGCCTGAACATTGAGCCCCTTGTCACACTTCACCACTATGAGCCGCCTTTGAACCTGGCTCTGAAGTACAATGGCTGGACAGACCGGAGAGTCATCGAATACTTCATGCGCTTTGCCACAACCTGCTTCGAGCGCTTCACGCCCTGGGTAAAATACTGGCTGAACTTCAATGAAGTGGACAGCATCATCCGGCATCCGTATACAACAGCCGGAATCATTCCCGAGCTGTGTGACGGCAATGAACTCCAGTGCTGCTATCAGGCGCTGCATCATCAGTTCGTGGCGGCGGCGAAAGCAGCCATCCTGCTCAAGGAGATCCGTCCGGATGCCCTGATGGGATGCATGGTCACGAAACTCACAACCTATCCCAGAACCTGTGCCCCGGATGATGTGGCGGCGACCCAGCAGAAAAATCTGGACAACATGTTCTATTCTGATGTCATGGTGTTCGGAGAATATCCCCGGATGAAGATGAAGGAACTGGCCGCCAAAGGCATTGTCCTGCAGATCGAAGAAGGAGACCTGGACCTGCTGAAAAAAGGTGTCGTGGACTTTGTCTCCTTCAGCTACTATATGTCCATGACCGAGTCTGTGGATCCCAATGCGGAACGCACTCCGGGGAATACGGTGCTGGGTGTGAAGAACCCCTATCTTCCGTCTTCGGAATGGGGCTGGCAGGTGGATCCTGTCGGTCTGCGGATCTCCCTCATCGAACTCTATGACCGGTATCGCAAACCGCTGTTCATCGTGGAAAACGGCATCGGATCCAGAGATGTGGTGGAGGAAGACGGTTCCATCCATGATCCCTATCGGATTGACTATTTCCGCTCTCACTTCAGGGAAATGGAAAAGGCCATCGATGCGGGTGTGGAACTCATGGGCTATACAAGCTGGGCTCCCATTGACCTGGTTTCGGCGTCCACCAATCAGATGTCCAAACGCTATGGATTCATCTATGTGGACCAGGATGATATGGGCAATGGTACTCTGAAGCGGTCCAGAAAGGACAGCTTCAACTGGTACAAAAAAGTCATCGCCACCAACGGCGCTGACATGGACTGATTCCAGTCTCCTGACTCTGCAGGAGCCCAGATTCAAATCCGATAAAGACATAAAGACAGAAAGAAAGGAAATGTCATGCCCCGAATCATAAAAGTACTCAATTCGAGTGTTGTCCTGGCCAGTGATGAACGGTTCGGGGAAGCCATCGTTCTGCAGAAGGGCATCGGCTATGGCCGGAAAGCCGGGGAAGAGGTTGTACTGGATGACAGCGCAAAGGTCTTTACCCAGAAACAGCGTTCGGAAACCCAGAAACTGGCCGATCTTCTGGGAGAAATTGAGCCCGCCTATCTGGAGGCAACCGATCTGATTCTGGAATATGCCCAGATCATGCTCGGAGAAAAGCTGAATCCGCATATCTACCTTGCATTGACGGACCACCTGCACTTTGCGGTTCAGAGGCACAGGGAAAACATCATCCTCTCCAACCGTCTGTTTCTGGAAATCAAAACCTTCTATCCAAGGGAATTCCGCATTGGGCAGTATGGCCTGAAGGTCGTGAAGTCACTGCTGAAAGTGGAGCTTCCCGAGGAGGAAGCGGCCAATATCGCATTTCATATCATCAATGCCTCTCAGGCGCATGATTCGGATGTGGACCAGATCAGGGCGGGAAGACTGGTCAGGAATCTGGTGAAAATCATCACCCTGCAGATTCCCGGACAAACGGCGGAGGATTCCATTCATTATTCCAGATTCGTGTCCCATGTGCAGTTCTTTGTGGAACGGTACCTGAAGAATGCCATGTTGTCGGATTCGGAGGGACATCTCTTCGAACAGGTCGGAAAACGGAATCCGAAGGCGGCAGAAATTGCTGACCGGGTCCGGCTTTATCTGGAGAAGGATGGGGGACCTGAAATCCCCGAAGAGGAAATCGGGTACCTGACTGTGCATATTGCAAGGCTCATGAACAATCAGATCAGATAACAGAAAACAGCCATTCTGCGACTGCCAGAGTGGCTGTTTTATAGTGTGCCGGGCATGGCATACATCTTGCTGGTGAAAGTCCAGCCACGGGTATTTGTCACCAAGTGTAGTGACCCGCAACCCGAAAGCCGCGAGGCTGGGGGAGAGGAAGCGGTGTAGCGAATCTG
>Ga0209694_1001474_pt1 | contig 25442 bp, 17 predicted proteins | sample GluameincwithD2O_FD_187499 | JGI IMG/M metagenome (GOLD analysis project Ga0209694, IMG submission 187499) | Mouse cecum microbial communities from Vienna, Austria - Glucosamine amended microcosms incubated with D2O (SPAdes) (version 2) | ecosystem: Host-associated > Mammals > Digestive system >... | reverse complement strand
CCCTTGATTACACTGCCGTTTTTCAGATAGATTGTCTCCGTGGCTGCGAAGACTGAGGCTGCGGACAATAACAGTCCGGCGGAGAGAGTTAACAAACGTCTCATAATGGAGTGAATGTTGTGCTACGCTTGCCCCTGACGTTGCGGTTGATACTAAGGTTAAAGATGTACAAAAGCGTGGGCAATGTTTACGGGATATTCAGTTCTGGGCATCGCCAAACGCCTTCGTAGAAATATACAGTCCACCCCCCACGCCATGCCGATATATATTACCGACCCCGTGCTGTGAGAGGGGGTGGATACATAAAGCACGCATGGAACGTTTTCGACTGCTATATCCTTCTACTAAGATTTGGCGATTTCAGAACTAAGGATTAAGCAAAAACGCTCTCATTTACAAAATGATGTCCGACTCTTCAGACATCGCACAAATTTAGTCAAATTAAACAAATCTGACAAACTTTGGATAAAAATATTAGGAGGATATAAAGGACCAAGCCGAAGTTACGGTGCATCACAGATTAATATCCACCCCAATTCTGCCTGACATACGTGTCCGCAGGCATCCCATGCCAGCCTCTCTATATCCCGCAAGGGCGTCCGTAGGACGCAGATTAGATAGTAACCGGGTTCACCGAAGCGCAGCGGAGGTGTGCCCGGAGTGGCACTCTATAAAGAAATGAGGGTGTTGCAGAACTCCTCTGATTAAAGCCTCTGAGAATTGAATATTTTAGAATAATCTGGAATTTTTCGAGATTAGTTCGTATATTCGATTCTCAGGGAGTTGAAAACCGGGCATACACTAAAAAAACAGCGAAAATCGGTCTTTTCAGGCCGATTTTTGTATGTTTTTATGCAATTTCAGGATATTAAGAGCCATGAATACGAAGCCGAGATCCATTGTGACCTTGGCTTTTCCGAAGTGGCGGAAGCGTGTGTATCCATGATTGTGTTTGAGTTGTCCGAAAACCGGCTCAGGTTCCAGCGACCTTCGCTTTAGCTTCTGCTGATTCACCGGAAGATCAAGCCTGGCCTTTGCTTTCCTCTCTTGTCGGATATTACCTAATTTGCGATGTATCTCACCATGTTTGTTCTTTGTGAGGATACACTTGTCTTTGAACGGACAGCCGTCGCAGTGGTCGCATGTCATTACGGTGATGTCGCTGCGGAAACCGCTTCGTGAGTATGCTTCTTCGGTGCGTATCACCCTCATAAGATGTCCTGCCGGACAGATAAGCGTGCTCTCGTCGGGAGACAGCCTGAATCCGAGTTTGTCATATTGACCCGGCTTCACCGGACGCCTGGTGGACTCGGCATCATAGTTTGGATATTTGACTATAGCCTCAATCTGTCTTTGCTCCAGCCCGACATATACTTCCTCACATCCGTATCCGGCATCTTCGACAACACCTGACGGCTTGACTCCGTTTTCTTCCACACAGGTGTCGACAAAATCCATGTTGATAGACTTGTCATCCGCTGAGTCGTATGCGCCATAGTTTGTGACATACTGGTTTTGTGTAGCAATCTGCACATTGTAGTTGGGTGTCGCCATTCCTTCGTATCCGTCTTCCTTGGCGTGCATGATGCCGCATTCAGGATCTGTAGGCGCGACTCCGCATCTGTCGGCACATTGCTCCAATGTCTTGTCATGAGCGTCTTTGCGGTCGCATGCCTTGCGGATAGCTGTAATCTTGCCACGGACGTTCTTAAGTCCCTCTTTTTTCGCTTTCTCTTCAATGCGGTCTGCTATTTCGCGGGCTTCTTCTTTTGTATATCTGACATGGCCGGGGCTGTTGTCTTCGGCATTGTCTCCGTTCTCAACCTGTTCAAGCAAGGCTTTGACTCCTTCCTGTATGTCTGCATCTGCCGATGCCGCGAACTTCTCGGCGTTGCTGCGCCATTTTATACGCCAGCGTGCTGAGCGTGAACGTATTGTTGAGCCGTCAATGAACAGGTCTTTGGCCAGTTCTATTTCTCCTCGCTCTACCAATATCAACACCAGACGCGAGAATATAACCTTAATATATGGCATGCACCGTGTCTTGAAACGGCTGATTGTCGTATGGTCAGGAAACTGATATGATGAAAGCCATATAAGATGCGCATCACGCTGCATGGCCGCCTCAAGTGCTCGTGTGGAATATATGTTGTTCATGTAGCCGAAGAGCACAACCTTAAGCAGCATTGCCGGATGATATGGTGGCTGACCGTCGGAGGCTTTTGAATAACTGTCATGAATCTCTTTCAGATCCATCAGGTCGACTATATCCGAAATCAGCCTTGCAGGAGCATCCGCAGGGATAAAATCACCCAAATTGGGCGGAAAGAGCAGATTATCGTTGGGTATGTAAGACTTATACATTAACTTTGTATTCAATAGTTTTGAATACCATAAAGTTACAAAACTTTATGGACATAAAAAAGCCTCAGCTTGTGAAAGTTGAGGTTTTTGCTGTTTTTTTGAGGAATAGTTCTGCAACACCCTCATATGTTTGAGTATAAAGGAGCTGTTGTTCATAATCAGGAGAATTTCAGATTTCTACTTATCATTTGTTGACTATTAAAATCAGAATAACTGCAAAAACAAGGACGCCGAGAAAACCGTTGGCAAGGTTGTTGTCGGCATGGTCTATGACGCTGAAATCGTCCGAACCATAGCGGATGTGCTTATGATACTTTCCGTCCTCGCCGGATCAGTCGCAGACATCCATACCGAAGTCCAGCTCCTATATGTAGTATAATCCCGCTAAGCCAATAATATGAACCGGTAATCAGGATAGCAACTGATGCTATAATTTTGACTATGAAAAAGACTCTATCTTTCATCGCGTGCCTCCTTTCCATTCAAAATAAAATAGGGACATAGTACAGACAAGCGACTCTGCGCCCACAAGTTGCCGGAGAGCGCGAAACCAACACACATAATCATTATATCGAAGAGAGTCACCATACGCAAAGTTACAATAAAATTTTTGTAACTCGGTGATAATCGGATAAAAAAAGTGGTATGAGCCGAATGTCGGTGCATATGTCATAGGATTAAATGGAGCGATAGGAGAGGGTGCGATAGCTATACAGCCCCCTTTCACGATAACCGAGGGTGTTGCAGAATTCCTAAAAGCAGATAAAAAGCAGTTAATTTGTAGACTGTTGTAGCAAGGAAAGGCCCGTAGGGCTGTGCGAACTTAGGCCATGGCAAGCACCCGCGTAAGCGGTGCGCAGCCATGGTACAGAACAATTATCCACAGCATGTGCCGCGTAGCGGTACAACAATACAAGCGTATCAAAACGTTAAGTTGCAGCGAATTACCATCATGACATTTTGTAGCACCGCTACGCGGCGCACCGTCTTATATCTGTCTTTATACCATGGCTGCGCACCGCTTGCGCGGGTGCTTGCCATGGCCTAAGTTCGCACAGGCCCTACGGGCCTTTCCATGCCTTTCCATGCCACAAATGATAAATCGTAAGTTCTGCAACACCCTCTTTTTTTATTACATGCCAGGTTACTATCTAATCTGTGTCCTGCGCACGCCCGTGCGGGATGCTAGGGATGGCTGTGTGGTGGTGGATGCCCGTGCGGGAGTGAATGATTTATGCACTGAAATAAAAACTTTTGTTTCTTATTGAGCTTATGAAACTTTTGTATCTCCTCGAGAATGGTTAATCTATTCCGGTGTCGTGTATGTGGGGCCGGAGTGAGAGATGAGGGGGATTCTGCGAGGGGGAAAGGGTAGTGTTTTTTCGGAAATTATGCTTACATTTGCATATGATTTGAATATGATAGACCGTTCATCATATCGCAATGGAAAATACTGACACAAACATACAGGCCGGAGCGGTGCATGACGCGTTTGACCGCGAGCATCTCTGGCATCCCTATACATCAACCATCGACCCTTTGCCCACGTATAAGGTGACCGAGTGTCACGGGGTGAGGCTAAGGCTTGCCGACGGCCGCGAGCTTATCGACGGCATGTCGTCGTGGTGGTGTGTGATACACGGCTACAATCATCCGCGCATCAACCGTGCGGCCATGCAACAGATGGAGCGCATGAGCCATGTGATGTTTGGCGGACTGACCCATGAGCCGGCCATAGAGCTTGGCCGTATGCTCCTGGAGGTGGCTCCGCCGTCGATGCACAATATATTTTATGCCGACTCCGGTTCGGTGGCTGTCGAGGTGGCCATGAAGATGGCCGTGCAGGCCGCAGTATCGCGCAGCGGTGACCACAGGAAAACCAATTTCGTGACCATACGGAGCGGTTATCACGGCGACACGTGGAATGCCATGAGTGTCTGCGACCCCATCACCGGCATGCATGGAGCTTTCGGTACGGCTCTGCCCGTGCGGTATTTCGCTCCGGCTCCGACGGTGACTCCCGACATGGAGTGGGATCCGGCCGACATCGCTCCGCTCGAGGCTATCGTTGAGGCCCGTTATGACGAACTGGCGGCTCTCATACTCGAGCCGATAGTGCAGGGGGCCGGAGGCATGAGGTTTTATCACCCGCAATATCTGCGCGAGGCCCGGCGGCTGTGTGACCGCTACGGGCTCTACCTGATATTTGACGAGATAGCCACCGGGTTCTGGCGCACCGGGCGCATGTTTGCCTGGGAACATGCCGGCGTGGAGCCCGACATCATGTGTATAGGCAAAGGTCTCACGGCCGGCTATCTGACCATGAGCGCGGTGCTGACCACCGCCGAGGTGGCCGACACCATATCGCGCGGCGAGGCCGGGGTGATGATGCACGGCCCGACATTCATGGCCAATCCGCTCGCATGCGCCATAGCCATAGAGTCGCTGCGCATGCTCCGCGAGCAGGACATGGCTTCGAGGCTGAAACACCTGGAGAGCGAGATAAGGCGTCACATTGAGCCGGCCGCATCGGTGGCTGGTGTGCGCGACGTCAGAGTGCTCGGGTCGATAGGAGTGATAGAGATGGAGGAGCCGGTATGTCTGGCCGATTTCCAGCGCGAGTGTGTGGAGCGCGGCATATGGGTACGCCCCTTCGGGCGCAACGTCTATGTGATGCCCCCTTACATTATCGGCGATGAGGACCTGAAATATCTGATAGAGCAGACAATAGAGTGTATAAAGAATATAAAATGAGCCGGTTTGCCGATATACTTGCCGGACTCGAGCAGAGCGGCAACCTGCGCTCCATCCCGTCGGGCGTAACACCGCAGGGTGTAATCGACCTGTCGTCAAACGATTATCTGGGTCTGGCGATGCGCCCCGAGCTTCAGGCCGAGTTTTTCAGCCGGGAGGGTGCGACTGCCATACCGCTCACCTCGTCGGCCTCGCGTCTGCTGGCCTCGCGTCAGGACGAATATGCTTCGCTCGAGGCGTTGCTGACTGAGCTTTACGGCAGGCCGGTTCTGCTGTTCAACAGTGGCTATCATGCCAATACGGGCATGGTGTCGGCTATAGCTCAGAGCGCGAAGACACTGATTGTGGCCGACAAGCTGGTGCACGCGAGCATCATCGACGGCATTACGCTGTCAAAGGCCTCGTTCACACGATTTCGCCACAACGACCTCGGACACCTCGACAGGATACTCTCCAAGGAGGCATCGTCATACGCGCAGGTGCTTGTAATCGTCGAGAGCGTCTATTCGATGGACGGTGATCGGGCCGATATCGACCGTCTTGTGGAAATCAAACGTTTGTATCCCAACGTAATGCTCTATGTCGACGAGGCCCATGCCTTCGGCGTTGAGGGGGAGCGCGGCCTCGGGCTGTGTAGCAGTGCCGCGGGCTATGACGATATTGACGTCGTGGTCGGGACATTCGGCAAAGCCTGCGCCTCGATGGGCGCATTCTGCGCCGTGAGCCGCGAACTGCATGACTATCTTGTAAACCGTGCCCGCAGCTTCATATTTTCCACCGCCCTGCCGCCTCTCACCGCGGCATGGACACAGTTTATGATTGAAAAATTCACAGGCATGGAGGCCGAGCGTGACCATCTGCGCGCGCTCGGGAGACAGCTTGCCGGACTGTTAACGCCGCTGTCACTGGACTTTGACATCACTCCGAGCCACATACAGCCCTTTGTGACAGGCGGCCCTGTCAAGGCTGTGAGACTGTCGCATGAACTGCTGGACGAAGGGTTTAAAGTGCTCCCCATTCGTGTCCCGACTGTGCCACCCGGCACTGACCGTCTGCGCATCAGTCTCAACGCCATGATGACGGCCGAGGACATCGAACGGTTTGGTGCAGCCCTGAGGGCAAAGGTCACAGCCTTAGAAAAGAACTGATGAATCTGAAATTTACATACACCCGCCCCGGAGCGTCACGCCTGATACTGCTCTTTGCAGGATGGGGCATGTCGCCGCGTCCGCTTGATGATGTGAGCATGCCCGGCTATGATGTGGCCGTGGTGTGGGACTATCGCGACATGTCAGCCCCGTGGCTCGAAGAGCTGTCGGGCTATGAGGAGACGGTGGTGGTGGCATGGTCATTTGGCGTGCATGCCGCCTCGCGTTTCATGGCCTCGCATCCGGGACTCCGTGTCACGGCGCGCATCGCTGTCAACGGCACGCGCTTTACGGCCGATGACTCGCGCGGCATACCGCGGGCGATATTTGACGCCACGCTTGCCGGACTTAGTGAACGGAGCGTGACAAAATTCAATATGCGCATGTGTGGCGGAGCGGCCGCCTATAAGGAGTTTGCCCTGCGTGCCCCCGCCCGCAGTGTCGACGATCTGCGCGAAGAACTCTCGGCCTTTGACACCTGCGAGGCTCCGCGTATGCTGTGGGACAAAGCGTTTGTCTCGCAGGACGACATGATTATCCCCGCGGCCAACCAGTCGGAGGCCTGGGCCTCGGATGCGGTGCAGACCATCGTGATTGACGGCCCCCATCTGCCCGACTTCAACCGGCTGCTGCGCGGCTGTCTTACCGACAAGTCGCATGTGGAGAAACGTTTCCGCAAAGCCGAGACAACCTATGACGACAATGCCACGGCTCAGTATGCCACGGCCTCGCGTCTGCTCGACCTTGCCGCCTCACACGCTCCCGCCGTGGTCGGTGACATACTTGAGGCGGGGTGCGGCACAGGGCGGTTTACCTCCATGCTGCTTGACAGGTTCGGGCCGGTCCGAGCCACCCTGTGGGACCTGCATATCGCCCCGCAGATCGAGGCATTGCGCACTTTTCATCCCGACATCACCTTGACAACTCTGAGCTGTGACGCGGAGTCAGAGATAGCCCGACAGCCCGACGAGGCTTTCGATATGATACTTTCGGCCTCGACCGTGCAGTGGTTCAACTCACTGCGCTCATTTCTCTCCGAGGCTTCACGCACGCTCCGTCCGGGCGGTGTGATAGCACTTTCCACCTATGGTCCAGACACCATGTGCGAGCCCCGTGTGGCTCTCGGCACATCGGGCCGCTTCCTGTCGCTCGAGCAGATAAGCCGCTGTGTCCCCTCCACGCTGTCGGTGGCGGAGATAACCGAGGAGCGTCACACAAGCCTTTTCGGCTCGCCGCTCGAAGTGCTGCGCCACATGAGCCGCACCGGAGTCAACGGTCTGTCGGCCGGCGATAGCGGCGACACCGCCGCGGGCTGCCGTATGCTCCGAAACTATCCGCTTGACAGCGAAGGCAAAGCACCACTCACATATCATCCTATCTATCTGGTATTAAAGAAATCATGAGCAACGCTTATTTCATCTCAGGCATCGACACCGATGCCGGCAAGACCTACGTGACCGGCTACATAGCCCGCCGGCTGATGGAGGAGGGCAAAAGAGTCATCACACAGAAGTTTATCCAGACCGGCAATACCGACATGTCGGAGGACATAGTGAAACATCGCGAAATCATGGGCATCGGTCTTCAGCCTGAGGATCTTGACCATACCACCGCCCCGGTGATATTTTCTTATCCGGCCTCGGCCCAGCTTGCCGCGAGAATTGACGGCCGGGAGATTGATCTCGAAGCGATAGACCGCGCTACCGAACGGCTCAAGTCGCTCTATGACATCGTGCTTATAGAGGGAGCCGGCGGTCTGGCCGTGCCTATCACCGACACATTCATGTCGATTGATTATGCCGAGTCGCGCAAGCTCCCGGTCATACTGGTGACCAACGGCATACTTGGGTCAATCAATCATACCGTATTGTCGCTCGAGGCCATACGTTCACGCGGCATGCAGCTCGCGGCCGTGATTTACAACGAGCATTTCGACACCGACCCTGTGATTGCCGAGGACACCCGCGGATTCATTGCCCGCTATGTGGCCCGCAATTTTCCCGACGCCCGCTTTGCCACAGTCGGGAGTCTGTGAAAAATAAAGACAAAAAATAAAGACAGGAGTACGGGAGATAACAAAAAAACTCCCGTACTCCTGTCTTTTTTATGTCTGTGTGGCTATTTTTTGAAAAGGTGCAGATATCCGTTGACAGCACCGACGAGAAGTGCGCCACCGGCGATATTGCCGAGAGTGGAGGGAATGAAGTTGGCGGTCAGAGCCTGGATAAGTCCCACGTCCGCGCCTTCCATCATGCCCAGAGGGATGAAAAACATATTGGCGATGCAGTGCTCGTAACCAAGGGCAACAAACGCCATCACCGGCAGCCAGCAGCCCAAGGCTTTCTCCAACAATGTCTTGCCGCTCAGAGCGAGCCATACGGCCAGGCATACACACCAGTTGGCTCCGATGGCCTTGAGAAACACTACGTCCCACGGCATTGCCACCTTGGCCTCGGCGACTTTCACCGCGGCAGAGTGCCAAGGGTCTATGGCCGTAAGTCCGCAGCGGTATACCATAAAATATGTAAAGGCGAGTGCGCCGACAAGATTGCCCAGATAGACCAGTGTCCAGTTGCGCAGAGTCAGTCCGGGACCATGTCTGCGCTGCATCATCGAGGGGACGAGCACAGCATTGTTGCCGGTGAAGAGTTCGGCTCCGAGCACCACCACAAGTATGAGACCTATCGGGAAGGCCACACCGCTCAGCAGTCGCTGAAGCGCGGGGTTGGAGGCAGTGAGTTCGGGAAATCCGAATCCGAGAGTCATCGACAGGATACCGCCGAGCGAAATGTAGGCTCCCGCCATACAGGCCGATACGAGCAGACGCATGGTGGACGAGGCGGTGAGATGCGCCTTGGCAGCTCCGGCATCGGAGGCTGCCCGGGTGATTTCAGAGGGGGAAAGTATCTTCATTCATTGGATGGTTGGGAGGAAGCGGTCTCCTCCTCATGTCTGACATAGGGTGATGCGGCTGGCACGAAATTGCCCGAGATGAGATGGAGATATATGTGCCGGCATGCCCACGCGTCGATCGACGCATAGATCATCTGAGGCTCGGTGAGCATCTGTGCCTCCCAGTTGGTGAGACGCTGTCCCTTGGAGATGCGGTGGCCGAAGAGTATGGCATATATCTTCTGGAGGCTTGCGTCGGTTATGTGATATTTCTTGACCATATCCTGAAGTTCCACAAATCCGCGGGGCTCAAATTCGCCCACCTGGTGAAGCATATGGAAATCATCCTTGAGCGAAAGGCCTACCTTGATTACATCCTCACACTCCATAAATTCACGCAACTCGGGTGTGAAGCCCATCTTGTTGATGCGAAACAGGAATGAATGGTCTTCGGTCGACACCTGTATGAGCGACACACGGTTGGTCATGCCTTTGCGGAAATTAGGCTTGGTCTCAGTGTCAAAACCCACCACGTCATGACTGCGCAGAAAGCTGACAGCGGCGGCCACTTCCTCGGCTCGCTCTATCACGGTTATCGCGCCCGCAAATGTAACGGTGGGCATCTCTGCCACACATTTCTTGTCTATTGCTATACTGAACGACTCGTTATCCATGATGCAAAGTTACGCAATAATCGTGATTTAATACGCATCTTTTTATACAATTAAACATCCTCTGAATCACAAAGACGCTATTGTGGAGACAATTTGTGCCGGGAAACTCAGTTTCCCGGCACTGTCTGACTTGAAATTATAAATTTCATTTATAAGCATCAACCGATTGCGGCGCAATCAGTTGATGACAGCGAGGCCGCCCTGAGATGTCTCTTTGTAGAGCGACGGCAGGTCGTGGCCGGTCTGCTTCATAACCTCGACGATGCGGTCGAAGCTCACCGAGTGGCGACCGTCGGAGAAAGCCGCGTAGAGATTGGCGTCGAGCGCGCGGGCCGCCGCATAGGCGTTGCGCTCGATGCAGGGTATCTGCACGAGGCCACACACGGGGTCGCACGTGAGCCCGAGGTGATGCTCGAGGCCCATCTCGGCCGAGTATTCTATCTGGGCCGGTGTGCCGCCAAATAGCTGCGAGGCTGCCGCGGCCGCCATGGCACACGCCACTCCGACCTCACCCTGACAGCCGACTTCGGCACCTGATACCGAGGCGTTGTGCTTGACCACATTGCCGAAAAGTCCGGCTGTCGCGAGAGCACGGAGTATGCGTTTCTCAGAGAAATTCTTCGATTTGTGCAGATGATAGAGCACCGCTGGCACTATGCCGCAGGAGCCGCAGGTGGGAGCCGTGACAATCTTGCCGCCAGAGGCGTTCTCCTCGCTCACAGCCAAGGCATAGGCATAGACGAGACCGCGGCTTTTGAGAGAACCGGCGTAGCCCTCGGCATGCACATGATAGCTCACGGCCTTGCGGCGCACACCCAGTCCGCCGGGGAGTACACCTTCAGCCTCGATGCCGCGCTCAACGGCCTGTTTCATCACAGTCCATACCTCATGGAGATAATCCCATATGGCCGGGCCTTCACAACGGTCAACGTATTCCCAGAAAGTTGAGCCGGTCTTCTCACACCACTTCTGGATGTCCCGTATGGTCGACATCTCATACACGCTGTCGGCTTTCTGGCGCGACTCGCCCTCCTTGAGTATGTCGCCGCCGCCGATGCTGTAATAGGTCTCCTCGTCAGTGACATTTCCATCCGGGCCGAGGGCCTCAAACTTCATGCCGTTGGGGTGGAAGGGTAGGAAGGTCTCGGGCATCCACACAATCTCGCATGGAGCTACGGGGGTGAGAGTGTCGAGGATGGCTTTGTCGGTGAGGTGTCCTTTGCCGGTGGCTGCGAGCGAGCCGTAGAGGGTGACACGGCGCGATGTAGCGCCTGGACTGGCGGCAAGAAATTTCTGCGCGGCTTTGAGCGGGCCCATGGTGTGGCTGCTTGAGGGGCCATAACCTATTTTGAATATATGCCTGATTGATTCCATAGCGGAGATGCCTTATATTTACAGTATAACAAAAATCGGGGACAAAATTACAAAAAAAACGTCACATTTACAGTCGGTTTCGCCGCTTTTGTGTAACTTTGGGGTGTATAAGGAAAAGGAAAAATGATATTCATGTTACAGCAAAGATGTAAATAAATGCCTTTGGTTTCCGTAATAATGCCTGTGTATAATGCCGAGCGGTATCTTGATTGTTCGGTGGGGTCGGTGATAGCCCAGACTTTTACCGACTGGGAACTGATATGTTTCAACGACGCTTCGACTGACGGGAGTCTTGCTGTGCTTGAGCGTCTGGCGGCATCCGACCCGCGCATACGTATCATAGATTCACGCATAAATGTTAAGCAAGGGGGCGGACGCAACCGGGCCATCCGTGAGGCCCGCGGAGAGTATGTGGTGTTTCTTGACGCTGACGACAGCCTGCGCCCCGAGTCGCTGTCGCTGTGTGTCGACACTGCCCGTCGGCATGGGGCCGATATGGTGATGTATGACTACGAGACCATTCCCGGCCGCATGGTGAGTCCGCTCGGGCGTGACGCAGCAGAGCTTAAAGGCGACGATCTGAGACGAAGATTTATCCTGCATCCTTCGCCGGTGTGGTCGGCCATGTATCGCCGCAGTCTCATTACCGACAACGGCCTGTATTTTCCAGAGGGAGTTTTTTACGAGGATAATGCAGTGACACTGGCCATACATCTGTCTGCCGTCAATCCTGTCAAGGTCAACGCTCCGCTTTATGGCTATCACATATATGACACATCTGTGAGCCACAGGATGAACGATTATCGCTTTTTTCACCGCCTGTCATCGGCCCGTATGCTCAAGGCTCACCTCACGAGGCTCGGATTCTATGACCGCTGGCGTGAGGAGATTGACTATGTTATCTTAAATCAGTATTATACCAATACAATAACGGGGTGTGTTTACCGTTTTGACCGTGTACCCCTCAGGCGTCAGCGTTATGTGCGCCATACGGTCGAGCGGGTGGTGCCGGGCTTCAGGCATAACAGATATTACAAGGCGTGGCCGTTGGCCGGCCGGCTTCGTCTCGAACTGCACGCCCGCTTCCCGCGCATCATCAGACGATTGCATATGCTTAAGAGGGTGTTTCATAACAAATGTTAAGCCAAAGTGGGTGTATTTTCATTTAAATTGTTCATAATCAGAGGGAGCATAGCTGTAGCTATGTGACCGATGATTAGGGACAAGTTAAATGAAAAGACGCCCATGAGTGGTAAAGCTTTAATAAATCCTTAATATGATACATATTAAGTAATAATTAAAATACCTTGTTTGCATCCATTGTCATGGCCGTGCTCCGCCCTGTCAATCGGTCACATAGCTACAGCTATGCTCCCTCTTTCCATGACGAAACACGACTCATGACAATGGACTTTGGCTTTAACATTTGTTATGAAACACCCTCTAAGAATAGAGTTTAAAGGTTAAAGTTTAGGTTGCGCGGCAGTTAGGCCTGTCGCTATACACAATCTTATCTCTACTTTATACTCTATACTAAATAAATCAATAATATCATGAAAAGAATCATCACATCATCACTATTACTGTTTTCGGCCGCATTGGTCTCTAATGCCGCGGTCTATAATATTCTCGATTACGGGGCTGTGAGTGACACCACCCGACTGAGCACCTCCGCTCTGCAGCGGGCCATCGACGAATGTTCGGCCTCGGGCGGGGGCACTGTGCTTGTGCCGGCCGGAAGCTATAAGACCGGCAGCATTATACTCCGCAGCCATGTGACGCTCAATCTCGAAAACGGTGCCACCATCTATGGCAGCACCGACATAAAGGACTATACACCCGTGTCGACATCCTATGTGTCGCTGCGCACCAACACTCCGACCGTCCAGCTTATCTATGCCGACAGTGTGAGTCATGTGGCCATTACGGGGCAAGGTGTGATAGACGGCAGGGGAAAGGCATTCCCCAAACTGTCGTGGAACGATGAGGGCATTACGCGTCCCCATCTGCTGAGATTCGTGCAGTCGTCCGACATCTCGCTCTCGGGCGTAACTCTGCGTAACTCCGGGTGCTGGATGCAGCACTATTTAGCTTGTGACCGTGTGAAAATCGACGGCATAACGGTGATAAACCGCAATAACTACAACAATGACGCTCTTGACCTCGACGGTTGTCACAATGTGACGGTCAGCAATATGATTGCCGATTCGGACGACGACGCCATAACCCTCAAGAGCACCTCGCCGCGACTCTGTGAGGACATTACCATTTCCAACTGTGTGGTGTCGAGCCACTGCAATGCCATAAAGCTGGGCACCGAGACCAACGGCGGTTTTCGCAACATCAACATCCGCGGCATCGTGGTCAAACCTTCGGCTGACCAATCGTCGCAATATTTCGGCTATCCCGGCGGCATAGGCCACTCGGCCATCTCGCTCGAGATAGTTGACGGCGGCATCATGCGCAACGTCAATGTGTCAGACATCACCATCCGCGGCACCGAATCGCCCATCTTCATACGTCTGGCCGACCGCGCGCGTGCCTATTCGCCCGACCATCCCGTTGAGGGTGTTGGCAGCATCAGCGGGGTAGTGCTTCATGACATCATAATTGATGAGGCAGGTCCGTCTGGCAGTTCTATCACAGGTCTTGAGGGACACCCCGTCACCGATATAGTGCTTCACGACATCACTATCAATCATGCCGGTGGACAGGGTGTGACAGCCGCCCCTGCCGATGAGAAACGTGCCGAGTATCCCGAGTCGACCATGTGGGGCATACTTCCGGCCCAGGGGTTCTGGCTCAATCACACCAAGGGTGTGACCATGCGCAACATCAAGGTCAACGCCCTCGCCCCCGACGCACGTCCCGTCATACTTGCCACCGACTCTGAACAATTGGTAATTAGCAATTAGCAATTATTTTTGCATCTCATTTTAATCTTTTATCTATCATATTTTAGTTACATTTATGTCTCGACTATTATCACTCTTATTGCTCCTCTCCATATTTGTCCCGGCCGTGGCCGAGAACTATCCCTATCGTAACGACTATCTCTGGGTGACTGTGCCCGACCATGCCGATTGGCTATATGAGACCGGCGAGAACGCCACAGTCGATGTGCAGTTGCTCCGCTACGGTGTGCCGGCAGCCGGAGCGGTTGTCACCTATACTATAGGTGACGATATGCTCCCCGACGACCGTAAGGACACGGTGAAACTCGACAAGAACGGTCGCGCAACCATAGCCGTGGGCACTATGGCCAAACCCGGTTTCCGCGATCTGCGCCTCTCGGCATCGGTGGATGGCAAGACCACTGACCATCACATCAAACTCGGATTCTCGCCCGACCGCCTGCGCCCCTTTGCCGGCGAGCCAAAGGACTTCGTGCAGTATTGGCGCAAAGCCGTGGCCGAAGACAAAGCCGCCTTCCCTCTGCAGTATACCGTGGAGGATGTGCCGGAATATACCACCGACAAGATGACCTGTCAGCTTGTGAAGCTACAGCTCAATCCCGAAGGCCGCAGCATGTATGGCTACCTGTTTATCCCCAAAGGCGAAGGCAAATATCCCGCCGTGCTCTGTCCTCCCGGAGCCGGCGTCAAGACTATCAAAGATCCCATGAGACACCGCTATTACGGAGAGGGAGGCATGATACGTTGTGAGATAGAGATACATGGCTGTCATCCCGGGCTCTCGGAGGCTGAATTTTCGCAGCAACGCAAAGAGAAAGGCAAATATCTGGAGTTTGGCATGGACAACCCCGACGACTATTACATGAAAGACGTCTATCTCGGCTGTCGACGCTTTCTCGACCTGCTCACATCGCTCCCAGCGTGGGACGGCAAGAACCTCTTCACGCAAGGAGGCAGCCAGGGCGGTGCACTCGCCATCACCACAGCCATGCTCGACGAGCGTGTCAACGGATGTGCGGCCAACCACCCCGCCCTTAGCGACATGACAGGCTATCTCGGCGACAAAGCCGGCGGCTATCCCCACCATTTCCGCAAAGACCGCAACGAAGCGACAGCCGCCAAAATACGCACACTCGAATATTACGACGTTGTAAACTTTGCCCGCCACCTCACTTGTCCCGTGCGCATGACCTGGGGCTTCAACGACAATACCTGTCCACCCACTACCTCCTATGAAGTCTACAACGTCATCACCGCCCCCAAGGAAGCCCTCCTGACCCCTGTAAACGAACACTGGACCTCCTCCGATACCGAATACAGCCACTACCTCTGGCTCAAGAGCTGCGTGAAGTAAGGCTCGATACATAAGAAGGTTGTTTAATGGCATTTGTTATTAAACGATCTCTAAATATTGGCGTGGAGAGATATCCCACGCCAATGTTGTATCATGCCGCAGAAAATTTTTGGAAAATCAGCCTCTATGGGTTATCTTTGCTGCCATATTCGTCAAAAGATAGAATAATGTCGGCATCTCTTGAGGATGAAATAAGGTTTGAACGATTGTTCCGTGACAATTATCAGCGGCTCTATCTCTATGCCCTCGACTGGGTAGAGGATGAGGAGCAGGCCAAAGATATTGTCGGGACACTCATGAGCGACCTGTGGGTGCAGCGTGACAGTTGGCATCCCGACAACGAGGTGGCCTACATGTATGGCGCGCTGCGCAACAGATGTATCAGCCATCTCAAGAAAAATGTGCGCTATCGCGAGACTCTCCAAGAGTATCTCGAGGAGAAGCTCCGTCTGATTGACGAGGACATCAATGTCCATGAAGAAAACCTTGCTCGCATGGAGCAGATAATGGAGTCATTGTCGCCAAGGACGCGTCTCATTGTTGAGAAATGCTATATTGAAGGGCGCAAATACAAAGAAGTGGCCGAACTCCTTGACACGACTCCCGGCATGATACACAAACATATCAGTAAGGCTCTGGCGATATTCCGTAAAAAATTTCTGCATCGCGGGGGTACCGACTGAGCCGCCCGGTTGTCAACAACAATGAAGTAACAGTTATGAAAGAGGGTAGTGAACATGACATGGACACCCGCGATGATGACAATTTGCATCATGACGACGGACTGAATGACGATGAGCGTCTCATGCGGCATATGGTAGGGATGTCACATCGCAGAAAGACCTCATGCGTCGACCCTGACGATGCGTGGGAGTCGTTCAGGCGCGAAGTGATCATGCCTGAACGGGAGCGTAAGCACCGCTTCGGTGTGCTCCATATGGCCTTGGCCACACTCTGCGGGGCAGCCGCCATGCTCGCCGTCGTGCTGGCTCTCGGACTCTGGCCCGGCAGGAGCGACATGGCCGGCCATGCTGTCGCGGGCGACTATATCGCGCTCAGTCATAAGGAGTCGCCCCGGCATGTGAGCCTGGAGACCGATGGCAGGGAGGACGTGCTTGATGCCACCGGGCCGATCTCGTTTGTGCCGGAGCCGGAGGTCGTCGCCACCGCTGAACGCTCTGACAAGTATCGTAAGATATCCACGCCCCGAGGCATGGGCGTGAAAATCATACTGCCCGACAGCTCGGAAGTATGGCTCAATGCCGACAGCTATATCGAATTTCCCGAACGCTTCCGTAAGGGTGCACGCATGGTAGCCGTCAGCGGAGAAGTATTTTTCAAGATTACACCCGATGCTTCGTCGCCGTTCATTGTGAAATCCTCTCAGATAGATGTACGCGTGCTCGGGACCGAATTCAACTTCAACAACTACACACCCGACAACACCCAGGTGGCACTTGTCAGCGGCAAGGTGGAGATACTCTCGCCCGAAGGCTCCGGACTTGCCACGCTCTCGCCGGGCGAGGCGGCCGTGTGTGGCACTGACGGCACCGTGGAAGTGGAGAATGTCGACACTTACGCACTCACGCAATGGGTCGAGGGATTTTTCTATTTTGACGATGTGCCGCTGATAGATGTGCTGCGCGAGCTGGGCCGGTGGTACAACATGGGAGTCGTGTTTCACAACCGCGAAGTGATGACCAAGAAAGTCCACTTCTCGGCCATGCGCGCCGAACCCGTGGAACTCGCAATCGAAAGCCTTAACCGGCTGAATGTTGCCGAAATCAAAGTGGCGGGTCATGACATTGTTGTTGATTGAATTGTAGAAAAAATCATATAAATTCAAATATTTTCATATAATAGGGGGTACTGATTCTATGAAATGGTTGTCTTTTAAGAAAAATTATACATCAACCATTATCATTTTATCACATGCCAACCAAATCAATCAAAAATCACAGCCTATTCGGAATGTTAAGGCTGGTGGGACTGTTGATGTGCCTGTTCATGCTAAGCCCTGCGCATGCATCGGCTCAGAAAAATATCGGCACTCCCATAACCTACAAGTGTGAGAACGAGAAGTTGTCAAAAGCTCTGAGCGAAGTGGAACGTCTCTCGGGCTACTATCGGCTACAGTATCTCAGCGAGGATGTGTCGCCCTATCGGGTGTCAGGATCATTTGATAAAGCTTCGGTTGAGACAGTCGTGACACAACTGCTGAAAGCGACACCTCTGCGCTACAGTGTCAACGGACGTTACATAGAGATTTACAATCCGAAGGGAAAGGCGGCGAAGACGTTCAGCGTCAGCGGTTCAGTCACCGACGAGGAGGGCGAGCCTCTGGTCGGGGCCATCATAGCCGTCAGCGGCACCGACTATGGTGCGATAGCGGATATGGACGGTAAATTTTCGCTCAAAATCAATACCGTCAAGCCCGTATTGTCGGTAAGTTATGTAGGCATGCTCACCTGCGACATTCCCGTGAGCGAGTCGGACGCCGGCAAGCCGCTCAGCGTGGTGCTGCGCCCCGCAGTCGAAATGATGAGCGAAGTCGTGGTCACAGGCTATCAGGAAATCAAGAAAGAAAAAATGACCGGCTCGGTAGCTACAGTCTCGTCGGCCAAACTCGAAGAACGCTATACCCAAAATCTTCTTGCCAATCTCGAAGGCCATGTGGCCGGTCTCTCCACCTATGGCGGAAAGCCTGTGATACGCGGTGCCGGCACACTCTACGGCTCTACGGCCCCGCTGCTTGTGGTCGACGGCATGCCCATAGAGGGGAGCATCGAAGATCTCAATCCCTATGATATCGAGAGTGTCAACGTGCTCAAGGATGCCGCAGCGGCTGCTATCTACGGAGCGCGTGCCGCCAACGGTATCATAGTGATTACAACCAAGAACGCCAAGCGTGCCGGTAAGATTGACATTGATTTCGCCACCAATATCACCTGGTATGAGAAACGTAATGTCGATTATGCCGACAACTATTACATGACACCGGCCCAGCAGATAGCAGTGGAGAGTGACTATTGGGAGTATGCTTATATGAGCGGAGAGAAACCCAGCAGTGTCAGCAATATGGAGCGGGAATTGTCAAACGGTTATTCAATATCGCCGCTTGAATATGCATATTATCAGTTGGCCAAGGGGGAAATTAACCGTAATCAGCTCGAAGCAACAAAAGCACTGTTGTCAAACAATAATTTTGCCAAAGACCTTGCCGACAATATGCTACACCGTCAAGTGGTGCAGCAATACAACCTCTCTTTGCGACAGTCATCCGACAAAGCCCGCAATAATATCGTGGTCAACTATAAGCATGACAATGTTGGCAAGTATAATCACCACAACGACTGGTTTAACGTATATTACAAAGGCAGTTTTGATTTGGCCAAATGGCTCACCGCGACAGTAAGCATCAATGGAGTGTATTCCAATGTTCAGGAATACGGCGGAGATTACTCTACCGAAAACATTTATGATCCTTTCGGCAATTTGCCATATGTTTCGTATAAAAACGCTGACGGATCTACTCGTCCTTTCTATTATGGTGGCTATGGAAATGAATACACCCAATACTGGTCATTGCAGGACGGTATAGCCGACATGATAGTCAACCCCCGTCAGGAAGCACTTGATAATGTTCAGACCACACGTCGTCAGGAGATGCGCTATCATGCCGATCTGCTCTTTAAGATACTTCCCGGGCTTACGGCCGATGCCCAGTTTATCTATGAAGTCACAGCCAAACGCATGCGCAATTATGCCAACGAGAACAGTTGGTCGGCACGTAATATGAAAAACGGTTATGCAATTTATAAAAATGGTAAGGTACAATATCTGACTCCTGAAAACGGAGGCATACTCAAGACCGAGAATGTCGACGGCAACTATTGGACTCTGCGCGGTCAGCTCAATTACACTCGTAAATTCTTTGACAAACACGAGATTTCAGCAATAGCCGGTACTGAGTTTCGTCAGACGAAAATATGGGGTGAGAAGCAGTTGCTCCTCGGTTATGACGACCAGCTTCAGACTTCGGCCAATCACACTGTTGACTTCAACGCTCTTAAAAATCTCGGATACTCGGCTCCTTACTGGAAGATAGGCACCTATTCGAGCCGTATCAGTTCTTATCAGTTTCAGCGCGACCAAGGTATAGTCCCCGAAGTGCGTCACCGTTATGCCTCAGGCTATTTCAATGCGACATACACCTATGATGACCGTTACAATCTGTTTGGTTCATATCGTAAGGATTATGCCGATGTCTATGGACTTAATGCCAAGTTCCGCGGAAAACCGCTGTGGTCGGTCGGTGCAGGATGGAATATACATAAAGAAGACTTCATGCATGATTTCACTTATATTGATTTTCTCAAGTTGCGCTATTCATATGGTGTGACCGGTAATATATATCAGGGAGCAACATCTTATATGACTGCCACTACAGGTCTGACCAACCACGATACAAATGTTCCTTATGGCGAAATCGGTTCGCCGGCCAATCCCAACCTCCGTTGGGAGCAGAACCGTACACACAATGTCGGTATAGATTTCAGTCTCTTTGACTATCGTTTGCGAGGCAATGTGGATTACTATCGTAAGGAAGGTCGTGACATATTCGGTAACAAACTGCTTGACACGACCACCGGTTTCAGTGCTATGAATGCGAACGTTGCTTCAATTCTCAATCAGGGTATTGAGTTCTCAGTCGGCTATGATTGGTTTCGTCCATCATATAAAAATGATTTCTCATGGACAACCAATGTGACGTTATCATACAATACCAATAAGGTGACATATGTGGAGAATCCTCAGACCAGTGCGTATGGTCTTATTAACACTCCTTATAAAACAGGTTATCCTGTCAACACGCTGTGGATGCTCCAGTTTGCCGGTATTGATGACACCCCGGGTTCGGAGGGACAGCAGCTATATTACAATGGTTATGGCGAAAAGGTGCACGAAGTGTATTTTTATGGTGATGCCGCCGCGCTTGCTTTTGGCGGACAGTCCGATCCCAAAGTGATTGTTGGCCTTGACAATCAGATGAAGTGGCGCGATTTCTCCATTGGGTTCCTGCTTGCCTATTATGGCGGTCACAAAATGTTCTGCCTACCGTTCAGAGACAGATTTGAGGGCGACTTCTATGGGCCTGTAGCGTCTTATTATCTTGATAGCTGGACTCCTGATAACCCATCGGATGTTCCTGCAATCGGTCAGTGGGCTCACTCCTCGTCCACGGATTCTGCACCGGATGTCTCAAGCCGCGCTCTTCATGATGCTGATTTCATCAAGTTTCGTAACATAGTGTTCGGTTATGATGTTCCCGTAAGCCTGCTTCGTCATCTTGGAGTCAACCGCTGTTCTCTACGATTCCAGATCAACGACCCCAAAGCCATTTGGACTAAAGACAAAACTGATTTCGACCCCGAGACAGGCGGTCTGCGTACACCATCAAGTTATGTGTTCGGACTCAACATCAACCTCTAAACAATTACTCTCATGACGTTTAAGACATCGTTAAAGATAGCTGCCATCTTCGTGGCCTCAATGCTTTCGCTGCAATCATGCGAAAATTTCACCGATATCGATCAAAAGGGTATGAATCTTCTATCCAAGACATCAGACCTTGAACTGTTGCTCAATGGAGTATATTTTCTCGATTATGTCGATCTGGCGACTGTCAACGGGGATATGATTGACGGGTTTGAGTGTGGCTACATACCCTCCGAACTGGAGAAAACCACCAAATCAACACCTATCATTCTGCTTACTCTTGATGAGCAAGCACATTCTTCAGTGCTTCCTGTTACCAACAGTAATGACGGGTATTATAGCCGTTGTTACTCGGTGATAGGCCGTGTGTGCAATCCGATACTTTCGCTTGTCGATGAGGCTGAGGGCTCTCAGGAGCATAAAAATCGTCTTAAGGCTGAGGCCTATGCCATGCGGGCGTTCTTCGAGTATGCCGCTGCCCAGAAATATGCACGGGTCTATAATCCCGCGACAGCCGATACTGAGATGTGTGTGCCCATTGTTCCGGAAAGCTGGGACATTCAGAATCCTACCACACAAAGCACTCAGAAAGAAGTGTATGCTCAGATCCTTTCCGACCTGGATAATGCTATAAGTCTTGATGCGCTTCCCGAAGTGGCGATTAACCGCATGCGTTTCTGTGCGGCAATGCCCTATGCGGTCAAGGCACATGTGCTTATGTCTATGCAAGATTATGACGGGGCTGCAATCGCAGCATCCGAGGCTTTGAAAAGAGGCAATGTGATCAATGATTATGCCGATTATCTGGTAGATGATATGTCCACATATGGTTGTCCGATTACAAAGTTTGTCCCCGTTACTCCGTTGGATCTTGAAGAAAACTATTTTGCCTCATCCGCTCAGATAAATTTTAACATTATCATGCCGGGAAGTGATAAAATGTTTGAGGATGGTTCTTATATGAGGGATAACCTGATAACAACCCTGTTGTCTGAAAGGGGCTCTTTCTTTCCTGATGATCTTGTTAGCGACTCATTGGAGATACTCAAAAGTAATGAGACTTATTATGGAGTTCCTTACAATGTGACCGATGACATAACATCAACCCACAATCATACCGGTATAAAGACAACCCACATGTATCTGATATTGGCGGAATGTGCCATAAACAAGGGACGTATTGATGAAGCGATGGGGTATCTTGACATGATACGTGTAAAACGTATCGCTGCCTCTCATTACCGTCCTCTTTTCGGCAATGTAACCACCCGGACGGAAGCTATAGCTGCCCTCAGGAGGACAGCACACGGTGAGTATTGCTACTCGATATGGAATTTCATCACCTGCAAGCGGTGGACCATACTTGATGACTACAAGGAGACTCGTACAAGAGAACTTTTAGGCAAGACATACACACTCACGCCTGAGTCGGATATGTGGGTATTTCCATTCCCTGTCACTGTAATATCACAGAACCCAAATATCAAGAATAACTATACAACAAAATAAAAAAATATCATAACATTTCGTGATTAAAAGCATTATGAAACATTTATTAATTCCTGCCTCTGCTCTTTTGTTGCTTATCGGGTGCTCGGCTCCAAAGAGTGACAATACATTTACCATCAACGGAACAGTCAATGGAGCTACTGATGGACAATTGGTCATTGCTTCAATCCATAACAGCATTGACGGTGTGGTCAATGACACGGTTGAAATCCATGACGGTCACTTTACTTTCACAGGTGAAGTCGCTCCATACGGAGGCATTGCCTATATAACTTATGGCGAGGAGTCCGAGCCATATAAGGGTGATAACATGACAAGTCTTTATTTTAGCCCTGGTGTGACAGATATAACCTTTGAGAAGGGCAAAGTAAATCAAGCCATGGTCTCAGGATCGCGTCAGCAGGAGATAGATGAAAGCCTCAATAAATTCTATGAAGAGTATTGGACGCGTCGAAATAAGCTCAAATCCGATTATGAACAAGGGCTTATATCTCAGGATGAGTATGAGAAACGAGAGCAGGCCGCAATTGGTGAATTTCCCGCCACACAGGCAAAGTATGTAGCCGAGAATCCTGATACATATTGGGCCTACAGGATGCTATTATCATTATCATCCCGTTATGATGCCGAGAAGTGTGATTCGCTCTATACCCTTATCTCACCCGAGTTGAAGGCGGACGACAAAGAGCTTGCAGTTGCTATCGAAGCATGTCAGGCTACACAGCCAGGCAAGCCGGCTCCTGAGCTTAAAGGTCACGACCCTCTGAGAGACATTGATTTCAGCCTTGCGGATCTGAAAGGCAAATATGTAGTGATAGATTTCTGGGCCACATGGTGTAAAGGCTGTGTGATGGGATTGCCCCATATCAGAGAACTTTATGACAAGTATCACGATAAAGGACTCGAAGTCCTGGCCATGTCGTCTGACTATGATGTCAATGTATGGAAGCAGTATATGGAGTCGCACGACATGAAGGACTACTATAATATCCTTGTGTTTGAGGATGCATCGACCGACAAATCGGGACGCATATTGAATGATTCCAATGATAACCGTCAGTCTCGTCGTTATAACGTCACATTCATTCCCCGCACATTTCTCATCGGTCCCGACGGTAACATCATAAGTGACCTCGAAGGAGAGGACCTTGACAAGAAACTTGTCGAGATATTCGGTGAGTAGGCTTCTGATTCAGGAGTACGAACGATAACAGCTTCAAAAACATTCGTAATAACTCTTTACAGATATAAAGGGAGACAAAAGCCTCAAAAAGAGACAAAAGTTTTTTTGACATCATTAAATGATTGGTTTATAATGAGATTAAAAAACTTTTGTTTCTTTTGAGGCTTTTGTCCTTTTGTATCTCTTTAGTTGGGCAAGTGATTATTCCGAGAAGAAAGTGCGGAAGGCGCGGACTGTGTAGGCCTGGTCGAGTGTCGAACCTGTCTCGCGCACCGAATGCATGGCCCAGAGAGCGTTGCCCATGTCGACACCGCGCAGGTCCATCTGGGCGGTGAGTATGTTGCCGAGGGTGGAGCCGCCGGGGACATCGCTGTGGTTGACAAATGTCTGGCAGGGCACTCCGGCTTTCTCGCAGATGGCTTTGAATACGGCCGACGAGTCTGCATCGGTCATGTATTTGCATCGGGCGTTGATTTTGATTACAGGGCCTCCGCCGACTACGGGATGGTTGGTGGGGTCGTATTTTTCGGCATAGTTGGGATGGAAAGCATGGGCATTGTCGGCCGAAATCATGAATGACGAGGCTATGGCGCGTGCAAAGTCTTCGTCATTTCCTCCGAGCGAGCGGGTGATGCGGCGGAGCATTTCGGCCAGTACGGGCGAGGCCGCGCCCTGCTTGGTGCCTGAGCCGGTCTCCTCATTGTCAAAGATAGCCATGACGCGGGTCTGTGGACATTTACCGGTAGCCGATAGCAGAGCCTCGAGAGCGGCGTGCACCATGCTCAGGTCATCGAGACGTCCCGACGAGACGAGTTCTTCGTTCATGCCTGTGAGGCAGGCCGGGGTGGTGTCGTAGAGCGAGAGGTCAAAGTCGAGTATATCCTCAAGGCGGCATTGCAGCTTTTCGGCCACGAGTCGCAGCAGCAGGTTGTCGGCCTCGGCGCGCTCCTTGACGATACCTATCACGGGGAGCATGTCTTTCTGGGCTGAGAGACGGTTGCCCTCGTTGACAGCGCGGTTGAAGTGGATGGCAAGGTGAGGGATGGTGAGGAGCGGACGGTCAAACTTTACCAGCTCGCGGCGGGGATTGAGCGGGTCGTCGCTGCGCAGCACCACACGTCCGGCTATCGAGAGCGGACGGTCAAACCATGTGTAGTATATAGGGCCTCCATACACCTCGACGTTGAGTTTCACGATGCCACCGTCCGATATCATTTCGGGGTGGGGCTTGATGCGAAACGTGGGCGAGTCGCTGTGGGCGGCAATGATGCGAAATCCTGCCGACGGGGCTTCCTCGGCCACATCGACGGCAAAGACCGCACTGTCGTTTTTCACCATATAATATTTGCCTCCCGGCCTGATGTCCCAGGCTTGAGTTGGGTCGAGGCGTTCATATCCGGCAGCGTCGAGACGGTTGGCTACGGTGAGCGCGGCGTAGAAATTCACCGGGCTTTGGTCGAGAAACTCCATGAGTCCCCGGGCTATTGTCTTGGTTTCTTGCATTGGGGTGGTGCGTTATTAAGGTAAGTATGCGCAAATCTAATCAAATTACTTCAATCCTGCAATCCGGCGAGTCGAATTATCCCGGAGAATAATGTGTCGCTCCATGCCTGAGGATTCAAATAATCTCCTAACATCCAATATTTTTCACAGGGCAGACGCATCTTAAATAAACTTAACGGCTATTGTCCAATTTAAATCGGTCTATATCCGTTGTTGAGATATGACGAACACCAATACCCCAATAGCATTCTTCTCTTCAGTGACAGATCCCAG
>Ga0209694_1001461_pt1 | contig 25665 bp, 27 predicted proteins | sample GluameincwithD2O_FD_187499 | JGI IMG/M metagenome (GOLD analysis project Ga0209694, IMG submission 187499) | Mouse cecum microbial communities from Vienna, Austria - Glucosamine amended microcosms incubated with D2O (SPAdes) (version 2) | ecosystem: Host-associated > Mammals > Digestive system >... | reverse complement strand
AGTATATTCAAGCCCAATTTAACAGCATACTATTTACAATTAAATACGCTATACCAATAGCTCGTACAAAATTTATATTTTGTGCGGGCTTTTTTAATACCCGAAAAGTTTTTTTAATTATTTTCATTTTTTTGGAAGCAAATCACACCTTGCTGTACAGATATGGTGCGGAAAGAGGGATAAACCCTTTTCAATTCATAGCTGGAAAGGAGGTGAGATTATGAAACCGTCTGACTTCCAAAAAACAATTCAGTGTCAGTTTGAATGTAAGCTGAAAAAAATTGTCAAAGGTATTATCTGGAACTACCGTAAAGAATTAAAACGAAGAAAAAACAAGGAAATATCTTTTAGCGAATTACCAGACATTACGGTAGAAAGTCTGGCAACATGGGACGACTACGAAACAAACTACACAATTTTTAATGTGTGTGGCATAGATATTAAAGTCCTTGATGATGAACTTGCAGAAGCTCTCAAACAGCTACCCGAAAAAAAACGTAACAATGTATTGATGTATTACTTCTTGGAAATGAGTGATACAGAGATTGCAGATATTATGAATTATACCAGAGGGGCTGTGTTCAAACACAGACACCGTGCACTAGAAACTATGAAAGAGATACTAAAGGAGAAGAAATAGAAATGAAGAAAAAGTACAAGCACCCTTCTTATTATTTGATTTCATCAGCTATGGACGGGGATGAAACTGCGATTGAGAAATTACTGGCATTCTATGACCCGTACATATCAAAGTGTTGTTTACGTCCTTTATATGATGAATACGGCAACGTCTATATTGTTGTTGATATGGAATTAAAGGGACGTATTCGAGAAGCCTTAATCAAAATGATTTTAGACTTTGAGATTGATATAGATATAGAAACCGAAGAATAAGCAGATACCAGCAGGGCGTGATTGGTTAAATTCCCCTCTTTCCTGCCCTGCTCCTGCTTTTATGCATGGAAGCTTACGGCTTTCGCCGATTGTTCTTTGACAACTTAATAAAGCAGACAGATACGTTTGTGATACAGCGAGCCACGGGGACTGTACGCCATGACCTTTCCGACAAGAAAGTGAGCGACCCACGCAGTGATCCGAGAGCAACTTGTGGAATGGTCGCTTTGCCATGACCTGCTATCACAGGATAATGATACGTCCGCATGGTGCGGTTTTGCCCACAAGAATGGGAATAGTTGAGATACTAACGGAGCTTTCCGAAGCCGTCTGTTTGCTTATGATAAGATACACAGAAAGGAGTTGTTGCAACATGAATAATACTGATGTGCCGATTTGGGAAAAATACACTCTTAGTATAGAAGAAGCGTCCCGATATTTTCGTATCGGGGAAAAGAAGTTGCGTAGGCTTGCCGAGGAAAATCTGGACTCTGGCTGGGTTATCGTCAATGGAAATCGTATTCAGATAAAGCGAAAACAGTTTGAAAAAATTATTGATACACTGGACGAAATCTGATGTCTTAGAGCCGTAGATATGGTATAATATTAGTAGCGTATCACGGCTCATTCCTTGACGGAAAGGAGCTTTACACTATGTCAAAAATGAAAAGACAAGACAGTAAAGGACGCAATTTGCGTCTTGGAGAGAGCCAGAGAAAAGATGGAAGATACGTTTATAAATATACCGATATATTCGGGAAGCCACAGTTTGTATATGCTTGGAAACTTGTACCCACAGACAAAACACCTGCTGGTAAACGTGATGATATATCGTTGAGGGAAAAAGAAAAGCAGATAAAAAAAGACCTTGACGACGGTATTGACACTATCGGCGGTAAAATGACAGTCTGCCAGCTTTACGAAAAGAAGAACAGTCAAAGAAAGAACATCAAGAGAAATACGGAAATAGGACGACAGTATCTTATGAACGCATTGGAAAATGACCCATTGGGTATGAGGGCGATTGATACGGTCAAACAATCGGACGCTAAAGAATGGGCTATTAGAATGAACGGCAAAGGTTATTCTTACAAGACGATAGATAACTACAAGCGTTCCTTAAAGGCTTCATTCTATATGGCGATACAAGATGACTGTGTTAGAAAAAATCCTTTCAATTTCAAGTTGAGTGATGTTCTGGAAGATGATACAGAAGCAAAGGTTATCTTAACACCAGAGCAGGAAGAAAAACTTCTAGCTTTTATGGAAACGGATAATGTTTACAGCAAGTATCGTGATGAAGTTATTCTTCTGCTGGAAACGGGACTTCGTATTTCTGAATTATGTGGACTGACAACACACATTGATATGCTTAACCGTGTGATTAACATAGACCACCAGCTATTGCGTGACACAGATGTGGGCTACTATATTTCCACACCTAAGACAAAGAACGGTAAGCGAGAGCTTCCATTAACAGAAAGAGCATATCAAGCACTCAAGCGAATTTTAAAGAACCGAGGAAAAGCACAACCGCTTGTTGTTGGCGGTTATAGCAATTTCTTATTCTTAAACCGTGAGGGATTGCCAAAAGTAGCAGGAAATTATGAAAGTATGGTGCGTGGGCTGATTAAGAAGTACAACAAGACCCATAAGGACAAGTTGCCCAACATCACGCCCCATTCATTCAGACATACCTACTGTACGAACATGGCAAATAAGGGAATGAACCCAAACACCCTGCAATACATCATGGGACACGCAAACATAACCATGACATTAGGGTATTATGCTCACGGTACTTTCCAGTCTGCAAAGGCAGAATTGGAAAGGCTGGCTTCTTAATATCGAAAATGTATCTTACTACTTATTTACTACTTTTGGTTGCATTTTCATGCTGGTAAATGCCAGCTTATGCGAGGTATCTTCCAAAAGGAAAATGCCCATACAGCCCGAAAATACGGGATATATCGGCATTTACCAGCTTATGAAAAGATAATCAGAAATTTAGTAAGTTTTTTATATAAAAACTCCCAGACCGGGAGTAAAAGATCAAGCGAAAAAACCAGCAAGAAAGATAAAGAGGATCGCAAGAGGCAAAACGAACTTACAGTAGTTTTTCATCCATGGCTGAACTTTGATCCCTTTTCCTTGGTTGGCTTCTTGCACAAACGAGTTCCATCCCCAGCCAAGCTTCCATGTACAGAAAAGCACAAAAACAAAACTGCCTAACGGAAGAATCAGATTGGATACGATAAAATCCTCGAGATCCAATATCGTCGTTCCAGTGCCTAGAGGGGCGATCTGTTCTAAAAGATTGAATCCTAGAGCGCATGGAAGCGATAAAAGAAAAACAATGAATACATTATATAAACACGCTTTTTTTCTAGAAACCGAAAATAGGTCCATCGTGCTTGAGATGATATTTTCAAAGACAGCTAAAACGGTAGAAAAAGCAGCGAAAGACATAAAAACAAAAAACAAAGCGCCCCATAGCCGACCAAACGGCATGTTGTGGAATAAATTTGGCAAAGTGATAAAGATCAAGGATGGACCTGCTCCCACCTCTATATTGAAAGCAAAACAAGCGGGAATGATGATCAAGCCAGCCGTGATCGCAACAAATGTATCAAGAAAAGCGACATTGATCGATTCACTCAACAGAGTATGCTTTTTGTCAATATAGGAGCCAAAGATTGCCATGGCGCCAATTCCTAAAGAGAGAGTGAAGAACGCTTGATTCATAGCAGATACGATCACTTGAAAAGGACCCGCTGCAAGAAAACGATCCAAGTTAGGCAGCAAATAAAACCGCAATCCTTCTTGCGCGCCTTCTAGAAAAATCGAATTGATCGCTAAGACGAGCATGATCAGCAATAAAGAAGACATCATCCATTTGCTGAATTTCTCCAAGCCTGACTGCAGACCTAGAGCGCAGATCCCAAAACCTAAAACAACGACGATCGCCATCATCGATACAAGAGTGAAAGGATCTTTGTTCATCGCTTCAAAATGCATTGCGACGGATTCAGGCGAAGACATATCGATCCAGCCAAACGTAAAATCTAAAAAATATTTCAACATCCAGCCAGCGACAGTCGTATAAAACATCATTAATAAATAATTACCTGCGACTGCGATCTTTCCATGATAATGCCAATGGGTTCCTGGGCGCTCTAATTGTTCGTAGATCCGTGCAGGAGATCGTCTAGAAGCCCGCCCCATAGAAAATTCCATCGTCATGATGGGAATTCCTAAAAGGATTAAAAACAATAAATAGATCAAAATAAAGATAGCCCCGCCATTTTGGCCAGCCACATATGGAAATTTCCAAACATTACCGATCCCGATCGCACAACCAGCAGAAATCAAAATAAAACCTAAACGGGAGCTGAGTTTCTCTCGTTCCATATAAAAAAAATTCCCCTTTCCGTTTAGACTTAATCATAACACGGAAAGAGGAATCAAAAAATCTATTTCATTAAATCATCCACATTTAAACTCAATAGACGATCGATATGATAGATCCCTTCATCTCGATAGTGTTTTGCCGCCGATTCGAAATTCAAGATCAGCGTATTGCCGCCATTGAAGTAGATCTGTTCAAGACGAGGAGGCAGATCGATGACTTGTTCTGCTGTATTTGGGAGCAAATAGTTTTCTTTTCGACTATAAAAACTGAGTTTTGATTGCAAATCAGGTCCGTCGGAAGCAGCAAGAACGATGTATTCATCATTAATCGCGATCCCTTGACAATAATTGCCAATATGATCGATGCCTTTCGCGATCGCCGTATGATGCTTGTTGGTGACAAGATTGCCTGTCATCGGATCAATATCATAAGTATAAACTTTCAAATTCTTGTCATCGGCTGAAAAATATCCACAAAAAACTTGATTTTTATAATAGGTCATGAAAGAGACATCTTTTAAAGTCGGGATCTCGAGGGTATAGTCGTATAGAATCGCGCGCTTATCATGAGCAAAATCATACGTATCGATTTTCGCAAGACTGATGTAGGACAAAGCGCCACGATCTCTTTTTTCATCTTTTGTGGCGATCCAAAGATTACGGTTCAAAGGATCGTAGGCGATACTTCCAGCATGCGGCATACCATTTAAAACGAGCGTTTTTAAATAGTTGTGATTTTTTCGATCCAAAACATAAATGACGCTGTTGTGTTCATGCTCATAACAATACGCGCTGATCATAATATAATCATCCACGACAGCCACACCTTGTGGTGTCATTTCATCGCATTCGCTCACTTTACCTTCTTTGCTGAGACTTTGGGTATGTAGTAGCCCAGGAATGATATAGGTTCCATCATCGGTTTGGTTTTTGAACGCGTCAAATCCAGCTGAAAAAAGGATCGGGTAGTCTTTCAGAGCTTCTTTTTGCTCATCCAGTGTTTTAAATAGAGACGCATTTGTGTTGGTCGGCTCACTTTTTTCTTTTTCAGCAGCATAGAGATATTGAGGCGCTAGTCCGATCATAACCGCCATCAATAGGACGCTTGCTTTTCTTAAGGAATATCGTTTCATAGTTTCATTATATTTTCTTTCGGCTACAAATGCTTCATTTGTGCTACATTTTTTGCTGATTTTTCGTTATTCTTAAAGCATGGCTATAAGAAAGTTAACGTTAGGTACGCAAGAGAGAGTGTGGATCGCAAAAGCGTTTGCCTTCTACCCGTATCCAAGCGCCTCTTTTTATCATTTTAAAAACAAAGAAAAGATCAAACAATATATTTTATTGAATATATCGGTAATGCTTGAATACTGCGCAGTTTATTCGTTGGATGATCAAGCAGTCATGCTGATTTCGAATGAGAAAAGTGTAACGCCTATTTTCGCGTATTTTCGACTCCTGATTGGCATGATCAAGATCCTAGGATGGAAGGATCTTTATAAAAATATGGAGTTTGGCTCAAGAGGAGGCAGTTCGCAAGAAATCCAATTGAGGAAAGAGGGAAAACCGTTTATCCATATCGAATTGCTCGCCGTCAAACAAGAGGCGTGGAATCACGGATATATGAGCCGCTTGCTCAAAGACGCCAAAGAGATGGCGAAGGAAAGAGGGTGTCTATGCATCATCGAAACGGATGAAGAACATAAAAAGCAGAAATATCTCCATAACGGGTTTCTGCTCTATAAAACTCGGATCTTGAATGAAGAGGCTTCTATATTTGATCTTCGCTACGATCCTTCAAAAGATCATACGGACTAAGAACCCCCATCAGTGGCTCGTTTTTCGAACCATTCTGGGTGACAAACAACAATTCGAGCGGCTTTTTTCTCAGTTTCATAAACATTTGCCGCGCATGTTCGATCGAATCGTGGATCCCTATAAAATCATATTCTTGATAGGAATCAGAATCGATGGGCAAGAATCTGAGCAAGTCGCCAATCGTTTCGCTCTTTTTGATGACGGTGTGATCGATCAAGGCGTCGAAGATCGTTGTTTTGCTGAAGACACCAATAACATGTTTGTTTTCCAAGACGGGTACATAAGAAATGCCTTTTTCTTTCATCGTATATATCGTGGCCCAGACTCGATCATTTGGCTTGGCGCTGATCACCTTCGAAGTATATATGCTTTGAACGATCGGAGGATTTTTTAGCTTTTCCATGATCTCGTTCAATGCGTTTTCGATCACTGGCTTGATCTCGAACGCTTCTTCTCCATTGATCAAAGTATTATTGTGGACATAAGTGTTGCGCAAGATCCGGATCACATTGATGTCGTCAATATATTCTTTGAATTCAGGCAGATGTGCAAATTCATAATAAGGGGACTCGTTTTCCTGAAGCTTGTACTTATGGCGCATCAAATTTTCGAATTCGGTGCACTGTCTTAAGAATTCTTGTTTACTGATCGTCATAACTTCACCCTATCACGCTTCTATATTGAAAACACGTTATGTGCTTCTGCTTTCTAAAGCTCAATCTTACTAGAAAACAATGTATAATAGGCAATAAGATCAATGGAGGATAGAGATGAATAAAAAAGAACTTGCAGAACTAAAGCGACAAATCACTTGGGAAAACGAACTGCTCTATATTTCAAAAGTCGCAAGCGCGTATGCCTTGATCAATTCGGAACAAAAAAAGATCTTGAGCTATGATATGAAAGATTTTAGTCTTTTATCGCAAGAGGAAGGCGATCTATATATTGAGATTTTCAAAAAATCCTTGGCCGGAACTTTAGGCAAGAATTTGCTGGAATTTGGTTTTCCTAGAGTGGATGGAAATCCAAATCCAATGCAAGAACGACTGTACGAGATCGTAAAAAACCAATTAGAGGATGAAGACGCTTTTCGAAGCTTAGTCCAAAAAATCATAGAGGAAGGGCATTACTCCAATACTGTGTTCATCACGATGGCTTTCGGTGAATATTCCGTTCCTCTTAAATCAAAAAATCTAGAAGCGAGCTATGAAGATGGATATACCTATCGCTTCATGCTGGTTTCGATCTGTCCGGTCGATCAAACAAAGATCGGATTGTATTATAATCGAGAAAACAATCAAGTAGAACGTAAAGTCAATATTGATATGGAAATCAAAGCCGATCCAGTGGATGCGTTTTTATATCCGTGTTTTTCAGAAAGAGCAAGCGATGTCAATCATGTGCTCTATCATGCCAAGAATACAAAATCGATCAATCCTTTTTTTATTGAAAATGTATTAGATGTAGACTATTCGCTGTCTCCACTTGATGAAGAGAGCCGTTTTGCTCAAGTGCTCATTGGAATGTTCGAGGACCGCTTGTCGATGGAAGTCCTCACGAATATCCATGAAAACATTTATGATTCGATCGCAGAAAGCGAAGAAGAGCCCAGCTCGATCGTCTATTCAAAAAGCGATGTAAAAAAGCTTCTTGAATATTCAGGAGCCGATCCTGTATCGATGGAACATTTTGATGCCGTCTATAAAAGCATCTTGGATGATCAAGAGTTGAAGGCCGTGAACATGACGAATGTGCAGAAGATGGCGATCAAGGTGCCGGATATTACAGTAAATGTCAAAAATGGCGGAGATACAAAAGTGAAGACTGAAATCGTAAATGGCAGAAAGTGCTTAGTGATCGAGCTGGATGATTCCGTTGAGATCAATGGGATCGAAATGAAGCCATGAAGGAGAGATTATGAATAAGTATTCGGAAGACCTTCTCCAGTCAACAGTAGAACCTTCTTATTTGATGGTCGCATTTTTATGCGATACTCAATATAAGCGCTTGATCAAGATCGAAGATGATATTTATACGAAAGTATCGATCTTGATCGCGTTCATGGCGGCTTTATTGATCGTGGTCGTCAATGATATGAAATGGAAGGAAATGTTTCGAGGTTGGGATCTAAGCTCTCTTATCGCTTTTATTCACACAGGGTTGTATCAAATCTTGTCGCTCGCCTCGCTTCTTGGGATGCTTTTGACAACCTTTATCGCGCTCAAGATCTCAGTGACCAAAAGAGAACATGAACTCGATGCGACTCGTTTCAATATCCCTTCTCTTTACAAACTTCCTGCAAGTGAAGTGGCCCAAAAAATGATCGACGATCTATGTCTTGTCATCGATTCTTTTCGAAAAGAGCTCGACCATAAGCAAGCGATGTACAATGGGGCTGTTCGTTTGTTAACGATTTCCACTGTTTTATACGTAATGAAAGTCGTGATTGAAAATGTATTAGGATGAAACTCGCTGAGTTTCATTTTTTTTCATTCTTTTCATTCTGTTATATTTAGTGTAAAATGAGGCAATAGAGAGAAAATCGAAAGGAGAAATACAATGAACAAATTTTTAAAATCGTGTGCAGCCGCCACGATGGCGCTTGCTATGGTCGGCTGTTCTCAAGGCCAAACGGAAGGAGAAGGCGAAAAAGCGAATATCGGGATCATTCAATATGCCGAACACCCTGCTTTAGACCAAGCGTATGAAGGTTTTGTGGAGGGCTTGAAAGAAAATGGATACGACACGGATGCGGTCGAGATCGATTATAAAAACGCACAAGGCGATCAATCTAACAATAAAACGATCGCGAACACATTTGTCAATGATAATGTAGATCTGATCTATGCGATCGCGACACCTTCGGCCCAAGCAGCTGCCAACGAGACGAAAGATATTCCAATCGTCGTATCCGCTGTGACGGATCCTCAAACATCCGGTCTTGTAAAATCAAATGACAAGCCAGATACGAACGTGACAGGAACTTCGGATTTGAATCCGATCGACGCGCAGATCGATCTGCTCAAGCAGATGGTTCCAAATGCCAAGAAGATCGCGATCATGTATTGCAACGCGGAAGATAATTCCCGCTTTCAGGCAGATCTAGCGAAGAAGAAAGCAGAAGATCTTGATCTAGAAGTCGTTGAAGCAACTGTTACTGATTCCAATCAGATTCAGCAAGTGACTGAATCGCTCGTTGGAAAAGTCGACGCGATCTATGTTCCTACAGACAACCTGCTCGCTGAAGGAATGGCTTCGCTTACACAAGTGACGAATGCGAACAAGATCCCCACGATCGTTGGCGAAGAGGGAATGGTTGCCAATGGAGGGCTTGCGACTTATGGGCTGGATTACTATGAGCTTGGAAAAATGGCGGGCAAGCAAGCCGCAGAAATTTTAAAGGGCGAAAGCGATCCAAAGACGATGGCTATCGAATATTTGCCAAATGAAAAATGTAAACTTACGATCAACGGCAAAACAGTCGAAGAAATCGGTATTGAAATTCCAAGTGATTTGAAAGAAGAAGCGGAAATCATCGAATAGTATGTCAATTTTATTATCAATAGAGGGCGCGATCGGTCAAGGGATCTTATGGGGGATCATGGCGTTAGGTGTCTATATCACCTTTCGTCTCCTCGATTTTGCGGATTTAACGGTCGACGGGAGCTTTGCGACAGGAGGCGCAGTGAGCGCGATCTTGATCGTCAATGGGATGGATCCATGGCTTTCTTTGCTGTTTGCATTGATCGCGGGCGCCTTAGCGGGAGCTGTGACGGGAATCTTGAATACGATTTGCAAGATCCCAGCAATTTTAGCAGGAATATTGACCCAGATTGGTTTGTATTCCATCAACTTGATGATCATGCAAAAGAGTAATTTGCCTTTGCTGAATACGGAAACGATATTTTCAAAGGTCGCCGATGTGATCGATCTGCCACGGAGCGTGAGCGTATGGATCTCAACAAACAATTTAGTCGTTCTTCTGATCGGGATCTTGATCGCGGCGCTGGTGATCGGAGTTCTCTATTGGTTTTTTGGAACGGAGATCGGTTCAGCCATCCGCGCGACGGGAAACAATGCGAATATGGTTCGAGCCAACGGGATCTCAACGAATGTCACGATCATTCTTGCTTTGATGCTCTCAAATGCGCTCAACGCCTTTTCGGGGGCTTTGGTCGCTCAACAACAAGGGTATTCGGATGTCAAGATGGGGATCGGCGCGATCGTCATGGCGCTAGCGTCCATCGTGTTAGGTGAAGTGCTCTTTGGAAGAAAAGGCGGATTCGCTAGGCGTTTGATCTCGATTGTGATCGGGTCGATCTGCTACCGGATCATTGTAGCCGTCGTGCTGCAGCTTGGTTTAAACGCAGATAACTTGAAATTGTTCACTGCGATCTTGGTTGGGGTGGCGCTATCTATTCCGATCATGATGGAAAGTTCCAAACAAAAAAAGATGTATAAAAAATTAACGGCGGAAGTCGATGCGATAGAGGAGCCATTTCATGCTAGAGATTAAAAATGTATCGAAAACGTTCAATATAGGAACGGTCAATGAAAAGAAGGCCTTGGATCGTCTTTCTTTGAAATTGGAAGATGGCGACTTTGTGACAGTAATCGGAGGAAATGGCGCGGGTAAATCGACTTTGCTGAATATGATTGCCGGGGTCTATCCGATCGATTCTGGACATATCCTATTGGATGGCGAAGAACTTTCGCAACAACCAGAATTCAAACGTGCCAAACAAATTGGTCGTGTTTTCCAAGATCCTTTGATGGGAACAGCAGCGGATATGATGATCACAGAGAATCTTGCGCTCGCAAAGCGTAGAGGAAAACCAAGAACGCTTCGCTGGGGATGTAAAAAAGAAGAAAGCGTAGATTATCAAAAGGAATTGCAGCGCTTAGGACTGGGCTTAGAGAATCGAATGAGCACGAAGGTCGGTCTTCTTTCTGGAGGTCAGCGTCAAGCGCTGACGCTACTGATGGCGACTTTACAGCGTCCAAAACTGCTGCTTTTGGATGAGCACACAGCGGCCCTCGATCCATTGACGGCAAAGAAAGTTCTTGATTTGACAAAAGAGATCGTAGAAGAACAAAATTTAACGACGATCATGATCACCCATAATATGAAGGATGCGATCCAGATCGGAAATCGTTTGATCATGATGTATAACGGAAAGATCATTTTCGACGTTCGTGATGAAGAGAAGAAAAAATTAACAGTTGAAATGCTCCATCAAAAGTTCCAAGAAGCTTCTGGAGCGGAATTCAGTGATGATCGAGCTGTTTTGATTTAGAGATGTTCAATGGACATCTCTTTTTTTATTAAAATAAAACCGCAAAACCTAAGGTTTTGCGGTAGCGTGTTATCGACGAATTTCCAACATTTTTTGTTTGAGCTGTTGTTCCATCGCCAACATTTGAGATTCGGCTTCTTGGCGTTTTTTTCTGCCTTCCGCCTGGATCTGGAGAACTTCATCAAAGGTTTGGATGAGCTTTTCATTGGTATGCTGAAGCGTCTCGATATCCACGATGCCCCGATTCGTTTCTTTTGCGGTTTCGGTGGCGGCAAGATGGAGAGTATCGGCGTTTTTCTTCAACAACTCGTTGGTCATATTTGTAACTTCGCGTTGAGCTTTGGCAGCTTGCTTAGCGTGATTCAAGCCAAAAGCGAGCACAAGCTGATTTTTCCATAGCGGAATCGTATTCACAAGAGTGGTTTGGATCTTGTCGATCATGACAGAATTTGAACTTTGAAGCATCCTTAATTGTGGAGCTGTCTGGATCGCGATCATTCTGGAAAGCTCAAGGTCGTATAGTTTTTTCTCAAATCGATCGACAAAGGAAACAAGATCTTGATAGGCTTGGGCGTCTTCTGGCAATTGGGTCCTTTCCGCCTTGGCTTTTGCTTCTGGAAGATCTTTGGCTTCGACTTCCTGGAGCTTTTTCTTTCCTGCTAAAATATACATCGAAAGCTCTTTAAAATATTGGGCGTTCAAGTTGTACATTTGATCGAGCATCGCATTGTCCTTGATCAGCACGACTTGCTGGTTTTCCAAGTTTTCAGCCACTTTTTCTACATTCGTTTCCGCTTTCGCGTAACGGGTCTTCATGACTTCCAACTTGTTTTTTCCTTTATTGAACAAGCCGAAAATGCCTTTTTTCTCTTCATCATCGATATCGGTTTCTTTTAGCTCGATGACGACAGAACTCAAAAGCTCGCCAACCTCGCCAAGGTCTTTCGTTTTTACGCTTTCTAACGTTTTTTCTGAGAAATCCGCCAGCTTTTTTTGCGGAGCGCTTCCATATTGAATGATTTGATTCGTATCTTTGATGTTGATCTTTTGTGCAAAATCGTCGATCGCTTTCATTTCCTGCTCATTGAAAAGATCATGATCGATCTTGACATCCGCTAATGGTTCGGTTGGTTTTGTGATTTCTTGTGTTGGCGCAGCAAGAGCAGGCTCTGTCAAAACAGTTGTTGTCGTCTGATTTTCTGGATCGAGGGTTAAAGTAATCGTTTCTTTTTTTTCTTCACTCATAAGGTGTCCTTTCTGTTCGTCAACGAACTTTTATCTTTTCTTTGGTCAATCCTTCTTTCGCAAGCAGCGTTTCTAAAACGGAAATGTCAGAAGCGACTTCCATCGATGTCATCTGGAAGAGATCATCATAAAGTGTTGCGAAAGCGTAATTCAACGTATCAAGAGTATCTTCGATCTCTTTCTTCGACTTTCGAATATTTTCCCCCGGATTTGGATAGGTATTCAGTTCGATATACGTATCCAAGAGCTTATCGATAGTCGGAAGATAATATTTTGTCATATTTTTGGTATCATCCACATTTTCAGGATGCTCTTCAAGATACCCAAGAATATGTCGAATGTTGTTTTCTAGATCAGAAAGCTTTTGCGTGATGATCGGATCAGGAATTTTTTCGTTGTAGTATTTGATCTTCACAAGCGATTCTTCGCCTTGTCGGATAACTTCCCGTACTTCAGGAGGCAGGATCGTCTCAGGATCTTCATCAAAAAGTTCTTTTGCGCTTTTTTGATTCGGCACATTTGGCAGAAGACTCGCTTCATACGCTTCATTCGTTACGTAAAACGTTTCCTTTTTTTCATTGATATGACCTTGCAGAAAAAAACGATCCGCGATCATCTCTTTAAGTGTAGCGATCGTTTCTTTTTTTGTTTCAGGGACGATCGCCGATAAGGAATCTAGAGAAGCCATCGAGCGATCTCCGATCACAGAAGAATACAAGTGGAATTTTTTTAAATACGCGATCATTTTCCGCGCGCTGCTCATTCCGCCTGTACCACCGATCAAAGCGATCAAACCTGGAATAAAGATGAACATCGCGCCTAAAATACCAGGAAGGGCATAGCGGCCTAAAGAAACCAGCAATAATAAAACGAGCAGCAGGGAAAAGGCGACTAGAAAGATCCCGAAATTTTTGATCCACTGATTGATCTTTAATTTTCGGCTGCTCGATTTTTCTAAATCGCTTATGATTTGGACATTGTATTTGGCTCTGATTGAACTGGGCTTTGCCTTGGAATACGACTGGATCTTATCGTTGATCAGGGAAGAGGTGGCTTTTACCGTCTTTTCGATCGATTGATTCAGTTCGCTGAAATCCAAAGTATTCATCGCGTTTTTCATCGCGTGCGAAAAGCTTCTTCCTATATCTTTCCAATCCGGCTGTGAACTCATATTCTCACCTCTTTCATTGTTTCATTATACCATAGAAAAAGAGAAAGAAATTTGTAGATAAATGTTCCTTTTTCACGAATTTTGTACTACTATCATATCATTACAAGAAGAGAAGGGGGATGAAAATGAATAAAAAAAATAGAATCATTGTTTTAATGATACTCGTTCTTTTTTCCTTCTTGACCCTTTTTTTCGTAAAAGACAAAAAAGACCAAAAACAGGAAGTCGTTATCCGTGAAAAGGTCGCTTTACAAGAACACGAGTCCAAAATAGAAGATCAAAAAATAGGCGAGGAAGAAATAGCCCTAGATCTGCAACCATTAAAAAAGAAGCTTGATGATTATTTGAAAGAAAATGAGATCGATGCCCAAGAGGTAGGCTATGTCGTGATCGATTTATTGTCAGGCGATTCCATCGGCGCGAATGAGGATACCTATTTTTACGCTGCCAGCACTTATAAACTGCCATTAGCGATGGTTTGGTACGAAAAAATCAATGATCAAGAAGCCAAGCTCGATGAAGAGCTCGTTTTTCTTGAAGACACCTACGAAGAAGGAGGCCATATAGGAACCGATTATGAGTATGGCTCTAGTATATCGATCCAAGAGCTTTTAGAGGCGATGATCATTGAATCCGACAATTCAGCCGCACATATATTATACGAGAACTTAGGGGGATGGCCTGCTTTCAAAAAAGAGTTAAAAAAATTCGATCCAACTCAAAAAATCGATGAAAAGTATATATCATACGATAATGAATTTACCCCAAAGAATATGGGAAATATTTTGAAATATTTTTATTCACACAAGGACGAATTTGAAAAGCTGCTCAAAGATTTAAAAAAATCAAAGCCAGGAGAATTTCTAGATCGAAATTTGAATGTTTATTTTCCTCAAAAGTATGGCTCATACGATTATTCGTATAATGCGGCAGGAATCAATTTCAACACCCATCCGTATGCGATCGTGATCGACACGGTCTTAGGGGATTATGGAGAAGTTGTCATAGGCGATATGAATGAAATCGTGTACTCGTATTTTGTAGAACAAAGTAATGAATGAATCAAAAAAAAGCTGTCGGAATCGAATTGTTGACAGCTTTTTACAATGATTTATTTTTGATTTGGACGAAGTTCAGATCGAAGCTTTTCTAAATGCTGGATGCTTTCTTCATATTGATTTTCAAGCCGCTGATGGACAAACGCTTTGAGATGGCGAGAATTCTTCTTCATCTTTTCCAGGTTGAGTTTTGCCATTTCCACATATTCGGCCTTGAGCTTTTCGTTCTTTTCCGCCAAAGCTTGTTTCACATGCTCATGTAGCTCTTCGAGTGCTTGCAAATGATGATGCATCTCGAGATTGGTTATGATCACATCGGTCCAGAACACAGAAGACCAGATCAATTCTATGCTCATCAAAACATGGATCGGCATATCGATCGTCATTCTTTGAACATAGGGTTGGATAAAAAACGTGATCACAAGACCGGCGATCCCATACAATGTTGAATTCAAAAGACAAACACGCCCATGGATATTGAATGGCTTGTTGGAATAATCCCACCAAAGACGATGGTATTTTTTCTGTAAATACCAGCTCGTCCAGTATTCGATTACGCTCGTGATCCAAAATGTATTGATAAATACTAAAAATGGATTTCGGCTCAAAGGATCGACGATGTAGATGATCAAAAGACAGCCTACCCCAAAAATAGGGACGTAAGGACCGTGGAAAAAACCTGTGTTCAAGAATTTATGTTGTTTATAGCCTACATACAATCCTTGGACCACCCATCCTCCAAACGAATAGAGGATAAAGTAAAAATAGGCATATAAGCACTGTTGAATAATTGGATTCATGGAAGATTTCCTTTCTTTGAAGAAAGTATAACGGTTCTTTCTTTCTTTTTCTTTAAGGATGCTTCAAAGACGTTACAGAAGGGAAAAAACCTGATATAATATGAACATGCTTACAGATGACGAATTGAGAGCGATCGCCGAGCCGATCTTAGAAATATTGAGGAAAATGGAAGAACAATCGGATGAGATGATGATGGAAGTCCCGAAGCTGCATTTGGTCGTCGATCCAAAAATGAACGATATGATCGTTGGGGATATCGAGATCAGCGCAGAAGACATCAAGCAGATCGAAGAATATTTGCAATGCGAGATCGAGAATATGATGCATCCAACAATTCTACATTAATACTTGATTTTTTAGAAAACAGTTGGTATTATATTTGAGTAACGCGGGCGTGGCGAAATTGGCAGACGCACCAGACTTAGGATCTGGCGCCTTCGGCGTGGGGGTTCGAGTCCCTTCGCCCGCACCATTTGAAGTTTAACCTGAAGTCTATCGATTTCAGGTTTTTTTATTTCTATTCTGGTTTTGAGAGTATGGTAGAATAGAAAACGGAGGAATGCAGATGAATAAAAACACTAATCCAGAAAATAAAAACAATCAAGAGCAGATCGACGACTTCGCAAAAGCTCTTCTTCATAAAAAGACAGAAATGGCTCTATATCCAGAAGAAAAGAACGAAAACAAAAATAGCAGCCTACTTTCGTCGACCCAAAAAAAACAAGCGGAAAAAACGCTTTCAAGTGCTCTTGACCTGCTTCGCCAAGAAAGAGGACAACTTCCTATCGAAGAGGAAGAGAAACAATATGCTAATGAAACCGATTTTGATGAAGAGAAGGATATCGATGAATTCACCTCTTCTTCGATCCGAAAAGATCCTCTCCAAAACAATGAAGCGCTCAATTCGATCTATACTTCTATAGAACATCATGAACAAAAAAACAAAGAGGAATCGAAAAAGCCAACTCATCTCAAACCTGTTAAAAAGAAAAAGGAAAAAACCAAAAAAGAAAGAAATAAAGCCTTGGATCAGCTGATCCGCTCTAGAACGGAAAAAAATAAAGAAGAACAAAAGAAAGCAGAAGAAAAGGGAGCTCCAAAAAAAGCGAAACAACCCCCTGAATGGATCAAGAACCTCAAACCTTACCGCAAGCAGATCTTCGCGTTCGTGATCGTATTTGTACTGTTGCTAGGAGGCTATACCTATAAAGTCGCTGTTTATGATCCAAACAACATCACCAACGCGCAACAAGAAGCGACCTACAAAAAACTTGTGGAATACGCGGATGAATGGGACATGCTTTCAGAAGCGGAGAAAATGGAAATCATCGATCTAGAATCCAGCTATGACGAGATGCTCGAAAAACAAAAGAAAAAGATCAACGAGTATTTTATCGAACAAACGACGCAGCCATTTACGAGTCAGCTTGCTAGTATGAAAGAATTGAAGACACAGCAAGAGGATGAAACGAAGCCAGAATATCAAGAGCTCGTAGCCTATATTTCGAACTGGTCGACAAAAGATGACGCGGATAAAGCAAATATCGTCAACTATCGTGATCGGTATAACGCGCTCTCGGACGCCCTCAAACAAAAGATCGACCAAATCGCGATCGAACAGTCGCAACAAAGTTTCGCGACACTTCTCGCTACTCAAGACGCAGCCAATCAAGAGGCGGCCAATCAAGCAGCACAAGCAGCTAAAGAAGAACGCAAGGCAAATTTAGAAGCCCAAATCGAATCACTGACTTCGCAATTAAATGACGCTCAAGCCTATAACGCATCCTTGCTCGCAGATCAAGCGGCCGGAGAAGATGTGCAGGCAGCGATCGACACGAACAATCAAACGATCTCTTATTTGCAGCAGCAAATTGAAGCGTATCAAAATGAATTGAACACCATTCAATAAATTTGTTTTAAGCATTGAAAATATACTCGGCATCTGCTAGAATATCTAACAGATGCCGACGTAGCACAGTTGGTAGTGCAACGCACTCGTAACGCGTAGGTCGTAGGTTCAAGTCCTATCGTCGGCACCATCAAGTCGTTAAAGTCTTCCGTGAGGAAGGCTTTTTTTCGTAAGTTGCATTCTTACTATAAATTGATAATAATAAAAGACATGGGAAACATTTTACACACTCTTCAGAAAACTTGGAATGAATTGAACAAACAAGAACGATCGATCTTGTTCGCGACTTTTTGTTTGTTTTTACCCTTTCAGATCGGTGGCGCTTTTCTCGTAGTGATCCTGGCTTACGAATGGATCAAAACGGGCTCCTTTGCTTGGATCAAGGATCAGCCAGGCGCATTATGGCTTTATAGCTTTGTGGGCCTCGAATGCATCGTATCGATCGTCAATCAAAATTGGATCGGCTTGCTGAATGTTTTTGGCTTTTTGTTGATCGGTTTATTTATCGCCTATTATCGAAACGCTTTGTCGATGAGACTTTTTCAAACGATCATCCTCGAAGTCTTGCTTCTATCTTGGCTATGCGCGATCTATGGACTCGTTGAATTTTATGGGATATCAAAACGTCTAGGGAATCCTTTTTTTGATTTTGTGGTCATGAATAAACCGAAGGATCGAATCGCCGCTACTTTTTATAACGCGAATTTTTATGCGACGATGATCGAATTTGTCCTTTGTTTTTGTATCTATAGCTTTATCGTTCATAAAAAAACGATCCATCGAGCCTTTTATATTGGAACTGGCTTCCTCAATTTGTTTATGCTGTATTTAACTGGCTGTAGGACGGCTATATTGCCTTTCGTGATCATCATCCCTCTCTTTTTCTTGCTTTCGAAAGAAAAAGTCTGGTTCTACGTCTCCTTGCTCTTAGAAGGGATCGTGGCCGCTTTGATCAGCTGGAAGCCGCAGCTTATACCGCGCTTTGATCAAATGTCGACTTTTTCATCGCGCCTCAAAATTTGGAAAGCATCCTGGATCGGCATCCAAGAACATCCTTGGTTCGGGCAAGGTCCTCAAACGTATTCGTTAGTGTATCGACGGCTTCACGCCCATAAAGCCCCGCACGCTCACAATATCTTGATCGATTGTATCTTATCCTATGGGATCCTAGGTACCCTTCTTTTGATCGGATATGTAGGATCGCTGCTCCATGAGCAGATCAACATGTATAAACGCGAAAAGAATTATCCTTTATTCGCGCTAATCGTAAGTTTTTATTGTATCGCGCTAATTCACGGCTTATTGGATGTGACCTTGAATTTCTTGCCCACAGGGTGTTTGTTTTTGATGATCCTAAATGCCTCCGTTCAATTTCCTCTATTCAAAACGAAAAAAATCGATTATAATCATTGAACAAGACAGACAGTAGATTGGAGAAATATGAAACCTTTTTTTCAATGCGCCTGTCTTTTTTTTGCGCTTTTTCCGAACCCGCAGACGGTCGCTGAACAATCTCGATTCTATGCGCAACAGGTCCAGCAATACACCCAGAAGGAAAAGTCTTCATGGTCTGCGATGAAGTATCTTGCACAAAAAAAAGAAGCCAATCTCAGAAGCATTCAAGAAGCCAATCAAACGATCGAATTAGGAAAAATCGACCTTATTTGCCAACAACAAGGAAAGTCAACCCAGTATACGAACGAAAAAACGATCAAATCCGCGTTTTATATTCGAAACAAAAACGACAAGCACAATCAAAAAATTGAAAAAGTATCCGCCAAGATCCAAAACGAATACGAAGAGGCCTGTCGTCAAAAAGAAGTATTTCAACAAAAACAAAAAGAGCTCTTCGAAACCAATCCAGCCCTTTCTGGTTTTCGAAGCGATGGATCTTATTCCAAAGAAGCGCTCTTGAGCGGAATGCAAGATCTTCCTTCTATTGGCGGAATGTATGAAGACGAAGTGGATCTCGCTTGTGTTGGCTTCGATTCCTTCAATACGATCCCATCCTCTTCTTCTTTTTTGGCTCCATATGAAAATGCGATTGTATCAGCAGGAACTTGGAGCTATCCGCAAGGAGGACTCCATTTAGGGATGGATTTTGCGGTCGATCTGTATTCTCCTCTCCAAGCGCCTTTTGCAGGCCTTATCCTATACGCAAACGCACCTGTGCCTTCTGACAATGGATATCTAGGAAATTATTGCGGTTGGCCAGCAGGAGGAGGAAATACGATCTGTATGATCGGAATTGTGGATGGAAAAGGCTATTTGATGAGTTTTGCGCATTTATCCAATACGATCTATGTCCGGGCAGGACAAAGCGTAAACCAAGGCGATCTTTTGGCGCTTTCTGGAAATAGTGGCAACTCCACAGGACCACATACACATATTGAAGTGTTTTCTCTCAGCAAAGATATAGAAGAAGTGATATCCTATTTTAAAGATACAGCAGATTTTTCTTTGATGAATGGTTGGGACGAAGCCAATACGTGTTCAGAATACGCGTGTCGGATCCAGCCAGAAACGATATTTTGAAAGGATAAAAGAATGAACGATCAATTTCTTGAAAGAATGAAATCTATATTAGCCGACGACTATCCTCAATTCCTAGATTCTCTTGAACGACCTTTTTATAAAGGCGTCCGGTTGAATCCTAAAAAATGCGAGCCAGAAGCGCTTGTCGAAACGCTTCGCTTGACTCAGCCAACCCCTTTTTATCGATACGAATACTATAACGATTCGATCACAGGGCTGAACCCTTTTCATTGTACAGGCTCCCTCTACTTGCAGGAGCCAAGCGCGTCGTCTGTCGTTCCGCTTTTAGGAATCCAGCCTAATGATCTTGTTTTGGATCTTTGCGCGGCGCCAGGCAGCAAATCGACACAAATCTTGGACTTTTTAGAAACTGGATTTTTGGTGAGCAATGAAATCCATCCTAAGAGGGCACAAGTCTTGCTTTCGAATATGGAAAGAATGGGAGCGGTGAATTTTGCGGTGACAAACAGCGATCCGAAAACGATCGGTTCTTGGTTTCCCGCCTGTTTTGACAAAGTGCTTGTTGATGCTCCTTGTTCTGGAGAAGGAATGATCAAAAAACATGAAGAAGTGAAAGAGGATTGGTCGCTAGAAAATATCGACCATTGCGCCTCTCGACAAAAGGAGATCCTTCCTTGGGCAATCAAGGCGCTTAAAAGTGGTGGAGAACTCGTTTATTCAACATGTACATACGCAATCGAAGAAAATGAAGCGATCGTAGCTTGGATCTTGGAACATTTTCCTGAAATGGAGCAAGTCGAGATCCACGCTGGATTTGGAAGAAAAGGCGTTTCTGTTTTAGGAATGGATCCGAGCAAAGTTGTGCGGATCACCCCCATTGAAGGAGGAGAAGGACAGTTTGTCGCGAAGTTTCGAAAAAAAGGATCTGACTTTGGAGAACCGCTTTTTTTAAAGAATCAAAAGCTGAATAAGAAGGAGGCGGCGTTTTTTCATGAGCTGACTCAAAAAACGTATCCGTATATTTTGAAAAAAGACGAAAAGATTTTTGGGATGGATCATCCTTTTATCGATTTTGGAAAGATCAAAACGCTTCGTCAAGGTGTTTTGATGGGAGAACAAAAAAAAGGAAGGATCGAACCAGAACACGCGTTTTTTTTAGCAGCCGACCAAAAAGAAGGTTTAATTTCGAAAGTGGAAGTCGATGAAGAAGAAATGGATCGATTTATGCATGGCGAAGTCTTGATGAAGAACGCTGTCAAAGGGTATGTCGCTCTTTGTTTCAAGCAAACGCCCTTTGGCTTTGGAAAAAGCGATGGCAATCGCATCACGAATAAATTGCCAAAAGGACTGCGCTTTTTGCCTAAATCGCACCTTTCGATATAGGAGGTATTATGGATTCAAATAGTATCAAGTATGTGAAGCTGATCATTGGAAGTATTTTATGTCCATTGGCTGTCAATTTATTTATCATGCCAGTCAAACTTAATGCGGGTGGTCTAGTAGGTCTTGCCCAAATCATCAGCTATTTGCTCCCGATCAAAACGGATGTGACAGGAATCATTAACTTTTGTTTTAATATTCCTCTATTCATCCTCGCTTTTCGAACGATTTCTAAAGGTTTCTGCGTGAAGACGCTTTTATCTTTGGTCATTCAAACGATGGGATTCTCGCTCATTCCTGTTTTGAGCAAACCTGTGATGTATGATGTGATCGCCAATGCGATCATTGGCGGTGTGATTTATGGAGCAGGAATCGGACTTTGCTTGCAGTCGAGCGGAAGCGCAGGGGGTCTAGATATTCTCGGTGTCTATTTTTCAAAGACGAAACCGGATTTTTCAGTTGGAAAACTATCGTATGCCTTCAACGCCGTCGTTCTTGGGATCAGCGCGTATTTATTTGATGTTCAAGTTGCCTTGTATTCGATCATCTTTATCATTATCGCTTATGCGGTCGCGGACCGTGTCCATTATCAGAACATCAGCATTCAAGCTTTGATCTTCTCGCACGAACCCACATTGAAGGAGGAGATCATGAAACAGACAGGACGAGGAATTACATATTGGGAAGGATATGGCGCCTATACAAATTCTCGGCAAGACATCCTCGTTTGCATGCTAAATAAGTATGAAGTTAGGCATTTGAAAAAGATCATTCATAAAGTCGATCCTCATGCATTTGTGATCTTGTCAGATGCTAGTCCTATTCTAGGTAATTTTGAAAAACGAATATAATTGAATATGTTATACTGAAGGAAAGAGAAAAAGATGGTCTTTGGAGGTAAAGAAATGATCATACAAAGTAAAAGGGTTTGGGTGTTGGATATCTGGATGGCTGCTCAAATCGAAATAGAAGATGGCAAGATCAAGTCGATCCATCCTTATGGGAAAAAACCAGTGGATGAAGATTATGGCAATCTGCGGATCGTCCCTGGATTCATTGACGGTCATACTCATGGCGCTTATGGATGGGATACGAATGATGCGACACCAGATGGACTGAGGCACTGGGTCAAGAATATCGTTAAGGAAGGTGTCACCGCTTTGCTTCCAACAACGATCACGCAAAGCGAAGAAGTCTTGACCGCCGCGGTCAAGAATGTCGCCAATGTCGTGAAAGAAGGGTATGAAGGCGCAGAAATCTTAGGCATCCACTTTGAAGGTCCCTATTTGGATCAAGTGTTCAAAGGCGCGCAACCAGAACAATATTGTGTAAAACCAGATGTAGAACAATTCAAACGATATCAAAAGGCGAGCGACAACTTGATCAAGATCGTGACGATGGCTTGCGAACACGATGAAGACTATAAGTTGCTCCATTACCTTGTTTCGCAAGGAATCGTTGTATCGCAAGGACATTCGGGCGCAACCTATGAACAAGCGGCCGAAGCGATCGCCAATGGAGCCATGAGCATGACGCACGTTTATAATGGCATGAGTAAGTTTCAGCATCGTGAACCTGGTCTAGTCGGCGCTGCTTATCGTTTCAGAGAAGTCTATGGAGAATTGATCACAGATGGAAACCATTCTCATTTGGCGGCAATCAATAATTTCTATAAAGAAAAAGGCGAAGATCACGTATTGCTGATCACAGATTCTTTAATGGTCAAATCGCTTCCAGTAGGAACGCGTGTGTTGTTTGGAGGCAACGAGATCGAACTGTTCCCAGATGGTTCGGCTCACTTAGTGGGAGCTGGAAACTTGGCAGGCTCGACACTCAACGTCAACAAAGGATTGAAAATCGTCGTAGAAGAAGCGGGAGTTCCTTGGCGTTCAGCGATCAATAGCTGTACGCTCAATCCTGCAAGAATGTTAGGCATCGAAGACCATAAAGGAAGCATCCAAGCCGGCAAGGACGCGGATCTTGTTGTTTTGGAAGACAATTATGATGTCAAAATGACGTATGTAAAAGGAAAGAAAGCATTTTAAAGCCAGGTAAACTGGCTTTTTTTGGAGGAATATGAAAGTAATCATTTGTGTAGATCAAGACAACGGGATCTTGTTCAATCATCGTCGTGTTTCTCGAGATCGACGCGTGATCGAACAAATCGAAGCAGAAAATGAAGAGATCTGGATGAGCCCTTATTCAAAAAAGATGTTTGAAAATGATGAAGGAGCGAAAATAAGCGAGGATCTTGCCGATAAACCTATTGTGTTTCTAGAAGAAGATATTCCGAAAGATTGGGTGATCGACGAGTTGATCCTCTATCGTTTTGACGAGCTTTATCCAAGTGATATCAAGCTGACTTTCGATCTTAAAAAGATGGATCTAAAAAACGTTACGACATTGGAAGGCTATTCGCATCCGCGAATCGATAAAGAGGAGTACGTCCGATGAAAAAATGGCTACAGCTCTTTCTTTCTTTTTGGCTCGTCTTTGGATTCACGGCTTGTCAGGCCCAGATCAAGCCAAGTGTATCCCTTGATATGCTGCCTGATTATTCCAATGTCCCATATATTGCGATCGATGACAATATCCCGTCCTTCAGCGAAGATGAGATCACTACGACATCCTTTGAGACCTATTATTCGCTCGATTCCTTAGGAAGGGCGACGGGCGCTTTCGCAAGCTTAGGAAAAGATCTCCTTCCTACAAAAGAGAGAGGCGATATTCATCAAGTAAAGCCAAGCGGATGGCAATCGATACGATATGATCAAGTCGAGGGAGGCAGTTTATACAATCGCTGCCATTTGATCGCATGGTCACTTTCGGGCGAAGATGCAAATCCAAACAACTTGATCACCGGAACTCGGTATATGAATACAAAAGGGATGCTTCCTTTTGAAAATATGGTTCGAGATTATATCAAAGAAACAGGCAATCACGTCATGTATCGAGTGATCCCGATTTATGATGACTCAAATCTAGTCGCGAAAGGAGTTGAGATGGAAGCCATGTCTGTCGAGGATCATGGCGAAGGAATTTCCTTTCATGTCTATTGTTTTAATGTGCAGCCTGGGATCCAGATCGATTATGCCAATGGAGACAGTTGGGAAGATGGAAGCAATCCAACAGGATTCGATCGTTCTAAAGAACAAACGTTTGTTTTGAATACAAAAACCAAAAAGATCCATAGTCCAGATTGTTCTTCTGTAAAATCAATGAACACCAAGAATAAAAAGTTTGTCCGTGACTCGCTCGAGCATCTTGAACAAGAAGGGTATTCAGTTCATGCTCAATGTATAAAGGAGAATGAAAAATGATGAAGTATACAAAATTGGTCGATCTAGATCCGCAAGAAAGTCTTGTTTTGGTGAACGAGGCGATCAAAAAGCGCAAGACCATTTCCTTTCCGAAAGAACAATTGGATGTTTTCGATGCTTTGAGACTCGGAAAAGACTTAAATACGATCGAGGAAGAGAGCTTGTCTTCTTTAAAAAACTTACAAAAAAAGATCGATCGGTTGCTGATCCAAACAGAAAATTCGCATTTGTTAAAATTTGAAGAATATGAAGTCTTGAAAAATCAGCAGGAGATTGGATGGCGGATCGAGCTTTTGTATCCTAATGAACTCTCTTTAAAGGAATTCAAGAAATACCATACTTTAAGCGAAAAAGAAGAAGAAATGCTTCTTGATCAGATCGTTCTGGCTTTGCAAGAAGCCATGAAAGCCGATCTTCCTATCCATCAACCGGATCTAGAGAACATTTATGTGGTTAGAGAAAATGAATATCGCTTGGATTTGATCGGAAGCGATCCATCCTTCTCGTTTGATTCCTTGCAAGAACTTTTCGAGTATCCGAAACTAAAACAGAAAGTCAAAGAAAGTGATTTATGGACCTATTCATTTTACCTGAATTTAAGAGATGATTTTCAAAAATGGTGCTAAGGAAGCGGTGTAAACCGATATCCCAGCACCTTTTTTATTTGCCCCTTCGTTAAAAAATAATTATTGAGAGGCAACGAATAATATTTGCACATTTCTTCGATGAGAGGAGTTAGTGTTCCGGTGTTCACATATTGTAGACGATTTGTCTGGATCACATTGAAGTTCCTGATCAGTTCGCTGATGGCATGAGCACTGAATCTGTCTTTCAGGATCAGGATCTGGAATATTCTTTCCAGCAG
>Ga0209694_1001455_pt1 | contig 25877 bp, 25 predicted proteins | sample GluameincwithD2O_FD_187499 | JGI IMG/M metagenome (GOLD analysis project Ga0209694, IMG submission 187499) | Mouse cecum microbial communities from Vienna, Austria - Glucosamine amended microcosms incubated with D2O (SPAdes) (version 2) | ecosystem: Host-associated > Mammals > Digestive system >... | reverse complement strand
TCTCATTTTGCTTTCTGGTTCTAAGCTGGCTTTATTGAAAAATGGAAACAAAATTATGCGGCTGCTCCTATCGGCAGCTGCCAACTTTTTAATTGATATTTCGGCAACTTTTCAATTGACATATACAGGGCAATGGTTTGATCCCTGAAGCCGTTGAAAAAATTCTTCAGTATGCCTTTGAGAATTGTGGAATGAATAAAGTCTGGTGCGGTTACTATGAAGGGAATTTAAAATCCAAACGCGTTCAGGAAAAATGTGGATTTAAACCACATAAAATTATCAAAGATTCACCGGTTCCATTGTTGAATGAAAAACGTACTGTTTACGTTAATGAACTGAGCAAAGAAGATTGGGAAGCTAGACAGGTATTCAAAATATGAGAATAGATTTTGTAAAATTACCAGAGATTGCAGTCATTGGAAAAGAAGGTTTTTGTACTTCTGAAGAGAATCAGGTTCAGAAACTTTGGAACGAAGCAAATTCTCATTTTGACGAGGTTGCAGCTCTTGGAATGCGTTATCCTGATGGAACTTATGTCGGATTTTGGGGCGTTATGAGTGATGAAGCAGATCCTTTCTTTCCTGGACGGATGAGTTTAAAAGAGGTCTTTACTTAGCTGGGATTGAAACTTATCTTGATTCCTGTCCTCCAGAAGGATGGATAAAATGGATTATGCCTGCAAGGAATTATCTTGTTGCAGAAGTGGAAAGTTCGAACTATTCCCAAATTTTCGATGAGGTAATCAGTCAGATCATTCCATCAGAAGGCTTAAAACTTACTGGCGATGTCTGCGACTATATCGAACCGAATACCGGAAAAAATAAGCTGTTTTTCCCAGTCGAAAGCTCATTGACTGGATTAAAGAAAACAAACTAAACATTATCCTGGAAAATGAAAACTCCCACAATTTCATAATCAATTTTCTATGAAATCGCGGGAGTTTCGTCTAATACATGTTTATTGTGAATATAGACTAGCATTATTATGTAAAGCAATAGATCATGGGGAAGTTTTGGATAGGTCGCCGGTTTGTGCTCGTTATGATCGATATTCTATCTATACTTGCTTCGATTGATAATTCGGATTATAGACATCAATCAATTCAAAAGATTGATTTTCAGTATCGAAATCAAAAACCAAAACAGCACAATTGTATAGCCGAGTCGGTATTAAAGATTTATCATCAGGGCACCAAAAGCGTTCAAAATTGCGGATAGCTCCTCCATGGCTGACTGCGAGTACATTATGGTTTTCATTTTCTTTCATAATTGAAATTAATGTGTCATTCATTCGATCGATCAACTGTTGACGACTTTCACCGCCATGACTGCTGAAAAATTCATTATATTGATCGAGAGGTGGGTTAAGGTATTCTGGTTCTCCGTCCAGCATACCAAAATTCCATTCTTTAAGTCCTTTTAGACGTTTGTAAGGCAAATCACTAACTAATTCAAGAGTGTCACAGGCTCTTTCTGAAGTCGATGAAAAAGCGTGATCTATTTCAAAAGGCAATTTATCGATAAATTGTTTTGAATATAGGGCTTGAGCTTTACCTAATTCAGTTAACGGGGAGTCCACCCATCCCTGAATTCTTTTTCTCTGATTAAACAATGTTTCTCCATGTCTCATCAAAATTAGCTTCTTTTTCATAATAATTCCTTTACTCCTTTCATGATGATGAATCGTCGATTTGTTGATTCGCCGATCAATGCCTCAATATTCATTGTACTTAGCCATGAAAATCGTTCAATAAGAAATAAAAAAATATAGGAAATTGGCTTACTGTTAAGTTAAGGCTTGATATTAAGCCGCGACTTATTTTAGACAGTCTGCTTAGACGGTTGAGTTTTAAATCAATGAGTAAGTTCATTCGATTAGTTAAACGTTGATTGATTCCTATCAATATTAATCGTGATTCGAATGAAAATCAGAAGCATGGGACTGTTCGTATTTATCTTTTATCTCATCTGGCAGCGAATGCGGAAACATATTCTTAACTATTTTTTCATCGCCTGCCTGCACGGCTGTTTCATAATACCAGCATTTAAAATCAATCATCAAAAACGGAAATAATATTTTTCAAATTTGAAACAAATACCAGCAGTTTCCGTTGAATTGTGCGTATTTTAGTCATCATAATTTCATCAGCCATTTGTCCATAGGATAATTGTTGTATTAAAAGGAGATGTTATTATGTGCACATCAGTCTTATACAAAAATCAGGGCTTTTCTTATTTCGGCAGAAATCTAGATCTTCAATTTGCAATGGGCAACAGCGTAATTGTTACCCCAAGAAATTATGAGTTTAAATTTAAGGAAACAGATTCGATACAGTCTCATGCCGCAATGGTTGGCATGGCTATAAATGCAGACAATTATCCATTATATTTTGAAGCTGTTAATGAATATGGAGTTGGAATTGCAGGTCTTAATTTTTCAGGATTTGCTGAATATAATCCTGAAAAAGTTGAAGGTAAGGTAAATATTGGTTCGTTCGAACTGATTCCTTATCTGCTTTCCAGTGCAAAATCAATTGATGATATTAAAAAGATGGCGCAGGATATTAACATCCGTGCGATCAGCTACTCAGACCAGTATCAGGCATCTCCTCTTCATTGGTTATGCGCTGATGAAAATTCATCGATTGTTATCGAACGTACAAAAGATGGTTTGCATATCTATGAAAATCCGCTGAATGTTCTGACCAATCAGCCAGAATTCCCATCTCAGTACTATAATTTCTGCAATTATCTTCACCTTACTGCAAGTTATCCGGATAATACGATGGCTCCTAATGAACCACTTCAGATTTATGGTACCGGTATGGGCAGTAACGGACTTCCAGGAGGACTGAGTTCAGTTGAACGGTTCGTACGCGCCGGATTTACTTTAGCCAATTCGAGAGCTAAGGCAACAGATGAAGCTTCTCTTACCCAGTATTTCCATATTATGCAGTCTGTAGCTCAGGCTGATGGATGTGATCAGACCTCTGACAAACTGTATGAGATTACTCAATACTCTTCTGGAGCTAATCTGCAAACTATGGACTTCTTCTGGACAACTTATGAAAACCAGCAGATTAATGGGATTCATACCAAAGCTCTTAACCTTGACCAATCTGATTTGTTGGATTATCCAGTTTCTCAAACACAATCTGTGCATTTTATCAACTGATTAGTTTGCGACATTTTAATTCATAAATTTTCATTTTCAAGCGGTCTTGATGCAGGACCGCTTTTTAATATTTGCCATCCAAATATCGTGACTGAAATCTTTATGATATTTTTAGTTAGTCAGCATGAGATTATGAGTTAGGTATGGAAGAAACCGTTACCTGCTTGCGCTGATTAAACAACTGTGATGGACGATAGTCTACTGTCCAGGTTTAGATGGATTCTTAAAGTAAGGATGGGATTTAGCTGAAAACTACTCAATACAAATAGTCAGCTGTATTGGATGTCAGGTAAAAGAGATAGATTTCCATATTGGCAGGTTCCAGACAAATAATGTTTCCTTATAGGAAATAATTATACGAACAGGAATTGAACAGATCAGTCAGTGAAATCCTTCTAATGTACAGGAGGATGGTGAAGAAACAGGATAGCCTGATTAAAGTACAGCAAGGCACGAACACTCGAAGACTATCTGATCACAAGCAGTAAATATCACCAAGTGAAATGAAAAGATGAATTTAACGAGAATTTTATGAACAAGAAGACCAATTTACATATATTATTCCCAATCATGTCAACAAGAAGGTATCCTGTATATAGATTATAAAAAAGATGCGGCTGATCATAAGACAAATTCCTGTGACAGTCATGCAGTCAACGGAAAGAAACTGGAATATATAGCCAAACTGAAACTGGGTGAGCGAATCCCAGCTAATCTGCAGGAAAAATATAATACTACCGCCGATTTGCTTTTCATATTTTCAGAAGAGAATCTTGATGAGGAATACGATCAGCTTTCTTTGGAAGTACTCTCAAAACGTTGCAAAAACGTCCGTCTCCCCTCAACAGCGGTAGACCAAAGACCTGGGCTGCAGGAATAATTCATGCTCTTGGATCAGTGAATTTTCTGTTCGATCCATCAAATCCTTTGTATATGTCGACAGCAGATCTTGCTGATGAATTTGGTTTATCGAAATCAACATCAGTAGCCAAATCCAGTGAAATTCGCAAACTTCTCAAAATGGATTATTTAACGCACGAATGGATCCTGCCCTCAAGACTCGATGATTTCACAGCGATCTGGATGATTGAGGTAAACGGATTTATCTTTGACGCCAGAACACTCCCTTACGAGCTGCAGTCGATTGCCTATGAGAATGGACTGATTCCTTATATTCCGGCTGATCGAAAAGAGAAAGCCGATTCATGAGTAACTGAGCATTTAAAGAATACCAATGTCCTTATCCTCTTTTCACATTTAAACTTTTCACGACGGATTGTTTCATCTGAAATAAGAAGACGAAGAAGTAAGGTAGACTACTTAGTATTTCAAAACTACGGAATCAACCAGCTTGCCGTTTCAACAATGAAATTAAGAACCGTTTTTGCCGATCTGAATATATCAATATTCACAGATGGATAGAAACGGTTCTTAATTTTTTTGGCTATTCAGAGTATAAATCGAGAAAAACTGAAAATCCGGAACATGATGTCATTTGGGTCCAGGTATTTAAAGCTTCAGTTTTTCTATGAATAGCTCAATATTCAATTTTTATAGAATGAATTTCTTTGGTTTACTGCTTCATATCCATTCAATTCATCAGTTCCTGATAATTTAATGAGAAAGAAAATTGCTGACTGGTTTAAAGACATTTTTCTAACCAGGGAACAATCTGGCTTTTTCTGGAAAGAATATCTTTAATAAAATCTCCTTGTCTGATCTTAAGTCCATTCGCAATTCTAGAAGATTGCGGACCTTCCCAGTATAAAAGAGATCCTTGCTCAGAAAGGGAAGTGAAGATGAGAATAATGTTTTCACGTCCTGATGCTGATCTTTCCTTAAGTTCTTGAATCCATTCAATTTCCCGCTCCTTGGCAGATACTGAATTATAGACAGTGCACTGAGCAATTTTTATCGGGATATTTCGAATAATAAACTCCTTACAGTCGTAATCCAGTATTTCCTGTGGACTGAGTATATTCAGAGGATCGACGCTCTTAAACATCGTTTGTGCAAATTCTTCTAAATCCACTTCTATCCGTTTGGCTAAGTCACAGGCAATTTGTCTGTCCTGCTGGGTGCAGGTAACAGATTTGAAGTTTAAAGTGTCGGAAATAATTGCTGAAAGCATTAGTCCAGCGATTTCAGGTTCTAATGGATAACCAAGTTCCCGATACATTTTATATATTATCGAGCAGGTACATCCAAGTCTTTCGTTTCTAAAATTGACCGGACGTATTGTTGAAAAATCGGATATCCGATGATGATCAACTACGCCAATAATATTAGCTTTCTCAATCCCATTAACACTCTGATAGAAAGAGTTGTGATCGACAAGATAGACCGTTTTATTATCGGCATTCATCAGATGATATCGTTCAGCATATCCAATTAGTTCTTTCTTTATATCAAGCACCGGATAAGAGCGATAGCGTGATGAAGTCATTTTTAAAAACGCATCTTCAATCCAATCTTCTGCATGAAGCGCTGTAATATCCTTTTTCATAATGAGAGAAATCGGGCTTGATAGAAATAGATATCTTGTTGTATTCATCCCACCATGGCCTGAGATGATGATCGAACAGTTATGTTCTCTTGCAATCTTTTGTATGTCTGGACTGACATAGTCTGTCCAGACAAGAATCAGCATGCCAGCTCCTTTTTTGATGAGTTCTTCTTGCGAGATTGGATCGTTGCCAGCGATAACAATCCTGTCCTGAATTTCGTAATCTGCGCCATGGTTTTCTGAAAGAACAATCACTGAAACTTTCCCATTTAGATGAGAATGCTCAGCATTTACTATAATTCGGCCTTCAATGGCCTGGGCGATGTTTGTTATTGGAGTATGCTGCAACAGATCAATTGAAACAGATGTATCAAATAGAGATGCCTTGGAGATATCTGAAAGAGAGAGCATTCCTATGATCTGACCCTGGCTTAGAACTGCGAGTGACTGACGATCTTCCTTTTTTAAAATTTCCAGGGCTCTTTTCATAGTCATGGATGGATGAAGACTAATCGGAGTATCTAGGCTGATCTCCTGCAGAGAATTCCTGGCATCTGTTAATAGTGTAGGACACTCATAACCAAAGAAATCAAGAACGAAGGCAGTTTCAGGTGATATTTCCCCAAGCCGGTATGGTTTACTTTTATATCCCTGCAAATTCAGAAGATTGGATAGAGCAATAGAAGAGCAGATTGAATCAGTATCAGAATTTCGGTGACCAATTACATAAATCTGATCCATAAATATATCCTCCTGTTCGCATAGAATTTACAGTTTTGCTATCTGTGATCTCAGTTTATCAAAAATACCGATCCTTATGATCCGAATCAATCCAGCTAATATTGAATGTATTTGGAAATATCGGTTGTTCAAAACAAGCCTCATGGATAACTTCTTCTTTTGCAAGATTGAGTGAAGAAAGAGGTAAGCAATCATTTATGAATCTCAAGAATAGGATATTTCCTGAATTTCCATTGAATACAAGTCATCCAAACAGATTAAAAAATCTATAAATGTATAGGAATTGAAGTTCGTAGCTGAAATTACGGTGTATAAGAAAGCGTGAAACAAATTAAGAATGCAAACAGCTGCTTGCTTAAACTACTCAGGTTTTTGCTTCAACTAGACTTCTTTTGTTTCGAAGTCATTCTATTCAATATATACAGACCGAGTTTGCATGTCCGAAGTCAAGCGCTAAATTTTTTGAAGCTTCGGATAATGACAAACTTTGGCATCAATCTCAAATTCCAGATCAGAAAGGGAAGAAAAGAGCAATGTGGACTCATCTTGATCAGAGGTCCATGAAACCATACCAGAATTAGTGTTTAATTGATCATGAAGTAAGTCAGATCAAGGATTCTATGAAATCCAATTAAGCCTTATCAATTAAATCCGCAGCAAAGAAAACGAAAATTACGAAAGGGAAAATTACAGACAAGAAATTCAGGGAAGGAAGATTACGATCCATTTTTGCAAATTAACTTCAAAGGGCACTATTACATACAGACAGGTGATATATGGATCAAAGCAGCTTATTCAGCTAGTAATGAATAATGGAGAGCAAGTGCACGATGCTTATACAGAGGATCAGAATAAATATAGAAATGACGAATAATTGTTTGCGAACAGAGAGAATAATGACAACAAATAACAAGAATGAAAAAAGCACAAATCAGAAGATGATTGAAACATATACTAATGAAAATCTGGAACATTTTTCTTCAAACACGATTTTAGCTCAATTTTTGAAAGATCAGATCAAAGAACTCGAAGATACTGACTTAGAAGTTATAAGTGATTCCATTTCCGAAAAAAACTACTGTAGTTCAGTAATATTAGTAAGAGATGGTCAAGTTGTTCCTTTGATGACTTTGAATAACCCAATCGAGTGCAGCGAATCCGATCAATTAATGATTATTTTCAATATTTCGTTTAAAATAACGATTGGCAACGATGTCTCTTATATCAATATAATTGTTCAAGAGGCTAAAGACTGTTTTTCGTTATCAGAGCTAAATCATCTAGCTGTTCAGGAATTTTTACACAGTCCAGCATGCATGGAAGCATTGCATAATAACAACAACAAAATTCTTCATAAATATTATGCTTATACAATTTTGACAAGTTGCAGTGATAATTGCGCAGTTGAGAGCGTATTTATGACTTGGACAGAAGATAATGCAAAATCAGATCAGAAAATCGCAAAGTTCATTTTCCTTGAAACAGCAGACTCTGGAGAAAACTTCTTTACGACCGGAATCATTGATAAAGAACAGCAGTTTCTGCATTAAACTCGATTCATCATAAGCGATAATCAGAGTTTTTCAGATTAGGATGTATCAGATGTAGATAAACTGTTTCAACACATTCTTTAATACAAGAAAAAGACAGCTAATTCAATTGAGCTGTCTCTTTTCATACTTTCAAAATGATACATAATATACATTATGCGAAGTTGGATGTAAGTTATAACATAGCTAACAGAGCCTTCAGATCTTATGATTAATGCCCTATGACTATCAAACGCTCCTAAGATCTACTCATTCAGGATAATCCGTTGATGCTGTTTACAGCGGATACGGAATAGCCTTTACTTAACTGCTGTAGGCGGATGACCATAAATTTCGTTTCGAAATACGTTATCTTAATGAAATCACTCTCTATTTCAACTGTATAAGTTCTACATGATCCTAAGTTTTTTAAATTTCAAATTAGTCGCTAATTCAGTACAAATTCGGTATTTAATTACAACTTTCCATACGTTAAGTCCTTTTCAAAGGATATGAGCGAAGCAGCCAGAGTGGATGTAGTTTCTGAAATCGGTATTTTCTTTAAGGTTTTCATGCCTTCAATCAAAAATACCTATGCAGCCGCTGCAATCATTACATTCATGAATTCCTGGTACGCTTATCTGTGGCTGTTAATCACATTACAGACTCCAGACAAGAAAACAGTTCCTCTAGTTCTGTCCGCAATGAGAGCTTCCTATGCACCTGATTATGGAATGATCATGTGCGCGATTGTAATCGCAACCATTCCAATGGCAATCATTTTCTTCATCATGCAAAAACAGTTTATTGAAGGAATGATCGGATCTGTAAAATAACTTTTTCAAAAAATGAATCGAATGAACCAACAGGACATTGAGCCATCCTGATGAACACAAACAGTTCAAAACAATCATTTCTAAAGCAGCAACAGAAAAACTGCACAAAATCCTCTTTAATTGTCTTTCAAAGATCGATCGAAGAGGATTTTTGTTTATATTCGAATGAATTGACTTACAAAGTAAATGGTGAAAGCGGTGATCCATCCTGATAGAAATAGACAGGAGTTGGATCGTTTTCATATGCAGAGCTTGTCTGTCCTTTATTGAAAACGATTGTATCTTGTAAGTCGATCGGGATAAGAGCTGGATTAGAATCTTGACCAGCATATGGATTTTTAACAAACAGTGGCTGATCAAATCGAACAAGAGTCTTCTGATTGCTCTGAATGATTTCAATAATTTCTGGATGGTTTACAGATTCCTTACAGTATTCATGTCTGTAAATGAATTGACCAATTCGTTTTCCAAGTTTTAATTTGTCAGCAGGATGAATATTATCACTGCTTCCAGCATCAATTGCCGTAATCAGATGACAATAGGAAAGCTTTGAGCAGACTTTTCTTTGCGCTTCTCGAACCAGAGGCCATTTTTTTGCTGGATCATCGTTATAGCCTGGCAGCTGAACAATTTAAAAATCGGGTCTGTTGATGATGGACGCTCTCCAGCAATCGATCAGTTGGAGCAATAAGGATTCGTAAAATTCTCCATCTTTTGTATCTTCTTCTCACTGATACCAGATTACAGCCTTAAAAGGCAAGCCTGAAATGTTCGAGAACATCGTCCCAAATAAACCGCATGGTCTGCCGAAATCTTTCTTTCCTTTCGGACCTGGTCAGGGCGTATGACCTAATTCTCTTTTCATTTCTGCTCTTGAAGCCTTCGGATGATGGATCTTAAACTGATTGCAGGCTTCAAGATATCGTCTTGAAATCTTCGCGAATTCTTCCCTCTTCAGATCTTCTGTCTGATCACTTTGATCCTGAATATCATCCCAATACCTTTTATAAAAGTGAGAATAAAGATCAGGATCTTTCTTTAATGAATTTTCGTCCATCCAGCAGGAGACAGAAGTTCCTCCTTTGTTACAGGAAACTAAACCGATCGGAATTTCTTCCTCATTTGAGCCGTTGAATTCACTCAGGTGATTGAGAATCTGACCTGTAAAAGCCGCAATGGCCGAAAAATCGCTTAGAGCTGATGAACTGGCCAATTTCCATCCAGAGTTCTCGAACGCTGGAAACTTCTGATTGACCTGAATATATTCAACTCTGGGAACAGTATAGATTCTGATATTCTTAAGACTGAAGGAATCATCATAATTTGCTTCATCCTTCAGAGGATATTCCATATTCGACTGACCACCAAAAAGAAAGACATCACCAAAGGCCAGATCGCATAAATGAGTCTTCTTTACTCCATTTTCTTCTATGAGCAGTTCATAATTTCTTCCTGCACTTTCAGGATTCAATATGACTTGCCATCTTCCCTGTTTTGTTAGAACAGAGTGCTCCTGAATCGTTTTTCCATTTTGTTTAAGAGTAACTTTTATTTCACTCTGATCTCTTCCAGCTCCACATATCGGTTGCTTTTGATCTCTTTGAAAGACCATATGGCTGCCATAATAATCATCGAGTTTAAAATTGTTATCGTCTGCTGAAAACTGCTTTGTGTTTTGATTCATACTCTGTTTTCCTCATTCATCTTATTTATAAAATCGATCTATATTATATATAAGTTATTTTGTATGTATAGACATTATTGCAAGGCTTGATTTTACTGAGATGAGAATTGTTTCATTTATAAAAGTTCTGGAAAATAGTCAGGCTTGCCATTCGGCATTCATTGTTTATTTGGATTAAATTGTAGTTGAGAATCATGGCAAGGCCGTATCTGCAAATGGATTGAGAGGTGCGAGGATGGCTCGAGGATTATATGAGATTTTAGGTGTTCCAGAAAACGCCGATGAAAAAGCGATAAAAAGTGCTTATAAAAAACTGGCCAAGAAATATCATCCGGATCTGAATAAGGAACCAGATGCCGGAGAAAAGATGAAGGAAATCAATAAGGCCTACGAAGTATTGAAAGATCCAAAAAAACGTGCGCTTTATGATGAATACGGCGAAGAAGCAATTAAAGCTGACTTTAATGAAGATGTTTTGAATAGCTATAAATACAGCTGGTCTAATCAGGGTTCAAATGGTCCATTTGGTCCAGGTGCGGATTGGCCATTTGGTTTTGATGATGACTTTTTGGGAAGTATGTTTGGCGGTGGATTTGGACGCTCCAATGGAAGCTCGTTCCATCAGAATTATCAGCCAAGACCGACCAAGGGTGAAGATCTCAATGCCGATATTTCAATCGACTTTATGAAGGCCGTCAAAGGCGGTCAGGAAACCGTCTCCTTTATGGTCAGTGACGGAATGGGTCAGGCTCATCCAGTAACATATGACATTCAGATTCCACAGGGAATCAAGGATAGACAAAAAATCCGACTGGCTGGCAAAGGCGCTCCAGGAGTGAACGGCGGACCAGACGGAGACCTGCTTCTAAAAGTCAATGTTCGCCCAGACTCAACATTCACCCGTGAAGGCGATGATATTCAGGTGACCATTCCAGTTGACTTTACCGATGCTCTCTTAGGTGCCGAAGTGGATGTTCCAACATTAGATGGTGTGGTTTCAATGAAGATTCCGGCTGGAACCCAGCCTGGTCAGCGCTTTAAACTCAGAGGAAAAGGAGTCAAGAGTTCCCGTGGAACCGGTGATGAATACGCAAAAATCAAAGTCACTCTACCTAAGGAACTGAGTGATGAACAAAAAGAGCTGATTCAGAAATTCAAAGATTCTAAGAATGCAGCTGAATAAACATTCAGAACGAATTATTTTTAAGCGTTAAAGCAGACAAAAAGCTTCAGGAAAGAACAATCTCTCTTTCCCGAAGCTTTTTAATTTCGTTTCATACATAGGTCATCTTATCGAATCGTTTTATTTCATTGACAGACAGAAAACTTTTTAACTTTTTCCTTTGATGTTTCAATACGAAATCACAATGAGCTCGAACAACCTGCCTAATCTACCTTTTTATCTATCTTGTACTCAGATTCTTCAGCCACATAGACCTCAGAAAAATCTGCCTCTTCAAATTCAGGAATTTCTGAAAGATCAATTTCTTCGCCATTGAGGACCTTTTCGATTAATGTTCTGGCAAATTCCAATTGATCTTTTGAAACGACCGACATGGATACATTGAAATTTAATGCAGGTGAATAACCGGTTACTCCCTGCCCAGTACAGGAAAAAGCTGAAAGTTTCCAATTCGGGAAATGAGAAATCTCGAAATGAATCAGTTCCCTGATCTGCTCAATGGGCATATTGGTATAAAAAGCTGTACTCAATGCTCGAATCACATCCGGATATTTAAACAGAGAGGAAGGTTTAAACAGCTGGTTCAGGATGGCTTCAAGGACGATTTGCTGGTTTCGGATCCGCTGGTTATCATCATCCAGATACGCATGTCTTTCTCTGGCAAAACCTAAAGCGCGTTCTCCATCCAGATGATTCTGACCTGCTTTGACACCAGGTAATCCATTGGCATAAAATCGTTCAACTTCCTGTCCTTCTTCCACTGTAATATCAATTCCCCCAAGAGCATCCACCACGTTAATCAACGAAGAAAAATTGACACGGAGAGTATAGTTGATCTCTATATCAAGCAAATCTTCAATGCTGGATTCTGTAGAGCCAATTCCATAAATTCCAGAATGCGTCAGTTTGTCTTTCAGGCCAGAAATACTCATACAGGCCGATGGATTTTTTTTGCAGGTGATTTCAGTATAGGTATCCCGAGGGATGGAAACAATCAGGATGTTTTTTGTTTCCGGATTCACTGCCACAAGCATATTTACATCCGATCTTGATAAGGAATGGATCGTTCCGTAAGTATCACTTCCAGAGATAAGAACCACGAATGGATCTTCGGTAATATTACGGCTAGGATCCGCAGGATTTTTCATCTGTTCTGGCATTGGAACCGTATAAATATACTGATCAATAATTGTGCTCATTGTAGTTAATGCATTGAATTGATTCTGATCGTTTGCAGCGTCTAGCAGATCCGCGTGATATTGTTCTGGAAAAATGATGGCATCGACTTGACCATTGATTAAAGCGCTGGCCAATGAATAAATGGAGTCAAATTCCATCGTCTGAAAACTCGCTTTGCTTTGTTCAAGCTGAATGATGGCGTTTTGATATCCTTCAGGATCCAAAGACGAAATAATCCCTACAGTCTGAGTGTTCAGTTGGTCTGGCTTTTCAATTTCAGAAGAGGTCAGCACATAGGTGCTTAATACAACCGACATCGATGAGTCAAAATCAATCAGTTCATGATCAATCTGAAAAGTTGAATCTGATTTTGCTGAATTGACTGATGAATCGGATGGATTGGCATGAGCATCTGTCGATTTCAGATTCTGTTGGGTATTGGTTTTTGCAGTGATCAGGTTCAGCATATTTTCAGTCGACTCAATCATTTGAAAACCTGCCCAATTGATACCGGTACCTAAAAAACTCACAATCAATATAAGAATCTTCAGCCATTTCTTTTTGAATCCGATGATTGAATAAAGAGCAAAAACAGCAAACAGAACAAAAATGATACTTAAGCCGATAAGAATCGTTCTGGGGATGAAGGCCGATAAAGAAAGCTCCATAATCAGCCACTCAGCGGATACAACAAAGCTGCCTAGTCCAATCAGACCAGTCAATAGAATCAGGTTCTGGATCCATGTCGATTTTTGAGCCTTCGAATTTGCGGGATCTCTTTTTTTCTTTGTAGAATTTTTAGAAATTTTCTTTTGTAAAGAGTTTGGCTTAAACGGATTATTTTCCATAAACTTAATTTTGATGAAGTTGATTCATAAGTCAAAGATTTCATCGTTGATGTCAGATTCATATCAAATAATAGTACGATTTTTAATATTTCTGAGCTGTAATGAGGGAGATGAAATCAACAGGATTATCAGGCAATTGATTTGTAGCTAACCTGATTGAGAATTACTCTAAAAGAAGAAATAAACTAGCCAGAATAATTGAGTAATTATTGAATGAAGACGATTTTCAATCATTTTAAACGGTTTAATTCGATCTGTTCTGGTTGGCAAACTTTTCATGGGAGGTATTTTAATGAGTGCATATGAAACAGATAAATTAGTACAGGAAGCTCACGATCAGAACATTCCATTAATCGATGTTCGTCCAGCTGCAATGTATGAACAGGGACATATTCCAGGGGCAGTAAATATCCCTTTCGATTCGCCCAATGTTGCCAGCATTAAGCCTGGTTCTTTTGTCTATTGTGTTACAGGTTATCATGCCGGTCTCGTTAAAAACAAATTAGCTAAGATGAATATTGATGTCAAAGATATTGGTGGTACTGAATATTATCACGGTCCACTTGAAAAGTAATTGCAGATTAAAAAAAGGTGAAAAAACAGACTTAAATAGACTGTCTTTTCACCTTTTTTAATTTTTCTATAGATTGAAATCCAAAGAGCGAAACGGCCTGAATTGATCTTTTATGGGGATTTCAATTTGCAAATGAAACAAGCAGCTGCACCAGTAAAGCCGCAAGAGCAGCACCAATCGAAACAGATAAAAGACTTTTTTTACAGGAAGCCAGAAACAAAGCGGTTAAAGTCCCAGCCATTGAAGAATACACATTTCCTGTACAGGTGAAGATGGCAGGAAATGTCATCGCTGAAAGAACATTGTATGGAACATAATACAGAAACGACTGAATAAATATGGAGTGGATCTTTTTTTGAAACAAAACCATCGGTATGACACGAATCAGATAGGTGACAATCGCCATCACAGCGATGCCTGACAAATAATAGAGATTCATCAGGAGCACTTCCCTTCTTTGTTTTCATCTAAATTCTGATGATCTTCACCATGCACTGGAAACCGCAGCGCACAAATCACTGAAATGATCAGAGTGATCAAAATAATCATATATCCTGCAGATATTTCCTTAAATCCAGGCAGGATCGAAAAAAGAATCGATAAAACCGCGGATGAAATGGAACAGAATAAAACGGGTTTTGAAGCAAGCGAGGCTGGAGTGACAATTGCAATAAACATTGCATATAAAGCAATATTTAATGCGGCACCAATCCCGGCTGGAAGCAGGCTTCCAGCGCTTGCTCCAATCAGTGTTCCTGTAAACCAGCCAAATGCGCTGCATACAATCAAGCCAGACATATAGGAAAAACTCAATAAACCGCTCTGTCCAATTTCAACAGCAAAAATTTCATCCGTGATCCCATAGGAGACAAGCATTCTTTGCCAGAGCTTCATTTTGGGGTTTACTTTTTGAGAGAGGGACAGGGACATTAGAAAATAGCGGGCATTAATGATCAAAGTGGTTAAGGCAATCTCAATCAATGCGGCTTTTGAAGCCAGTAAACCAGCTCCAGCCATCTGCCCCGCACTGGTCAGATTTGTAATTGAAATTAAAAAAGTATAAAAAATAGGAATACCCATTATGACCGATGACATACCAAAAGCGATAGAGACTGAAAAATAGCCCAGACAGATGGGGATTCCATCCCGCAGACCCTGAACAAAGGATTCTTTCAAAGCACGCACTTCCTTTCAAAATCATTCTTACCATCCGCAAAAACAGTAAAGAGAATGTACTCAATGTAATCCAAAGTGAGGAAACTGTAAAGTTTTACAATTCTGAGATATTCTTTCTGTCAATTTTAGATAATGTGGAGTTTAATGGGAGATATGAATCAAATATCAGATAAACAATCGACAACCCGCCTGGTCATCCTGGCGTTATTTTGCTGTTTGCTCTGGGGCAGCGCACCCGTTTTGATCAAATTAGGCTATGAGGCTTTTTCAATTCATGAAACTCCATCGATCCTGTTATTTGCCGGCTTTCGGTTTATGCTAGCCGGAGTATTCGTTTTACTCTTTTTCATTTCAAAAAAGAAGAATCGAGATCAACTTCATTTTACAGGCGAGACTTCAGAAGCCATCATCTGGTTAGCGCTTTTTCAGACGTTTGGCCAATACTTTTTTTACTACATCGGAGTTTCCAATTCGACAGGAGTGAGCGCATCCATTTTAAGCGGGGCCAGCTGTTTCTTTGCGCTTGTACTTGCTTCCTGTATCTATCAAATCGAAAAAATGAGTGCGGTTAAAGTCATCAGCTGCATTCTTGGATTTCTTGGAATTCTGGTCATGAATCTGAATGGATTTCAGTTTTCCTTTTCCTTTCAGGGAGAAGGAATGTTGCTTCTCTCTCAGATCTGCTCTGCTGAGTCTGCGGTTCTGATTAAACTCTTTTCGAAAAAGGAAAATACCGTCTTTCTTTCTGGAGCTCAGTTTCTTTTAGGCGGTCTGATGCTGAGTGCTTTAGGATGGGTCATGGGCGGCAGCCTGATCTTTAGTAAGACAGGCCTGTTCATTCTGCTGGCTTTAAGTTTTGTTTCAGCCGGAGCCTATACGATATGGGGAATTTTGCTTAGTCATTATCCAGTCAGTCAGGTCGGAATTTTTACCTGCACCATTCCATTGTTTGGTGTTCTGTTTTCGATTCTGGTTCTGCATGAATTTGATGCGGTGAATATTCAGACTCTGTTTTCTTTGATTCTGATCGTATCCGGAATTATTCTGTTGAATCGTCCAACGAGATCTAAAAAACAGAAAGGAACCTGACTGGTTATTCATAACGACTGGTTAAATATCCGCAAGGATTATCCATCAATGGATTGACCCGGTTTGAAGGAATTATCCTAAGATGAATACAAGAAATTAAAAAAGTTCGCATTGAGCGAACTTTTTTAATTTCAGTTATTGTGAAGAATTTTAAAGAGATGCTTTCAGATCTGATGTTGTGCATCAGATCATGATCTTCAGGCCTTTATTGAACTGTACTTGAATGATTCTGCTTTTTTTGGATCATCTTTCTTCCGATCACCAGGATCAGAATACCGCCGATTAATGTAAAGATTGAAATGATCTGAGAAGTGGATAACCCCATGGCGCCTCCACGAACCAGATCTCCTCTGAAAAACTCAATTATAAATCGTCCAAAGGAATACATGATCAGATACCATCCAGCCAGTTCTCCATCGAATTTTTTCTTCTTGGCTAACCAGATCAGAACAAAAAATAAAGCAAAATCATAGATTGAGCTTAAAAGCTGGGTTGGAAACAGTGGGACTCCAGCTGGAGCTAAACCAGATTCAGGAAACACCATTCCATACCACGCATGATCATGAACTTCCAATCCATAGCAGCAGCCGGCAAACAGGCAGCCTAAGCGGCCAAACCCCTGCGCAAGAGCGACTTCCGGGATCACCAGATCAAAGAACTGCCAGAAATTCAGTTTCTTGATCCTGCAGAATATATATCCTGCGGCAATTCCTCCAAGAATTCCACCATATACAACCCATCCATCAGAAAGATTCATCAGAATCGAAGGGTCCTTGAGGATATCCTGAAACCGGGTCAGCCAGTAAAGCAGTTTGCTTCCCGCAAACCCGCCAATCAGAATCCAGAGTGTAAAACTATCCAGACAGCTGACATCAATTCCAAGCTTCTTTCCTCGACGATCGGCTACAAAAAAAGCAGCCAGAATTCCTATTGCTATACAAAAGCCATATGTATAAACGGGCAATCCACCCAAATCAAACAATTTATAATGCATACTCAGATATCCTTTCTGAAGATAATAGTTTACCATCCAGAATCAATCATTCAAAATCGAGATTTTTTCTGCAGCATTTCATCACGTAAAAAAATCAATTCACTCATGTGACTCACGAATTTACCTGTTATATATCCGATTCTAATTGAATAACGACGAGATCAGGATTATTAAACAGTCTAGGAATCCACATCTGATCGGATATCCCACGGCTGACAATCATCTCGGATTTGCCCAACTGATATCTTCCACCATCGTATTCTGGAAACAGATCAATATGTTCTTCGAGACCAGGACCGGCCAGTCCAATGCCAAAAAAGCGCCATTGACCGCCATGAGTATGTCCAGACAGAATGAGATCAAAATCTTCGCGCATGATTTTCTGAGCCAGAATTGGACGATGAATCAATGCGATCGTAAACAATGGACTCGGTTTGATCTGATCTGCTTTCTTCTTATACTCTCTGAAATGATCAACACTCTGATCGGCTCGAATATTTCCAGGATCTTCAATACCGCAAATACAGATTTTCTGTCCATCCGAACTTAAAACGATTGAGCGGTTATCTACCCAGAGCACCTGATCTTTACACATCTGCTTTAATACCGGCCAGTCTTTTCTGTACTTTTCATGATTTCCACTCACACCAACGATCGGAGCAATATGAACTAATTCATCAAGCAACTCGAGAGCTTCATTTGCAGGATAAACTCCGTCAAAATAATCCCCGCCCAGTGCGATGAGATCAACATTTTCCTTTTTGAGACTTTCAAGCAGTGAAGGATGCCAGGTTCCATGCAAATCACTTAAAAAAGCAATTCGAAAATGGTGAAAAGATTTGGGAATCTTATTCGATTTAACCGTATAGCGACTGACTTGCAATGGAAGATGCCGCTTTGCATCCTGCTCTACACGAATCAGATTTTTCAGAGTTGTTTTAAATTTTGCCATGAAACTATTTTACCATTCCTGATCAAGCGCTCAATTTTCGTAATCGTTTCCTTGCTTTTCGGAATATTTAAAAAGAGCAGATCAGGTACTCAATGTTCTGGAAAGCATTTTTAGCCTCAGAAAAGTTAAGGAACAGTTCAGGAGCCTGAAAATGCTACAATCAGTAAAGAAACGAGGTAAAACTATGACTGATCTTGTTTTATTAGATCTGGATGGAACGTTGACTGATTCTCAGGAAGGCATCATTAACTCCATTCAGTACGCTTTAAAAAAACATAATATAGAGTGTCCTGATTCAGAACTGATCTTTTTTATTGGCCCCCCTCTGAAAGAATCCTTCCAGAAGAAATTTCCACAGTTAGATCCTGAACAGGCCGTAGCTGATTATCGGGAATATTATACAAAACAAGGTATGTTGGAAAATAAAGTATATGATGGAGTTTTTGAACTGCTTCTGGAACTGAAGAAAAGAAATATTAAAGCAGCAGCAGCCACTTCAAAGCCTGAACCTTATGCCAGAAAAATTCTTGAACATTTTGGTCTGGATCAATATCTCGATGGGATTTATGGAGCGACTTTAGATTCAAGCCGCGTGAATAAGGACGCAGTCATTGAATATGCTTTAGAAAATGAGAAGGCTGATCATCCGATCATGGTTGGTGATCGAAAGTTTGATATTGAAGGAGCTCATGCACATCATCTGCCCGGTATTGGAGTGACTTATGGATTTGGGGATCGAAAGGAACTTGAACAGGCAGGTGCCGATGCAATTATTGATCATCCAATGGAGCTGCTTCAAACCTCATATCTGATGTAGGCAGAATTTTATATAGATCGAAAAACATCCAAATATTGGCTGATCCAATTAAATACTCTGATTGAATGCTTCAGCAGAAAACAATTGGCGAAGAGATTCATCATTAGAATATGAAAGAAGACCTCGAACGATTGATGTAAACAATCTTCAGGTCTTCTCTGTTTTTAATGCTTCTATTGAAAAGATTTAAGACGATCAAGTTTCGCTTTTGGCATAATCTAATGCTTCCTGCACGTAATGGTTCGCATTTTCTTTGATGGATTCAATCTCCTGCTCGCTCAGTTTTCGAATGACCTTACCAGGAATTCCCATGACCAGAGAACCTGGTTCAATCACCTTGCCTTCTGGAATCAGGGCTCCTGCCCCAATAATCGAATCAGAACCGATTCGGGCTCCATTCATGATAATGGCTCCCATTCCAACTAATGTCTGATCTTCAATCGTACAGCCATGAATGATGGCTCCATGCCCAATCGTAACGTCATTGCCAATATGGAGTGGAAAATCTTTATCGACATGACAGATCGCTCCATCCTGAATATTAGATCTTCTTCCGATTTCAATCGGTGCCTGATCTGCACGAATGACGGCGTTATACCAGATGCTTGATTGGGGTTCAATCGTTATCTTTCCCTTACACACAGCTGAAGGAGCTACAAAAATACCATCTTCGATACTGGTTTTTGGTTCTTTGCATTTTTGTTCCTTATTCATATTATTCATTAGATGATCCTTTTTGTTTTTTAAAGTTTAATCGATTACCAATATTATAGAACAGAAAAACTGGATTCATCCAAATCTTAATTCTGAAGCCTTACCAGCAGCTGATCAGTACAAAAAATCCATCAGACTCAAACCGTCAAAACAGCGGGATCTGATGGATATTATTATGTAAAAAGAATGATCATTTCTTAAATTGAATTGCTGGATGATCTTTGATGAACAAAAAAAGTTCAGGCATATTTTTGCATGAGATTTCGCAGCTTACTGTCGGTATGGAAGAGATCCGAGAACTGGGCACTCAGTTTTCTGACTTCTGTTTCGACATACGGCATCAGCTTTTCAAAGGACTCATGGGCATATTTTTTCTGATCTTCACTACGATAAAAATAATATCCAGCATCTATTTCTGTTGCTGAATGTGAGCTCAGAATAATCAGGCCGATTTCCTGAAGATCCTTTTTCTCGATAATCTGTACCAGGATATCGCTGTTTAAAAGATCAATCAGTTTTCGGATCTGCTTTTCGAAGTGTTGATGATTTTCATCTTTGAAGGCTGCATCCGTTAATAGCTGCTCGTAGTTAAGAGACGAATGGTCAAGACCCATTGATGTCAGCAGCTGCAGACGATTCTGCCATTCAATGGCTTCACTTTCCGGTGTTTGCAAAATAAGGTTTTCAGTTTCAATTTTCATGGGCTTTCCTGCTATATTCTCTACGGTTGTTCTCAATGTCAATGAGTTACAATCTTTACTTGAGTAAAATGTAAATCCTACCTTAGTATAATGAGCGATTATGAAATGTCTTTTCATATGACTGTAAAATTGCTTCTATTTCCAGAGATAAAGGATTTAAATCCTAAATGTTTATTCATGTCATCTGAATAGAACAAGATCGAGAGACCATCCTGTATATATTCCCACGTAAAATCTGCAAGACAAAACGCTATTTTGAGAAGAATAAAAGCCATGAAATTTCTGCATAAGAATCACAGAATATTTTCATGGCTGAATTGGCTCTCAGATTTGCCCTGTGAATGTTTTTCAGGCTGGCTTTTAAAGCATCTGCAGAATCTGAATGCAAAACGTATCTTATCGTTTTCGGTTTAAAATTTATGACCGCAGGAAGAGCAGAATTTTGCTTCTGGAACGGATCTGGCGCCGCATTCCGGGCAGAATTTTGCATCAAGGGCTTTTGGTTTAGGGGTTCCGCAGTTTGCACAGAAGTTGCCGGTATTTTCCTGATGGCAGCCTGGGCATTCCCAGATTTCAACCGAAGCCGTATTCATCGGCTGACTGGCAGGCTGATTCATTGAACTGTTAGCCGATTGCTGTTTAGCCAGCAGATCGAGTGCTGATGCTCCGGCATTGCTGCCGGCCATGTTCATACCCATAAATCCGGAGAAAGCGCCTCCAGCATTATTGGCCGCATTCTGCATCGCCTGATTTTGAGCATTAATCATACTGCCCATCGCCATATCCACATTGGATAATGTTCTGGCATTTTCGAGTTCCATCACTCGTTTTGTATCCTGCTCAGAAAGCTCAGGAGTCAGAGCGACTGAAATGAGTTCAATTCCTCTTGAATCCAACCATTCTTTTCCCAAAGCTTCATTCAAAGCTTTGGCAATATCTTCATCATGCAGATAAATATCCTGATATCCGTTCACACATAATGGAGCGATCTGAGCGATGGCAGAAGCGATCTTTGGCATCATTTCGGCTTTCAGTACCCGGGTAATATCTTCACGGCGATAGACCTGAGTTGGATTCATCATCAGATTCTCATAGAAGGTCGCAGGATTAGTGATCCTGAACGTGTAATATCCATGCGCTCCAAGCATCAGCCGAGTGTTTAAATAGCGATCAATAAATGGAATTTTCCCGGTTCCAACAGGATTGTTGGTGATCTCTTTTAAATTAATATAAACAAGATTCATTGTATTTGGAGATTGACCACCAAATGTGAATCGATTCTTGACCATATTCCATACGTTATCCCATTCACGCATTCCACCAGTCAGTAATGAAGGTTCGCGGCTTGTATCATAAATATACTGTCCAGTATTCTCTTCTGTATCTGCGATGACAAAGTCATGAACTTTTCCATTCTCAATTAACAAAGCGGCCTGGTTGATTCCAACGTTGAAGACGGATCCATCCGTGATCACTTCGCTTGAACCCTTCTTTCCTTTTTTTATGGCTGGCGCGGCAAGAACATCATTATCAAGACCCTGAGCAATCAGGACGTCTTTTGGCTGATCGGCATAAGCGCTGCCTGCCGCATCCAGTGACCATCGAATAATTCCCATAGATTTTCTCCTCTAATTCGTTTTAGAATATTTTTCAATTTTGATTATTATTCTTTTTTTGCTGGTTCAGGTTCCATTCGATCTTTGTATGATTCCTAAACGTATATCAATAATTTAACAGTAAATGAACTGCTAAATCCATGATAAACGGAGCAGGCAGAAAATGAAGAAATAAACGAGAAAAAATTTCTTAAGGTTTTCCGTTGATCCTGATCGGAATAGAAAAAAGGCAATCTTAAGTCATGCAGACTCAAAATCACCTGTTCTTTTCTTCATTTTTGTGGCCTTCAATGTATGTTCCAGACTGTCTTCCAGATTTTCAGAGATCAGCTTGATCATCGCTTCAGGCTGATGAGAGAGGTAATAGGAATGAACTGCCTCCTGATACTTCTGCTGCTGATCTTTTCTGAAATTGATAGGAGGATATCCGTTTTGCATCAGTTCCAGGTTCACCAGAATACGGCCGACTTTTCCATTACCGGATTTGAAAGGCTGCATACCTTCAAACTCCAGCAGTAATCTGGCGATTCGCTCAATAGGGTGCATCACTTTTTTTCGCTGCATATTCAGGTTCAGCAGATCGTTAATCCGCGGTTCCATCAGATCCAGGAAAACAGGATCGGAATCGGTTCCTTTAATTCTTACTTTGACTTTTCGATATTTTCCTTTTCGGACAGAATCTTCAAGCATGACCATACTGTGAAGATTGCGGATGATGTTTTGTGAAAGTGGTTTTCTTTCATTAACGCACTCCAAAGCATAATTCCAGGCATCCCGAATCCCGATCACGCCCAAATGATCGTTCAGAGAATGTCCGGCACATACTTTTCCATTCAAAACTTCCTTTACATCTTCAAGACAAAGCGTGTTGCCCTCCATCGCATTGCTATGATAGATAAAGGAAAGCGCAAAGTGATCCAATTGTTTTGGGCCCACTTTATCATCCACATCCGGCATTTCACAAAGCATACTTTTCAGAAAATCCAGCCGCGAAAAGTCATTATACCGTTTCGATTTGGAACCATGACTCCTTCTGATTCTTTCATCGGAAGGTTTTTCGGTTCCATCCGGAATTAAATAACGTCTTCCCTGCTGTATGATGCCCCTGATTCGTCCCTGAGAACATAGAAAACGGACACGACGATCCGAAATACCCCATTTTTTTGAGGCTTCGAGTACCGTCATGTATTTCATCAGCATCAAACCTTCCTATTGGCTGATTTCATTATATGGACTTGGAATAAATCTCGAAAGCAGGATAAATAAAGAAAAAACAGCTATCCAAATGACCGAAAAAAGTTCCGATTCTCATTATCGGATGCTTTCATTTATTCCGATAATTTTTATTCCTGAATGATGGCCTGATCGGAACAAAGGAAAAAGCATTTTTACCTGCTTTTAAATCAGAATCCTGATAAAAAGACCATCCACACTGGAAGAGTAATCAATGAAAAGATCGTAGAAACAAAGACCAGGCGGCTGGCAAACAAAGGTGTACGATCGTATCCTTCAGCTAACATGACCACCGTACTTGGAGCAGGCATTGCGGATTCAAGTACGCAGACAGCCATTCCTAAACCGGAAAAGCCCACCATTTGACAGCCAATCAGGATTATTAAAGGAAGGATGATCGTTCGAATGGCTGAATACCAAAGACTTGTCTGATCAAGAAACTCTGAAAAATGAACTTCGGAAAGAATTGAACCGATCACAATCATGCTCAGGGCAGTCGAGCAGCCTCCAATTGCAGCCAGGGATCTGTCAATGCTTTCTGACATCTGAAAGCCATGCATTTCTGCAAGCATTAATAAAACGCCAATACCTAAAGCCACAATACAGGGATGGAACAGGACTTTTGATATCAGCTCTTTTTTTGAAGTCTTTTTCGAAAAAAGAGAAAGACCCACAGACCACATCGCGATTCTCTGAGGAATTAGAAAGATCGACGAATATAAGAGGCCCTGAGCTCCAAAAGCTGCCTGAGCGATGGGCATGCCCATAAATCCGGCATTGGAAACCATGGTCGCATATTGAAGGCAGATTCTGTGATCTGGATTGTTTTGTTTTTTCCATAAGAACAGATTGCAGAAAGCATAAAGAAGCTGAATCAAAACGGAAGCGATCAAAACCCAGATGCAGCTGACAAGGATCTCGAAGGTCATCTCCAGCTCGAAAGATTGAATAATCGAAGCTGGAAGAACGACTTTCAGGACCAGATTGCTTAATCCTTTCCTTAGTCGGATATCGATCACCTGAAACTTTGATAGGACATATCCAACAAATATAAGAATAAAGATTTCGATTTGCAAAGAAATAATGTTCATAACCTTTACCTCTGAAATCAGCGAAGTCCATTAATGACTTCGCTGATTCTTTCCAGACAGAAAAATTATAGAGGAAAGCCTTTTTTCTGGCGAAAAAAATTGAAACACATCGTACTCGAAAAGCCAGGAAAACTCCAATTTGGTTAGTTTCACAATCTGGATATTATTTCATTATTGAAATCTAGTTTTGACTGACCATCAGCTCTGAAGAAAAAAGATCTGATTAGCCCTTTTGGCCATCAGATCTTTTAAAACTTATTATGATTTGATTTATACAAGTATAGTTTGGTTTGCCTGCTTCATGTAAGACTGCAGAAAAAATTGATTTTGAGTGATTTGGACATTCAACCAGACGAATGAAGAATCCAAAGAGAAAATCCGACTATAAAAGTCTGGCTTTCGGCAGCTTTGCAAGAGATGGGTAGGCTCTTAAAATCTGATCCATACTGGGTAAGGAATGTCCGCGAAGGATGGATAGTGGCAGATGACAGTATCCTCCGGGATTTTTCTGAAGGTAGTTTTGATGATAATCTTCAGCTTCATAAAAGTGATCCAGACTTCCCGTTTCGACGACCACTTGTTTTTTAATTTTAGCTTCGATATCAGAAAGCATCAATCTGGCCAATTCCAGAATCTGTTCGTCATTGGAATAAATTCCAGTTCGATAGTTAATCCCGACATCATTTCCCTGTTTATTCAGGGAAGTCGGATCAATGATCACAAAGTAGGCAGCAAGAATCTGTACAGCCTTGATTGGATCTTCATAGAAGAGTTCAACAGCTTCAGTGTGTCCGCTTCCACGGCAGACCTGCTCATAAGTTGGATGTTCATAATTTCCATTGGCATACCCAACAACACTTCGAATTCCTGGAAACTGATCAAAAAACTTCTGAACTCCCCAAAAGCACCCTCCGGCTAAAACGATGGATTTCAACATAAACAGATACCTCTTTTATAAATGACAGAAAATAAATCTTAGATTATGTTCCCTGCTTTCAATTCGCTCAAAAAAGGAACATGGGTATTTCAATATTAACCACAATCAGACCAATTTGAAAATAAATAGACTGCCATGCAAAGATATTTGCCAGAGATTTCTTATACCTATATTAAAAGGGGCTGTTAAATTTCGACTGATTTTTCATCAGCGAGATTTACAGCCCCTTTTTCTATGCTTTTTATCTGATTCAATCCTGTTTTATGATGTGTTTTTCCGCTCAAGTCAATTTTTGAACGCACT